>Ga0233425_10009896_pt1 | contig 11856 bp, 9 predicted proteins | sample Watercolumn_Towu_2_FD_181712 | JGI IMG/M metagenome (GOLD analysis project Ga0233425, IMG submission 181712) | Freshwater microbial communities from Lake Towuti, South Sulawesi, Indonesia - Watercolumn_Towuti2014_140_MG | ecosystem: Environmental > Aquatic > Freshwater > Lake | place: Indonesia...
TAGTCCAGGGCCTTTTTCTTGAGAGTCTCCCCTTCCGGGTCCCGGAGCTCGGGCTTCAAAATGATTTCCAGGCGCTCAGGCATAGATGGTATTTCCTTTCCGCCTAAAACGATATTCCTTAAAAATTTAGTTTGGATATTGAAAAGAAATGGCTATAATTAAAGCAGAGTATAGGCCAAGAAAAAGACCGGGTCAAGGAGAAAGGATGGGACCTTCTTTTTGACCGAGCCCCAGGGAATCCGTAGAAAAGTAATAAGAAATCTTTCCGCCATAGGATACGAAAAAGGAGGAATAATCATGCCTTTGATTCAATGGAGCGACTCTCTGAAGGTTAAGGTAGCCGAGATCGATCAGCAACACCAAAAGCTGGTGGGGATGATCAATGACCTCAATGAGGCCATGCGCCAGGGAAAAGGCAAAGTTGTTTTGGGCAAGATCCTTTCCGGCATGGTAACCTATGCCGCCTCTCATTTCCGAACGGAAGAAAAGTATTTTGACCAATTCGGCTATCCGGAGGCGGACAGCCACAAGAAGGAACACGGGGCTTTTACTAAGAAAGTCTTGGAGTTTAAAGACGGCTTTGAGAAAGGGAAGCTGGGGTTGTCCATGGAGGTCATGGATTTTCTAAGTGATTGGCTGCAAAACCACATAAAAGGGGTGGATATGAAATACGGTCCTTTTTTCAATTCAAAAGGGTTGAAATAGGACAGGATGGGTTAGGGTTTTTAGTCAATTCAGAAAAAAGAGATCCGCGGGGCGGGATAACTTATTCAAAGATGGGCTGCAGTCCTTGTAGATTAGGGTGGAGAAATATGAATGATCAGGGATTTGATTTATCAAGTTCCAGCCTCACCGCTTCGCCTATTTTATCGAGCGTATACGGTTTATTAATAAATTGCCCAACCCCTAAACTTAAACATTGAGCAATGAGATCGCCCTCGGAATATCCGCTGGCGATGATTACTTTCTGGCCGGGACGGAACTCACGGATTCTTTTATACGTTTCCAGGCCATCGATCCCCGGATCCATGATCATGTCCAAAACAATTAAATCCATCAGATTTTTTTCTAAAAAGACCACCGCTTCTTCTCCACTGGAAACCGTAGTAACAGAATACCCGATAGCGCTCAGAGCCAAAGAAACCATATCTCGTTGCTCTTTACTATCATCGACTACCAAGATGGTCTCTCCTTTTCCTTTAAATTTCCCCAGGGGTACCAAAGTGTGGTTGAGGTTCAGTTCTTCCCGGGTGACCGGGAAATAAAGTCTGAAGACCGTCCCTTGGCCCGGTTCGCTCAAGACCTCGATATGGCCCCGGTGGTCTTTTACCGCTCCCCAGACAATGGTCAGGCCTAACCCAGTTCCGCTTCGGCCCATCTTTTTTTTAGTATAAAAGGGATCAAATATTCTCGGCATATCCTCCTTGGATATACCTGGTCCATTATCGGAGACTATAAGGATCACATATTCACCTTCCTGGATCTCTTCATTTCCATTTATAATCTTTTTGGTTCGATCGATATACCGAGTTTCAGTGGTTAGGCAAATCTTTCCGCCCTTGGACATGGCTTCCGCTGCATTGGCAATTAGGTTCATGATTATCTTGGATAATTGAACCGGAGATCCCTGGATATTTAATAGATCTTGGCCAAAATGGGTTTCTAACGACACATTCGGGTGTAAGGCGGCCAGCTTTTTATATTCAGGGCTTTGCATATAATGTCTACTAACGGTGTTTAAATTGACCACTTCAATAGCCTGAACCCCCCTTCTGGCCATGGTTAGCAAGTCTTGGACTACGGCGGCCGCCTTTTCAGCGGACTCCTTTATGGTAAGGATTTTCGGTTTTAAGGGGCTATCATCCGGAAGGTCTAAAAGCAAAAGCTCAGGATAGACAACAATCGGGCTTAAAATGTTATTCAGATCATGGGCCACACCTCCGGCCAAGATACCGATGGCCTCCATTTTTTGGCTTTGTTGGAGTTTTTCCATGGTTCGGGTTAATGCCGTCGTCCGTTCATCAATAATTTTTTCCAGGTGAGCCTGATAATTTTGGAGGGCTTCTTCAATTTGTATTTTTTCGGTGATATCGGAGATCAGGAGAATGACGTTATCCGGGACTCCCTGGAGGGGGAGTTTTTTCAGGGAAAGTAATTTATTGGCCAGCTTGATCGGCCCAATTGGGCTAACGATCGTCGGTCCGTTATCCGCGGATCTCATGATGGCCTCGATTCTGGATTTTTCGACCTCGGCGAATAAATCCGACGGATAAGCGGCTAACAGTTGATCCAGCGGCTTGCCTAAAATCGTGATGGCTGCCGGATTGGCGTAGGTAATCCGGCCCTGTTCAACTTCCAGGATTCCCTCGGAAATACTGTCCAAAATGGTTTTTAAATGGCGATATTTTTCTAAAAGCTCAATCGTCATCCGCCGAGGATGGATGGATTCGATACCGATGACCTTTTCCGGCGGCCGGTCAAGACGGGGTTTATCCGTCTCTTCAATATTGGAGAAAAAATTTTCGGCCGTTTCCTTAAAGGTCCCTTTAGCCATGACGGCGTCGGCCAGTGTTTTGGACGGATCCAGATCCATCTCCTTGGCCGCGGCGGACATCAGAACCAGAAAGGTCTGATTCAGATGATCCATATTCCGGATGATCTTGCACAGTTCATCCCCATTGACGTTGGGAAGAAAAAAATCCGTAAAGATAATATCCGGGGTGTATTCAGTTAAACGGGCGATAGCCGACAGACCGGTTGATTCGACAACCACTTCGTGTCCGGCGTCGGTCAATTTTTTTTCTAAATAGGTGGCGAGGGGTTGGTTGTCATCAATGATAAGAATTTTTTTCATGAGTCCCAAGGGTCCTCCCAGAAAAGATTGTTATTAAGATACGGGATGGGGGTTCAAAGAAAAATTATAGAACTATTTTGAGACCATTTGGGAATAAAGTCAAATTTTTTCCGTAGTCCCCTTTTTTTGATAATCAGATCAGGTCACCTATTGAAAAAAACGAAGCGAAAACGTCGATCCCTTACCGTATTGGCTCTTTACGGAAACGCTCCCGCCTTGGGCTTCAATCGCTTCTTTAACAAAGGTCAGACCCAATCCGGAACCGGGAATCGGTTTTCCTCCATCGCCAGCGGCCCGGTAGAACTTTTCAAAAATCTTATCCAGATCTTTTTCAGGAATCCCGATCCCCTGATCGATAACCTGGGCCTCGATATACTCAGGGGTTTGGATAAGGTTTATTTGAATAGTCTTTCCCGGAGGGCTGTATTTTATCGCATTTTCAACCAGATTGATCAGGCACTGCTTGGTCAAGTCCCGATCGATCCGGACCTCCATCGATTCCTCCAAATCAACCGTCTCCAGAGCCAGGCCTTTTGCGGCGGCCATAGACTCCAGGCCCCGGGCCGCTTCCCTTAAAAGCCGGGTGAGATCATGAGGCTCCATTTTGAGAACCTGCCCGCCTCCTTCCAGCCTGGAAATGGCCAAATAGGTGTTCAAGAAACGAATCAGCCTTTCCGCCTCTTTTTGAATGATAGAGGCGTACTCTTTCATCTCCCCCTCCAGATTTTCCTGGAGGAGTTCCCCAAACCCTTCGATAGACGTCAGGGGTGTTTTAATTTCATGGGAGACCAGAGAAACCACATGACCTTTTAGCAATTCCAGTTCTTTGATCTTAGTGACATCGGAAAAGATGAATAAGGGATATCGTTCCCCTTCGACCTGAAGGAAGGAGGTGAAAACCTTAAAAAATTTTTTTTCCGGGAAAGCGAAAGCGAGGGTAAAGGAAAAAGGAGGGTCGTCCGCGACGATTTTATCCGGAAAGTGATCCATTTCCACCTTGTCGACCAGAAAGGCCGATAATCCCGTTCTGAAGGCCTCTAACGAGGAAAGATTCAGGTCATTTTTTTCCGTCAAAGTACGGGCCCCGTTATTGATCAGAAGAGGGGTCTGGTCCGGTCCGAAAAGAATGACGCCTTGAAGATCACTAAAAATTACTGAATCCGTCAGTTCCTTTTCAAAGATGAGCTGGTTGGTGACACCCTGGAGAATCCGTGACTTGGCTTGAAGGCCTCCGGGGGTTAGCAGACCCAGGACGCCCCCCGGCCCCGACGGCTTCTGATATTTGGGGTCTCCGGGTAATCTCAGATGTTGCTTGACCATCCGATAAGCCAGATCAAAAGCGGCCACAGCTTCATTAAATTTGACTGCATAGCTGACGACAAAGAGGGCGAAGATTAAGACATAAAAGATGGAAGGGGCCAGCCAGATATGGACTTTTGAAAAAAGCAGGAAGCTGCCCACAAAAACACCGACCCCCAGAAACAAGGCCAAGGTGGCGGCTTGTAGTTCTTTAAGCCGCAAAAAAAACGGGTAACCGATAAGTATGAGGAAAAGGGCTGAAAGCCATCGGCACCAGGATGGGGTTAAGGTAATGGGTTGGCTAAGCAGGAGGGTATTGAGAATATGGGCATGGACCTCTACCCCTGGCATGTTGTTTCTTTCTTGGGAAAAAGGAGTCAAGAAGGCATCCCCGATCCCCGGGGTGGTCGCCCCAACCAGACAGATTTTTCCTTTAAAGAAAGAAGATGGGTATCGATCATTCAGGACATCAGAGAGACTAAGTCGTTCAAAGGTCCCCGGACCACCGGAATAATTGATCAGAATCCTGTGAAGTTGAATAAGGCCCTTTCGGAGAGGAGAAAAATTTCCAGGACCCTGCCTTGGGACTTTTTTCCCGGTGGCCATCTCAAAGATGACTGAAGAAAAGGAGGGTATGGGGGTGTTTTTAACGATCAGGGTGTGATAGACTTCCCGGATAACCCCGTCAATCCCTTGTTCTAAGTGGACATGGCCTGAGCGAACAGGGGGCAAGGTCGGGGCCGGTCCGGTCGGGGCCAAGGGGTCTTCAAGAAAAAGGGGAAGGACCACCCGCCCATGGTTTTTGATGGCCTGTCCCAAGAGGGGGTCATCCTCCGATGGCTCGGCCATAATAATATCCATGGCAACGACCTGCGCTTCCGAGACTCGATTTAATAAGGAGGCATAGACCCTGCGGCGAAAGGGCCAGCGGCCGAGCTGGTCCAGAGCCTTCTGGTCAATGGCCAGGATCACAATTTCTTTGGACGACTCTCCGGCCCCCCGTAGGCGAAAATAAAGGTCATAAAAATAATGATTGGCCCCGTTAAAAACACCCAGATATTCAAAAAAAAGTGTCAGGGTCAGGACCAGGGCAAGGATTATGATCCATTGAGAGGGCCCTCGCCCTGGGGGTTCATTGGTTTCGACGATCATCGATACTAAGCCCTTACAGCAGCCGATCCATCATGACCGCTCTCCCTGTTCTTTTTAATGGATAAAGAGTAACAAGATCCCTATGGCCGTAAGGATGGCGATGAACGCCTCATAGGGGGTCCGCTTTTTTATCTCAAACGATTGGGAAGGGGAGAACTCGCCCTCCCGGGCCTTTTTATCTAGGCTGCTGGTTCGGACATGATAGATCCCGGCCTCTTTCGGTTTTTCGAGAGAGATTTCCGGCTTTTCTAAAATCTTGTCGACGAGCACTTCTTTAAACTCACTGTCTTTGGCCATCTGAAAATGATAGGTAAATCCTTCCCCCATATTACGCCATTTTAGAAAAATCTCATTTTCATTCAGCGTCGGCTTATCCAGAGGAGGGGCGGGCGGAGGCGGTATAAGCCGGAAGGGAATCTTAGGCGACCAGCCTCCCTCATACCCGTCTTTGGCGATCGAGCTTATCCTGAAGACATAGGCTCCATGATCGAAGGGGTCGCTTTTAAAGGCTTGACCCTGAAAAGCCGTCAGCTCCTGCTTCAGAAGGGAAAAGTCCTCTCCCTGGGCCACCTGGATGTGGTAGTTTGCGGCGTCACTGACCTTGAGCCAATTGAATTGAGCCGTCTTGCCGATAAATTCAACTTCATCCCCCTTAATAGAAATTAAGGGAGGCAAGGGGTTGACTCGTAATTTGATCTCGTAGGGCGGTGACTGGTATCCCTCGATCCCCAAGGCATCCAGACCCTGGGCGTGGAGGTAATAGATTCCATCCGGAAGATTAGAAAATTCCAGGGAGTCCTTTAGGGGCATCACTTTTTCTTCTATGACCTCTCGAGCCCCTTGATCTTTAGTCAGCAAGGCCCTGACGGCCGAAAGACCGGGCTGGGCTTCAAAGGAAAACCGGAGAGGCAGTTCTTTATAGATCGGTTTATAATCCAGAAGACGGGGTGGTTGGAGAAGTTTTTGAGCCGCCGAGGGAGGGGCGCCTTTAGCCACAAAGGTGCCTTCGCCCTGCTGGAGGGCCAGGACTTTATCCATACCTCGGACATTGACCGCCCCCTCCAGGACTTCCGTCCGGGTCGCCTCGGCCTGATCAACTGAAACCCGAAACTCCGTTCCCCTGACCGAAGCGACGGCCGAAGGGGTGGTAATTTCCAGGCGGGAATCACTGCCGGTGGCCTTTTTTATTTTATTGAGCATTCTGCCTGTATTTAAAAAGAAGGAATTCAGCCGATAGCTTGCACCTCTTTTTTGAGAGGCGGTGATGCCGAGGTCCGTATTGGATTTTATGAAGAAGGCGTTTCGGTCCTCAAAGGTCAATTCCAGAGAACTGGCTTTGCCGGTTTGGATTCGGCTGCCTTGAGAAACGGTTTCACCAAGGGATAGGGGCGTCCAATCTGTTTTTTTAGGTTTTTGAACTTTAGCTTCCCCATAAACATAGGTCACTACGGCATCGATCGGCACCCCGGGCAGGAGACGAACCGGGAGGTTTACAATTTGACCGGGGAGGATAAGGTCCGGATTCTTCATTCGGTTAAATCGGGCCACCTCCGGCCACTTATCGGGGTGTTCGAGATATTTTCGGCAGATATGGATGAGCTTGTTCCCTTTTTCCACTTTCAATTGAACAAAATCTTCTTCTGCGGCCGCCGGCGAGAAAATGCCGAAACAGAGGAGCAAGAGGTTGGCAATAAAAATGCAAAGGATAATAGGGGCGGATGGTTTTCTGGTTTTCATTTTTGTTGTCCCTCAGTAAAAGGTTAGATCAGGAAAAGGAAAACCGTTTCTTGGCCAGATGATCTAGAACTATAACAAAAGACCCTAAAAATTCAAACAAATATTATTTTGTCAAAAAACCGGGCAACCCCTTGCTCTCGGGCAGATAAAGGCCTATAATGGCATGGTCATTTATCCCGAATGGCTGAAATACCTCAAAGGAATCCGGGGGAGAAAAAGGTACGAAGAAAGGGAACTACCGATGCGCGTGGCCATGTATTACAATAATAAAGATATCCGTCTTGAGGAGGTGCCTAAACCGACTATCGGTCCGGAGGAGGTGCTCATCCGTATCGAGGCCAGCGGGATCTGCGGCAGTGATGTCATGGAGTGGTATCGTCTCCACAAAGCCCCGCTGGTTCTTGGCCACGAGATCGCCGGAGAGATCGTCGAGGTGGGGGACCAGGTGAAAAAGTATAAGAAGGGAGACCGGGCGGCCGCTTCCCATCATGTGCCCTGCAATACCTGTCATTATTGCCTAAGCGGCCATTCAACGGTGTGCGACACCTTACGGTCCACGAATTTTTATCCCGGCGGGTTTTCCGAGTTTGTTTTATTGCCGGCCATTAATGTGGACCGGGGTATTTATCTTTTGCCAGAGGACATGTCTTATGAAGCGGCGACCTTTATCGAGCCGCTGGCCTGCGTCTTACGGGCGCAACGGATATCCAACCTCTCCCCCGGCCAAACCGTTCTGGTCATCGGCAGCGGCATTTCCGGACTCCTGCACATCCAGTTGGCCCGGTCCCTGGGGGCCGGGAAAGTCATCGCTACGGATGTCAGTCCCTTTCGAATCCAGGCGGCGCAGGAATTAGGGGCCCATGCGGTCATCCAGGCGCAAGATCTGAATCCGGATAGGCTTCGTCAGCTGAATCAGGGTCGGCTGGCCGATCAGGTGATTATCTGCACCGGGGCCAGGGAGGCACAGCTTCAGGGGTTGGCTTCGGTTGAACGGGGAGGGACGATCCTCTTTTTTGCCCCCACCGATCAGGGCGTGACCATTCCCCTTTCTATTAATGATCTTTTCTTTAGAAACGATATCACCTTAACCACCTCATATGCCGGCAGTCCGGCCGATCATTGGCGGGCCATGCAATTGATCCAGGCCGGGGTCTTAAATATCGATCGACTGATCACCCATCGTTTCGGCCTGGCTGATACGGTCAAAGGGTTTCAATTAGTGGCCCAGGGCCAGGACTCCATCAAGGTCATCATCGAACCCCAGCGGTAAGTGCCGCAGATTTTTTTTGTCCCCTCCAGGGGGAGTTCTTTGGGGTCAAAATAATCGAAATTTTTATTGTGATATTAAGATGTTGACAATTATAAAATTCATTTTTATATTTTTATTATCCCTATTTCCAGCTTACCATCCTCTCCCTTGGAAGCTCTCTCCCTCTGTTTCCTGATCGCTCAGGTCGAAAAATCAGTTCGTTTGCCGAATAACAACTTAGCCGGTTCTCTGGCAACAATTTCCGACATGATTTCGAAAGAGGCTTTTGGCTATTTCGGTGTCCATTCCGAAAAAGTCTTGACTTTTTCGGAATGCAGGGTAAAATAGTCGCCATGAAAAGAACCCTGGAAGACTATATTCAGAAAGATCTGAAGAAAAAGATCGTCCTTCTGACCGGACCGAGACAATCAGGGAAAACCACCTTGGCCAAGATGCTGAAGAAGAACTTCGATTATTTCAATTACGACAATGCTGAGCATCGGGTGAGTCTGATTGAGAAATCTTGGGATCGTTCCAACGATTTGATTATTTTTGATGAACTCCACAAATTAAAGAACTGGAAATCATGGCTCAAAGGCATCTATGATACGGAAAAAATTCCACCTTCAATAATTGTTACCGGCAGCGCCAAGCTCGATACGTATAAAAAAGCCGGAGACTCACTGGCCGGAAGGTTTTTTCAATTCAGGCTTCACCCGCTTGATCTCAAAGAAATAAAGCAAAACCTTAACCCCAATAAATTAGAAGAGGCTTTAGACCGGCTGTTATCATTAGGCGGGTTTCCGGAGCCCTATCTGGAGGGTGATGAAACCTATTATAACCGATGGAAAAGAAGCCATCTGGATATTATCTTGAAACAAGATTTGATTGATCTTGAAAATATTCAGCAGATAACCGCAATAGAAACCCTGATCCATCTTCTGAAGAAAAAAGTCGGAACGCCTATCTCCTACACCTCCCTGGCCGGGGATCTTCAATGTTCGGATAAAACCATCAAGAAATGGCTGGCCATATTGGAATCTTTGTATGTGGTTTTCAAAGTCCCGCCCTTTCACCGGAACATCTCTAGGGCCATTCTAAAATCCCCTAAATATTATTTTTATGATACCGGTCAGGTACAGGGAGATCCCGGTGCAAAATTAGAAAATCTGGTGGCCTGTTCACTGTTGAAGGAACTTCATTTTCAGGATGATTGTCTGGGTAAACAATGGAATCTCTTTTATCTGAGAAATAAAGATGGAAAGGAAATTGATTTCCTGGTCACGCATAATGAACGTCCGGCACTTATGATCGAAGTCAAATGGAGTGATTCGAACAGGAGCCCGAACTTTTCTTTATTTGAGAAGTATGTAAATCGTGTTAGGAAGGTCCAAGTGGTCAAGGAATTAACCAGGGAAAAGACCTATCCGGACGGCACGGAAATCAGACGGGCAGGGAGTTGGCTATCGGAAATCAGTTTGGTTTAATACCTGAATTTTGATACGACAATGTATATAATCAAGGTGATTATCGAACCGCAGCGGTAACTGACGTCTTTTTTCCCGGGCGTAGGAACGATATACGGAACCGATAATCCAGACCGAGACGAATTGTGACGACTTGTATCATCCCTGAATAGTCATCCGGAAGAGGGGGTTCTCATTTTTACTTGTTATGCCCTTTCCCCTTACCCTTTCCTTTTCCGTGCTCATCCCTGTGCCCGTGCTCCTCTCCGCTGCCGGGTGCTCCGGTAAAATGAAGGTCTCCCCGTTTCAGGGCGTGAAATTGGGGCGAGCCCGGCTTAATGCCCAACTTTTTGGCCATAACGCCCCATCCTTTCTTCTGGTTCCGATTGTAGGTCTGAAGAACGGTTTCCGGTGGTTTATTCGTCATCTTGTGGAGCTGGTAAACCATAAAGGCATCGGCCGGGGCGGAAACGCTCTTGAGAAGTGTCTCCACCTGCGGCAGGGGGATCCCAAACTGGGTGCTTAACTTAACCGTGAAATTTTTCATGTCGGCCTGGGCCTGAGAATTTAGATTTTTCAAAAACCCGTCCAGGTCGGCTTGGGCGACGGTTGCAGTGATGACGACGAAGATGACCAGTGAGACCATCAAAGCACATTTTTTCATTTTCTGCCTCCTAATTAAATGATTCCGGAAAAAGATTCTTTAGGACTCCACGGTGACCAATCCGGCAGCCCCTTAGTCGGACCGGTCGGCTTAAAAGGAATCATTATCGGGGAACAGGAAACAATATAAGACAAGAATAAGAGTAGGGCAAGATTAAAATTTGGATAAAGTTTTCAAAGTTTTTCCCCTTGACCCCTGGTGGGGCATATTTTATACTCCTATCCACCACAAGATATTATAGCCATTCATGTGCATAAAGCGTTTTGTTGAAAAGAACGGTCAATCGTGGACCGTTAAAAAGGAGAACAGCCATGCCTGATATTGACGATCTTAAAGAAGGAAAAAAATATTGTGCGGATATTCCTCAACAGACCGAAGGATTTTTTTTAAAGGGCTCCAATGCCCTGGATTGGGGGATGAAAAACCGGCTGGCCCGGATCTTCAATCCCCAGTCCGGCCGGACGGTCATGCTGGCCATTGATCACGGTTATTTCCAGGGGCCGACCACGGGCCTGGAGCGGATTGATCTCAATATCCTGCCTATCGCCCCCTATGCGGATACCTTGATGCTCACCCGGGGGATTTTGCGGAGTATCGTCCCCCCTTCTCTTTCCCAATCCATTGTCCTTAGGGTATCCGGAGGGACCAGCATTTTGAAGGAGCTCAGCAACGAGGAACTGGCCGTGGATATCGAAGATGCCATCCGCTTAAATGTTTGTGCCATGGCCGTTCAGGTTTTTATTGGGGGGGAGTATGAGCGCCAATCAATCATTAACATGACCAAGATGGTGGACCTCGGAACCCGTTACGGGATCCCCACCCTGGCAGTCACCGCCGTGGGCAAGGATATGGCCCGTGATGCCCGCTATTTCCGGCTGGCCACACGAATATGTGCTGAGCTTGGAGCCCAATATATAAAAAGCTATTACATTGAGGAGGGCTTCGAGACGGTCACGGCCTCCTGCCCCGTACCCATCGTCATGGCCGGAGGCAAGAAGATCCCCGAACTGGATGCCTTGACTATGGCCTATCGAGCCGTTCAGGAAGGGGCCGCCGGAGTAGACATGGGCCGGAATATCTTTCAAGCCGAATCCCCCACGGCCATGATCCAAGCTGTTAAGGCTGTGGTCCACAACAACACTCCGCCAAAAGAGGCCTTTGAATTATATAATAGTTTAAAAAAATAAGACCAAAATATCATTCCTTATTGAGTGATCGGTGTTCGTCGAAAGATGATGAGCTTCTTTGGGGATGCTAACTCAACTAATTTGGGTAGAAACACAAAAAGCTCTCTAGGAGATTTTTCCCTAGAGAGCTTTTTTGTTCTTTCAGACTATTATTATAATTTCAGCAGTTCTTCCAAATTCCCGCCGCCGATCTTTTCCTCATCTCCGCAGGATAACCGCAGTTCCAGGAATCGCTGCCAGGCCTCGGC
>Ga0233425_10009897_pt1 | contig 11855 bp, 11 predicted proteins | sample Watercolumn_Towu_2_FD_181712 | JGI IMG/M metagenome (GOLD analysis project Ga0233425, IMG submission 181712) | Freshwater microbial communities from Lake Towuti, South Sulawesi, Indonesia - Watercolumn_Towuti2014_140_MG | ecosystem: Environmental > Aquatic > Freshwater > Lake | place...
ACAACCAGCATCCCCCACCGCCCGCTCGATGCCAAAGCGGGCAGACCTGCAAACGGTTCTCAAGGGGGTCAATTTTGGACGCCGATCCCCCGGATTAGGGGGTCAAAATTGCACGCCGAAACACAGACATGGCGGCCGGGCAACGAATCAGTCCTCCCGAAAGGGGAAAACCGATCAGTCGCTCGGCCGTCCGGCCGCCAGACGCGCCCTTCGGGCGCGCGCCATCGCTGTGGACGTGACTGCGGTCGGGCTTCGCCCTCCCTCCGTCACGCCCACAGCGACGCGCTTCTCATCCCGATTGTCGCTGGATTCTCATCCTGATTGTCGCGCGCCATCCTCTCGGCGCAACGCTCGAAACGCATCGCCTGGGGCGTCGCGGCGGCGGCCTCGGCTCTCGCTTTCGTCTCGATTGGCGCGGTCGCGGCGCTCACGCCGCTCAAGACCGTCGAGCCTTTCGTCATCCGCGTCGACAACGCGACCGGCATTGTCGACGTTGTTTCCGCCTTGAAGGACGAGCCGCAGGCCTATGACGAGGCGATCGCAAAGTATTTTCTGGCTCAATATGTGAGAGCCCGGGAAGGCTACAGTTTCGTCGAAGCGCCCGCCAATTTCCGCACCATTTCGCTGCTCTCGACGCCGGGCGAGCAGATGCGCTTTTCGACCCTCTATCGAGGTTCAAATCCTGACAGCCCGCAGGTCGCCTATGGCAAGAGCGGCATCGCCGAAATCCGCATCAAGGCGATCTCGCTGCTTGGGCCCAATCTCGCCTCGGTGCGCTATTTGCGCGAAGTCCGTCACGGCGACGAGACCAAGCTTTCGCACTGGATCGCCACGGTCGCCTTCTCGTTCGAGAAGAAGGCGACGATCTCCACTTCCGATCGCCTGATCAACCCTCTCGGATTTCTCGTCTCCGAATACCGATCCGATCCGGAGACTGCGCCATGACGAACTGCCTCTCCTTCGCTGGCGCAATGGCGATGATCGGGTGCGGATTTTTGCTCGCGCCCTTGCCGAGCCTCGCCCTGCAGCAGCCTCTGGCTGGATCGCGCGACGCGCGCATGCGCATGGTCGCCTACGATCCCTTCAACGTGGTCAAGATCAACGGCGTCATCCGCGCCTCGACCCAGGTGGTCTTTTCCGAGGACGAAGAAATCGCCCATGTCGCGATCGGCGATTCCGTCTCCTGGGAAGTCGCGCCGGCCGGCAACATTCTCTTCCTGAAGCCGCGCGAAAGGCACCCGCCGACCAATCTACAGGTGGTGACGACGCGCCGCGACGGCCGCAAGCGCTCCTACCAATTCGAACTATCGATCGCCGAAAGCTCGCTCGGCGAAAGCTACTTCATGGTCCGCTTCGCCTACCCTGGCGACGAGACGGAGGCGCGCCGCTATGCCGCGGCATCGAGGAGCAGCGAGATGGAGGCGCGCGCAGTCGATGAGACCTTCGCGCTCCACAACGCCACAGCGCCGCGCAATTGGAGCTATTCGGCGCAAGGGACACCGAACCTGGAGCCCGACGCCGTTTATGACGACGGCAAGGAAACGACGTTGCGCTTTGAAGGGAATCGCGAGGTCCCGGCGATCTTCCTCGTCGCCTCCGACGGGACCGAAAGTCTCGTGGCGAAAGACGTGCGCGGCGAACTCGTCGTGGTCCATGCAGTCGGGCGTGAATTGCGCCTACGCCAAGGCGCGGAGGTGCTCTGCATCTTCAATGAAGCCTTCGACCCTGTAGGCGTCAACCACATCACGCGAACGACGAGCCCCAGCGTCGCCCGGCTGCCGCGTCGCGCGGCGCGGGCGCGATGACGATCAAAATCACCTTCGAGGGCGTAAACAATGAATGAAGATCCGGCAGCCGGCCCACTCGATCAAGAACGTCGCATCACGCCGGTCTCTTCCGTTGGAGACGCGCCGCCGCCGTGGCGCAAAGGATTGGGCGTCGTCGGTCTCGTCACGCTCTGCGGCCTTGTGCTGTGGGCGAGCTGGAAGCGCGCGCCAACCGAGTCCGAGGCGCGACAGAAGCCGACGATTTCTGTGGCGAATGCGTTCGAACGGCCGCGCGATCCGCCGGTGGCTCGGCTGGAGCCGGCCGCTCTCCCGGTGGCGGCTCCCGCTCTCGCCGAGCGATCCAAGGCGGATGAGCTCATGGACAGCGCGCGACGGGCGCCTGTGCTCGTCTTCAATCGGCCGCCGCAAGTCAAATCCGGGGCGCCGACGATCCCGTTTCCGGGCATAGATACCGAGCCGACGGGCTCCATTTACGCGAACGGCTACGGCGCTTCTGAGGCTCGCAACGAACTCGCGAGCAACCTCAGGCCAACCGCGATCGAAGGCGTGCGAGCGGCGCGCCTTCCCAATCGTCATCTCATGGTGACGCAGGGAACCGCCATCCCTTGCGTCTTGGAGACCGCCATGTCGTCGGACGTGGCCGGGTTCGTCTCCTGCGTCGTTGAGCGCGACGTGATGTCTGACTCCGGTCAGGTCGTGTTGATGGAGAAAGGGACTCAAATCGTCGGCGAATATCGCAGCACTCTGCGGCGCGGATCGAGGCGCATGTTCGTCCTGTGGACCCGGGCAAAAACGCCGACCGGCGTGATCGTGGCGCTCTCGAGCCCGGCGACCGACGCGCTTGGGCGCTCCGGATTCGATGGCGAGATCGACAATCATTTCTTCGAGCGCTTCGGCGGCGCTCTGTTGCTGTCGATTGTCAATGACGCCGGACAAATCGCCGCCACTCGGCTGTCGCAGGCCAATGTCCAAGTCAATTCGATCCAAAACTCCGGGCAGAGCGCGACGGCGATCGCTACCGAACAATCGATCAATATCCCGCCGACGCTCTATAAGAACCAAGGCGAACTCGTTTCGGTCTTCGTCGCTCGCGATCTCGACTTCTCTTCCGTTTATCGCCTGCGGATCATCGAAGGCCGCACGCAAATTCTCGACCGCACGATTTCCAGCGGAGTTGTCGGACCGCAGCGGATCACGAAACCATGAGCGGCGAGGAAGCGGCCGTTCTCGACGAGTTCCATGCTCCGAATTTGAATAGCGCCGAATGGTCAGCCGAGCGCCGCGTTCTGCTGCGATTGCTCGAGCCGATCGCGGATCTCCTCGCCGATCCCGAGTTGACCGAAATTGTCGTCAACCGGCCGGGCGAAGTCTTCACCGAAGGCCCGCAGGATTGGACACGTCATGAGCGCCAAGGCCTTACATTTTCGCATTTGATCAATCTCGCGACCGCCGCTGCGGCCTTCACCCGCCAGGATATCGCCGCCGACCATCCGATCGTCTCGACCGTTCTGCCGATGGGCGAGCGCTGCCAGATTGTCATTCCGCCCACCGTGCCCGCGGGCACTGTGAGCCTCACAATCCGCAAAGTGGCCGCGGGAGCGATGACTCTCGACGAATTCGAGCGCCGTTTGCTTTTTGCCGATGTGCGCCAAGCAAGCGACGGACTCTCGAACGACGAAGAGGCGCTCATGCGGCTCAGAGACGCCGGCCGTTGGCGCGCCTTCCTCGAACGCGCCGTCGCCAGCCGCCGCAATATCGTCATTTCCGGAGCGACAGGATCGGGAAAGACGACGCTCGCGAAAGGCCTCGCCGCGCTCATCCCTGATCATGAGCGGATTCTAACGATCGAGGACACTGCGGAGCTCACTATCCCGCAACCCAATCATGTCCGCCTGCTCTATGCCAAGGATGGCTCCGGCGTCGCAAAGATCGGCCCGCGCGAATTGCTGGAATCGGCCTTGCGCATGCGCCCCGATCGCATCCTGTTGCAGGAGCTGCGCGACGGCACGGCTTTCTATTATCTGCGCAATGTCAACTCGGGCCATCCGGGTTCGATCACTACCGTCCATGCCGATTGCGCACGGCTCGCCTTCGAACAGCTCACTCTGCTCGTCAAGGAGAGCGCCGAAGGGCGCGAACTCGCGCGCGAGGACATCAGGCGGTTGTTGCATCTCACGGTCGACGTCGTGGTGCAGATGAGCCGCCGCGACGGCCGCTACCGCATCACGGAGATCCACTATGATCCCGAGGCCAAGCGTCGCAATGCCTTCTGAATCGAGCTCGCTCAGAAGTCTCTCCGCTCTCGTCAAGATTCCGCGCCCGGAATGGGAACGATCCTGGCCGCGGCTAGCGCTCCCAATAGGTCTTTCGCTCTTGGCGGCGGCGATCTTTCTCCTCGTCGCGTCGAACGTCTTGCTGCTCGGTCTGCGCGCCTATGACGGTGGCCTGCATCTCTTTGATTTTCTGACGTTGGCGCCGCAGTTCGGAAACGACAAGCGCCTCGACCGCTGGCTGACCATTGGCGTCCTCGCCGGCGCAATCGCGACGTTCGGTCTGCTCGGCGTGATCTTGCGCGCCAGGCCGCGGCCGCTGCATGGCGCGGCGCGCTTCGCCACGCCGCGCGACATCGAAGCGGCGGGATTACGCGCAAAAAACGGCTTGTTGCTCGCTCAAGTGAACGGAAAGCTTCTGACCTTTGGAGGCGCCGAGCATGTCATCGTCTATGCGCCGACGAGATCCGGCAAAGGCGTAGGGGTCGTCATCCCCAATCTCCTCTCCTGGAGCGACAGCGTCGTCGTGCTCGACGTCAAGAAGGAGAATTTTATCAAGACGGCGGGTTTTCGCGCGGCGCATGGGCAGAAGGTCTATCTCTTCGATCCCGTAAATCCCGAGGGCCGCACGGCGCGCTATAACCCGCTCTCTTGCGTCCGCCGCGATCCCGCCGACCTCTATGACGATCTGCAGCGGATCGCCGGGATGCTGTTTCCGCCCGAACCACGCGGCGATCCCTTCTGGACGGAAGCTGCGCGATCGGCCTTTATCGCCATTGGCGGCTACATCGCCGAAACGCCGCAGCTACCCTTCACCATCGGCGAGATCCTGCGCCAGCTCACAGCGGCGGCCGACGTCAAGGCGCATTTCGAAATCGTCTTGAGCACCCGAAAAGGAAGCCCAGACCGGCTTTCTGCCTCTTGCGTCGCGGCGCTCAATGATTTTCTCGCGGCGTCAGAAAACACGCTGCAATCTGTGCGCAAGACCGTCACCGCGCGCCTCGGGCTCTGGCTCAATCCACGCATCGACGCCGCGACCTCGGCGAGCGATTTCGACTTGAGCAAATTGCGGTCCGAAGCGATCTCGATCTATCTCGCGGTGACGCCCGACAATCTCGACCGGCTGGCGCCGCTCTTAAATCTCTTCTTCCAGCAGGTGGTCGATCTCAACGCCCGCGAACTGCCCGAACACAATCCGGCGCATTCGCGCCAGCTCCTTCTGCTCCTCGACGAATTCCCGTCTCTCGGCCATGTCGGTGTGCTGGCAAAGAGCGTCGCCTTCGTCGGCGGCTATGGCATTAGGCTGCTGACCATCTTGCAGAGCCCCTCGCAATTGCGCGCGATCTATGGCGCGGACCAAGCCAAGAATTTTCTAACCAACCACGCCGTCGAGATCGTCTTTACGCCAAAAGAGCATGACGTCGCCGTCGAGCTCTCGGAGCGCTTCGGAACGCAGACGGTCGAGGCCAAGAGCCGCTCGCACCCCTGGGGCTTCTCCACCCGCTCGCGCTCCGAGACGATCTCCGACCACCGGCGTCCCCTCCTCCTGCCGCAAGAATTGAAACTCACGCCTAAAGCCAAGGCCTTCGTGTTGATGGCCGGCGTTCCGCCGATCCTCGCCGACAAGCTCGTCTATTACGAAGATCGCCGCTTTACGGCCCGATTGCTCCCGCCGCCAATGATCGAACCGATGCCGGCGCCTGCCAACGAAGCGCTCGCCTCGCAGGTTCTGCAATTGAAACAGGACCTCGCCGAGTTGCGCGCCATCGTCATTCGCCGCCCATTGACCGAGGCGGAGATCAATGATCCGGCATCGATCCCCGCCGACGCGCTCGCGAACCTCGGAGACGTGCCGCTCGATCTGGAGAACGTCTCGGAGAAGGCGCTGAACGACTGGGTGGCAGGCTATATTGACGGCGCCGCCCGCTATGACGAGGTGTCGGATAAGAGCGAGGCGGGGGAGAATTCGAGCGCCGCCCTGCCCCTTGAGGGCGAAGACGCGCGCGCTAAGGGCGCGTCCGGGCGCAGCCAGCGGCGCAGGCGAAGCCGGGAGATCAGCCGTGGCTGAGAAGAACAACGACGGCCACGCCTTCGAGTTAAAGCGAGCGGCGCAAGACAGCGACGACAAACGGGACGCTACTGATCGACGCGCGGCTTTGGGATCGAGCGGCGCAGCCGAATTCGATTCCTTGCCCGCGCATCTGCGCCGCAAATATTACGTCGTGGACGTCGATGCGACGGAGGCGAGAATCTACGCCGATCGAGCCGGCGAATATCTTTTGGCGAAGGCCAGCCGCGACCGCCTGGTGACGCTCGTCGCCAGCGTCGAAATCGTTCGCGACCTCGTCGCCATCGCCGCGCATCGCGGCTGGGAAAGGATCGAGCTGACAGGCTCGGTAGAATTTCGCAGGGAGGCTTGGCTTGCCGCGTCCGCGCGCGGGATCGAGACGAAGGGCTACGAGCCGTCAGAGCTCGATCGCGCCGCGCTAACAAAGATGCAAGGGCGAGTTGAACATGACCAAAAGCAGTCCTTCGGCCGCGATCGGAGCGGCGCAGGAGCGTCGGCTCGGCGCCCGCCGGTAACTCAGCGGAATTCAAATGGCGTAGCGGACGACCGCAATGCACGCTCGCATCTCGCCCTAATCGAGCGCATCGCGTTTGCGGCTTTCCCCAAAGACGCCGAAGCGCGCAAGCGCATTCTCGACGCAGCGCGCGAGCGCATGGCGCATCATCGACGTCGTGGCGCTCGCTTCGATCGCGCGGAAATCGTCGAGGGAAAAACCAAGCAGTCGCGAGAGTCGGCAAGCAAGTCCGCCGGAAGAACCAGAGACGCGGATCACGCCGAGCGTACCTATAGGAATCGGTAACGCCCGCCACGCTCGCCGTTGCAGGACGTCGATATTTGAAGATTTCATCATTCACGCCGCGATCTCGTCGCAAATGGCGCGATATTTTTTCCCGCACGCCATCTTGATTCGATTCGTGATCGTCGCGCCATCCCGAGCTGGTATTTCCCACCCTCTTCAACTGAACATAGAGAAAAACACATGACGATCGCGCAAAGGTTGAAGGAAGGCGATGCTGCGGACAAAGATGCGGTTGAAAAGAGCCTAGCGGGCTCCGATAAAGTTTCAGCCTTGCGATCTGCGTTACGCTCGGCGCCGCCGAAAAAAGGCGCACGCTCCCGCAGCCCTCTCAAAGCCGCAGTCGCACAACTGCTACCAGATCTGCTCGCTTTTCGCGCAAAAGGATATACGAGCGTGGAGCTCGCCGAAATCATGCGCAGCACTGGCTTTGTCATCGCCCCGGGCACATTGAACAAATACATCAATGAGGCGCGCGCTCGTCCCGCGAATCGACACAAAAAGAAGATTGCGTCCGTCGCCGCCAAATCAAAAACGACGACTGTTAAATCTGGCTCAAGGACAGCCGATGCGGCGAGAACGATGGCGACGCCTCCTTCGCTATTGGCGACGAAGCCTCCGGCGCAAGCTCGAAAAGCTGCGAAGGACGTTCTTGGGCATCGATTCGATGATGATGTGTAATGAGCAAGACTCAGCGTCGCGCCAACTCGCGACACTTAACCCCGACAGCAAAGGACATTTGGACATGGCTACTGCTACTGCCGCCGCCGTCAAACCTCGTCCCCGCGCGGCGGCCTTTGCCGCCGCCGTCAAGCGTGTGGCCCTCGTCGCCAATGAGAAAGGCGGCGTGGGCAAGTCTGTGTTTACGCGCACGCTCGTCGATCATCTCCGCACCAGCGGCAAGCGCGTCGCGGCCTATGACGCCGATGGAAGCGTCGGCGCCACCGCGCGCGTTCTCGGCAGCCGCGACGCCGCCGGGTCGGTCGAACGCATACAAGACCCGGTCGAAGGCGTCGGCTACTACAACGGTCGCGCGGATGATGAACGCAACATTCTGCTCGACTCCATCGAGTCGGGCGAAAAGCTCTACGTTCACGATCTCGCTGGCGGTCTCTTGGCCGATCTCGCGCGGATCGTTGACGGCGGCGAAGGACTCGACGGTCTCCTCGATGCTTTCGAAGCTCATGGCTATAGGCTGACGCTATTTCACGTCATTTCGCCGGACGTCGGCGCCGCTCAGTCCGTCGCTCGCTGGTTGAGCTTGATTAGCGACAGGGCCGATCACGTCGCGGTGATCAACCTCAAGCACGGCAAGCCGCCAAGCGACTTCCCCTTCTGGTATGGCTTCACCGACGCCAAGGGCGTGGCGAAGGGCGGCAAGACGCGCGAAAGACTGATCGCTATAGGCGGCGTCGAAATCGAGTTTCCTGCTCTGCCTGCCGGCACATTCGCCAAACTGGACGCCGAGAACATCCCCTTCTCGCGCGCCGACAAGGCTGGTCTTTTGACGATCACCGAACGGGCGCATGTCGCGAAATTCCTGCGAGACTTTGCGGGGGCGCTGACGCCGGCCCTTCCCTTCCTTGGCTTGTGAAGTGACGCAACTCGGGGCCGCATTTTGGCCCCGTTTCGCTCTGCGGCGTTCTCTCCAGTGGCGGGCTGATTGGGTTTCTCTCGATAAATTTCGTCAATCCCGCACGGTTCCTCCAGGTCTGGCTCGACCATGCGCGGGGCGTAGATGACGCCCGTCCCTCCGCGACGGATTGGGGCCCTCGCCTAACCTTGTTCGATTGTCCACTCGCGCCGTTCCGGACTGGCCCATGTAGATGCGCGCAATCGCGGCTCGCGATTGACTACAATCCCCATCGCTTTTCCGTTTCGGCGCCTGCAGCGGCCGGCGCGTCGACTAAAAAGATTCGCCGCCCTGACAGTGCCCCGCAATCCTGTAGAAACCGTCCCTCGTTGGCTCTCGACATTTTGTCGCGTAGCCTATAGGATACAACATGCTGCTCGAAGTTCGGAAAACGGACGCCTTCGAAAATTGGCTTACAGGACTGAGAGATCAGCGTGGCAAAGCGAAGATCGTCGCGAGAATTGATCGCTTGGCGCTCGGCAACCCTGGCGACGTCGCGCCCGTTGGAGAGGGCGTGAGCGAATTGCGGATACATTTCGGCCCAGGCTACAGGGTCTACTTCGTGCGACGCGGAAAGACGGTCGTGCTTTTGCTGTGCGGCGGAGACAAAGGCAGCCAAGAGCGAGACATAGCGCAAGCGAAATCACTGGCGGCAGAGTTGGAGGATGAGTGACGATGGCCACGAAAACATCGGCGTTTGATAGCGCAGAATATCTCGACAGCCCCGAAGCGATCGAGGCCTATCTAGAGGACGCGCTGGAAAGCAATGATCCCGCGGTGATAGCCCATGCGCTCGGCGCGATCGCTCGCGCGAAGGGCATGTCGCGAATCGCCCAACATACGGGTCTATCGCGGGAAAGCCTTTACAAAGCGCTCAGCGCCGACGGCAATCCCGAATTCGCCACCGTGCTGAAAGTGATCAAGGCGCTCGGCCTCAAGCTGACGATTGCGCCGACTCATCATGCGGCCTGACCCCCGTTGAGCCGGGCGTTCGATCAGCGCCGTGAAAGCCCACACGCATGCCCAAGGCGCGCTGACAAACCGCGCCTGGGATCTCAAGCGATCACCTGCTGAGTGGACGCGCGAGCCGGCGCTGCGCAGCTTCCGAACGACTGGCAATGAAAATTCTGACTCGCGTCATTACATGCCTGGCGTGGGGAGAAAGTCTTGGAACGCCACGCGATGGCCCAGTTCGACGAGGTGAGGTTTCCTGGCGACGCACAGGAGCGGCGGTGGCCGAACCGTGACGCGGACGCGCGAGGCCCGAAGCGTCCGGCGACCCCGAAATCGAAGAAGGAGCGACCAGCGAGCAAAGGTCGCGTCCATAAGGGGAAGACTCGCAACTGATCGGCGCATTTCGTCCCATGCAATATCCCAACAGGCGAAAATGCGACAGGTCGCTTGCAAAAGAACGCGGCGAACGCATCCGAAAGGACGGTTCCCATGACGACTTCAAAAACAATCGCGGCGCTGCTCGGACCGACGCTCGTCGCCACTGCGGTGATGGTGTTCGTCAACCTCGACTCCATGCCGACGCTCATCGAGGAGTTATCCAAGAACCCGATGCTGGTCGTGCTTGCCGGCTACGCCGCATTCGTACCCGGTCTCGTCATCGTGTATTTCCACAATCGATGGACGGGCGGCTGGCCAGCGCTCATCACCATTGTCGGGTGGTTCTCGTTGGTGGTCGGCCTCTTACGCATGGTGTTTCCCCTGCAGATCGCTGTGATGGCGATGAAGTTCAATCCCGCCGCGACCGTGGTCCTCCCAGTGATCGCGACCGTGTTCCTGCTTATCGGCGGGGTGTTGTGCTACAAGGGTTACGGTAGCGATTGAGGCGATCATGATTTTTGGCCCAAGCAGGCTCCTATCGCCAGCCTCGTCCGGAAGCCGTGCCAACGGCTTTGTTAGGTGTCCATCAAATATCGCAAGAGGCGACTCCCTCGCCTGACCTGTAAGCGACTTCGTCGATGTGTCCCCCGAGGCGAGCGCGACCGTCGATTGTATAGGGGATCGGCATTCCCCTCGTTCGGACGCACCGATCGCCTCTCCGACCGCGCCCCTCACCTTTCCTTGTTTTTTCCAGCTTGCGGCGGCCAGGTTTTGCCGATGGCCTTGGCGAGCTCATTCAAGAGCCGATCGCGTTTGGTTTCGACCTCGGGCATACCGGCCACGAACTGCGTTACTTGCTTTGCGAGCTCGCGATCTGCGGCGTTCTGAGAACGCTGCAGATCCTCGGCCTGTTGGCGATAAGCCTCTCTGATATCCACCTGCCTTTCCCGAGTCTTTGCCTCCCAAGGGCGCGCCGAACGTTTTCCTCCCCGCACTTCCTTCACGATCTCCTCGCGGGCGAGCCGCTCCACGCGCGGTTGCTCTCCGCGCTGTTTGATCGCGCGGACGACGCCCTGCTCGGCTTTTCTGACCTTGCCACGTGTGCGGCGCGGCGTCGCTTCCGCCTCGATGCCGCGCAATCGCAATTCGCCGGCGAACTGTTCGCGCCATGTCGCGAGATCGCCTTTACGCGGATTGAGCCGTTTTCCGTCATAGCCGAGCGAACGCACGGTGAGGTGGACGTGTGGATGTTCATCGTCGAGATGCTGCACGAAGACGTAATCGTGCAGGCCGCCGAAGGTTTCGATCGCAAAGGCGCGAACGGCGTCCTTCACGGCCATCGGGTCGGTTCCGGGCGGCATCGACAGAATGATGTTATGAGACAGCGGCCCATCCCGACGCCGACTGCTATCTAGTTCGGCATCGTCTGCCCACTGCGCCTGAATGTCGCGCAAACCCTGCCGTCTTTGCATCACTGCGCCGGTTTCCGTTTCGGCCGCCAGTTCGCCGTTGCGGGTGATATATTCAAGGTGTGATTTCAGATGGCCGACGGTCTTGGTCTTGCCGGTGATCTTGACCATCACCTCCGGCGCCTTGGCGACGATCCGCTGCAACTTGGCCCGCATGGCGGGCGTGAGCTTCCGGGAGTCGATAGGATCAGGAATATCCCATTTCGCTCGCTTCGGCCTTCGAACAGGCGTTCGCCAGACATAGGAAATCGGCGGTAGTTCGAGGTCGCGGTCGCCCTCGCCGCTCATCAACGGCCTTGCCAATAATCGGTGTTTCGCCTGAGCGCGACGCGTAGTTCGGCGACAGCGGCCTCGATTCGCGCCGAAGCCTCTCGTGGCGCGCGACAATCAGGATGAGAATCCAGCGACAATCGGGATGAGAAGCGCGTCGCTGTGGGCGTGACGGAGGGAGGGCGAAGCCCGACCGCAGTCACGTCCACAGCGATGGCGCGCGCCCGAAG
>Ga0233425_10009898_pt1 | contig 11854 bp, 5 predicted proteins | sample Watercolumn_Towu_2_FD_181712 | JGI IMG/M metagenome (GOLD analysis project Ga0233425, IMG submission 181712) | Freshwater microbial communities from Lake Towuti, South Sulawesi, Indonesia - Watercolumn_Towuti2014_140_MG | ecosystem: Environmental > Aquatic > Freshwater > Lake | place: Indonesia...
AAGGGCCGGGTGTTCCACACGGTGTTCGGCCACGGCCCGCCGGAACTCCGAAGCGTCGCTTTCATCGTCACCTTCCAGCGTGGCGCCGAGTGGGCGGCCACCGGCAAGGTGACCCAGCAACTTCCCAACGATTTTCCCACGGCCGACAAGGGCGCCGTGCGGAAGTAGTCGCGGCAAGAAGCCAGAATCATCAGAAACGGGAGAACAACATGAGAACACGAGACAATCGAATCGGCATCGTGGCCCTGACCTGGCTGCGTGTGGCGCTGGGCATCCAGGCGGCCGGTCTGGTCTGGCCAGCGGTGGCCGCCGCGGCCGAAGCGGCGGGCGCGCCGGTTCCAAAGGCCGTCAAACCGAACGACCCGAACGAGGCGGCCGCCACACAATGGACGCTTTCCACCGACGACACCTGCCTGAAGATCTCGGTGTCGGGCAATAAGGTCTACATCGTTACGCTCAAGAATCCCGCGCAGGATTGGAACTGGACGCCGGTGGCCTCCGAGGTGCCGCTGCCGGTAAAGACCGCGAACTGGGCCTATCGAGGCGCCACCGTGGAGAGGTCGAAGGGAACGACCGTGACCCTGCGATTTGCCAGCACGACCCCGCGCCTGGAATTGGCATCCGTTTGGAGGGTCCGCCCCGGCGTCGGCCCGGTCGAGCACCAGATCGCCGTTGTCAACAAGACCGCGGGCGACATCGTTTTCAAGGGCGACGATGTTGAAGCGGCCAACCTCAACCTGGTCGCCGATAAACCCGTGCAGTCTTTTCCCTCGGATGATGCCATCTTCGGTCCGGGCGAAAGCAGGCCTCTCCCCTTTCGGATCATCAAGGTCGGGTCGACTCACGGCATCTATCTTGCCTACGATTACGGTTACGGACAATACCAGGCGACGCGCGACGCAGCCAATCCCCTGCGGCTGAACTGCCGGTTCTGGATCGGCAGCCACGACGATGACGCCGGCGGTAGGTATCAGGCCATGAAGAAAACCATGCCGAGGGTTCCGACGACTATCACGGCTGGAGAAACGTACCATCTGCCGGGCATGATGATCCAGACGTACCAAGGCGATGAGGAGGATGCCGCCAACCATTTCCGGCGATGGTTTTGGACTTATGAAATCACCCCCAGTCTAAGAAACAACCCGAAAGAGCCGCCCATCGAGATCTGCAACCCGCCCGGCCCTGATGGGCAGCCGGACTTTTTGGTCAATCAGGCCAAGACGACAGATTTCGCGGGCTGGGGCGTCGGATGTCTCAAGACCGATGCTTGGCACTGGGGAACCGGTCACGCCAAGAGCGACGAGTTGGCTGCGGCGCTCCATGCCAAGGGAGTCAAACTATCCCTGTATTTCAACGGCAATGTCCCGGAAAAGGTCCTTCTGGACGAGGCCGCCAAATCTCATTTTGACTATTACCGGTCCGACGACAACGGGAGAGGTCCCGCCTTCAACATGAGGGATTACCATTCGGTCGAGGACTTCAAGCGGAAGTTGGACAAGTTGGCGAAACTCGGTGTGGGCTGGGAAAACTGCTGCAACGGCGGCAACCTTCGTTCACTGGATATCTGTCGGCGAATGACCTTCATGACGCACAGCGACGGTTCCGGATTGGAGTCGTTCTTTCGCCATGTGTACGACTGGTCGTACATGGTCCCCCCCATTCAGATCAAGAGTGACTATTGGGTCTGCCTTCGTGAAAGTGAGGAGGGTGAGGTAACAGTTGCCTGGCTAAGGGGTCATTTGCTTGGCGCAATTCTGACTGGCCCGCCAGCTTCGGCCTCTTTCCTCCGCTCCATCGAGCAGATCAAGCGCGTTTTCAGCTTATACAACAGCCGGCAAAGAGCGATCCTCCGCGGCGCCGATGTCTATCGCCGCATCCTCCCGGACGGGAAGGGATGGTTCGGCCTTCAATATCACAACACCTTCATCAACAAGGGGTCCGTATTGCTTTGGCAAAAAGACAAAGGGCCTGCGTCGAATGTCGTCAAGCTGAGGGGACTGGATGGGAACAAGTCATACCATGTGGAGTTCGAGGATGCGAAAGACCAGAGCGGCACGAAGACGGGCGCCCAACTGATGGACGAGGGCGTCACCGTAACCATGGGTCCCAACGCCAGCGAGATCCTCTGGATCAACTGCCAGGACCTGCCGGTCACCCCGCGGGCGAAGTCGCGCTGACGGGCGACAATCACAAAGGGAGAAGAATTCATGGTAAGCACGCAATTGCGAAGCACGCGGCGTTCGTTTCTGAAGGGAGCGGCGGCGGGGTACCCGGTACTCCGAATCGTCGCGGCCCCGTGGGTCATTCCGGCCTCGGCCATCGGCGGTGAAGGGCGCCCCGCTCCCAGCAACCGGATTGCGATGGGGTTCGTCGGCGTGGGCGCTCAGGGCACCGGCGACATGGGCGAGTTCATGGGCTTCCCGGAAGTCCAGAACGTGGCGGTGTGCGACGTGGACCGGCGGCGCCGCGAGCGTGCCCAGCAACTCGCCGAGCAGCGTTACGCTCAACAGAAGGCCGGCGGCGCCTACAAGGGCTGCGCGGCCTACGTCGATTTCCGCGAACTGTGTGCCCGGCCGGACATCGACGGGGTCTTCTGCGGCACGCCCGACCACTGGCATGCGCTGGTCTCTTGCGAGGCCATGCGCAACGGCAAGGACGTGTACTGCGAGAAGCCCGAAACGCTCACTATCCGCGAGGGCCGCGTGCTGATCGATACCGCGCGGCGCTTCGGGCGCGTGTTCTCGGGCGGAAGCCAGTCCGTGATCGGCTACAACTGGTTCCAGCGGATGATCTGGTCCGGGAGCGTGGGCGAGGTCAAGGAGATGTTCGTCCCCGACGGCCCCACGGCGATCGGGAATGACTTTTGCCCGGCCGAGCCCGTGCCCGAGTGGCTGGATTGGGAGATGTTTCTCGGACCGGCCCCGTGGCGGCCCTACAACAGTCGCTATCATGGGTTTTGGCGCGGATGCCGCGATTTCGCGGGCGGTTACATGACCGACATGGGCCCGCACCACGTCGGCGGCGCCCTGTTTGCGGCCAAGATGCACGACAGGCCGCTTGCCATCGAGGCCATCCCGCCCGGCAAGGAGGCCCCCGAGTGGACCGTGAAGTTTGCCAACGGGGTGCTCCTGCACCTGGGCGGCGTGTGGGGTGACGGCGGCCTATCGTACATCGGCACGCGGGGCGAGTTGCCCGACCGCAGCGGCCGCCGTGTCGCGCCGCCGAAGATGACCATCCCCGGCTACAAGGGCCGGGGTGGCATCGTCGGCGACTTTCTGCACTGCGTCAAGACCCGCGAGCGGCCCTTCCGCGACATCGAGATCGCCCACCGCACGATGGTCGTCTGCCACGTGGCCAACATCGCCAATTGGGTGGGGCGCGGCGTGAAGTTCGACCCGGTCAAGGAAGAGATTGTCGGCGACGAGGAGGCCAACCGCTGGATCGATCGCCCGCGGCGCGCGCCGTGGGCGCTGTAGGACCGGCAAATCGTTATCGCACCATTCGTTGCCCCGCCGCCACGGCGCATGCGGCGGGTGCAACGGGAACACCAGCGCCGTGAACCGTTTCGAGAAGTCTTCCATGAATTCCGACATCAGTCGCCACATGTTCGTTACCCAAGTACCAAGGAGCCCCCGCATGAACAGAATTCTCAGCATTGCTCTCGTATCGGCCTTGCTGCTGGCGTCGCAGGCCGTCTGGGCGGCCGACAAAGCGCCCCGCGCGCTGCCCAAGGGCGAGCGGGTTTGGCCGCCCGTGCCGGAAGCCGAAGTCGAGAAGATCCAAGCCGCGCTACCCGACAAGCCGCAAGTGCCGCCCAAGAAACCGCGCAAGCTGCTGGTGTTCTACGGCAAAGGCCACTCGCACGACGCCGCGATCCCGGTGTGGAACAAAATGCTGGAGTTGCTGGGCGAGAAGACCGGGGCCTACCAGGCGACGCTCAGTCAGAACTACGATGCCCTGGAAGGCGAGCGGCTCAAGGGATTCGACGCCGTCTTCTTCAACAACACCAACGGCAACACGTACCCCGAGGCGGTCAAGACCGACCTGCCGCAGTTCGTCAGAAGCGGCAAAGGACTTGCCGGCAATCACGGCAGCGGCTGCCACGACAGCTACGCCGACAAGAACGACAAATGGTGGGAGAAGAAATGGCCGGAGTGTTGGAAGATGAGATGGCCCGAGGGGTCGGAGATGGTGAGCGCCTCGATGGTCAGCCATCCGTTCGGTGGGCATCAAGTCAAGATTGACGACCCGCAAAGCCCCTTGACGGCAGTGTTCGGCGGGAAGGGGTTTCGCTTCAGCGACGAGATGTACCTGTTCAAGGAGCCGTACAGCCGGGAGAAACTGCGGGTGCTGCTGAGCATCGACTATCCCAACTCGCCGGACGTGCAGAAGCGCGAGGAGTCCGCGCGCAAGAAGGGCGGCGAGGCGCAGGCCCACGGCATGCGCGACGACCACGACTACGCCATCGCATGGATTCGCCCTTGGGGCCAAGGCCGCGTGTTCTATTGCTCGTACGGCCATGAAAAGCGTGTTGCCTGGGACTCGGCCATCGTGCGGTTCTTCTTGGCCGGCATCCAGTACGCTTTGGGCGATCTGAAGGCGGACGATACACCGGTCGGCGCAGCGAAAAAATGAACCGTGGCGATGCGCCACACAGCAACGAAGGGAGAATACCATGATCAGAACGACTTGCCGACGGATGACTCGACGAGGGTTCCTTAAGGGCATGACGGCGGCCGCGGCCGCCCCGTACGTGGTCCCGGCCTCGGCCCTCGGCGGCGAGATACCCGGTACTCCGGGTCGCCGCCCGGCCCCCAGCAACCGTATTGCCATGGGCTTTGTCGGCGTTGGCGGGCAGGGGACGATTGACATGCAAGGCTTCATGCAGTTCCCCGAGGTCCAGAACGTGGCCGTGTGCGATGTGGACCGGCGGCGCCGCGAGCGGGCCAAGGAAATCGCCGCGGCGCACTATGCCAAGCAGAAAGGCGGCGGCACGCCGAAGGGTTGCGAAGAGCACGTCGATTTCCGCGAGCTGTGCGCCCGCGCGGACATTGACGCCGTGTTCTGCGCCACGCCCGAGCACTTGCACGGCCCGGTCTCCTGCGAGGCGATGCGCAACGGCAAGGACGTGTACTGCGAAAAGCCCGAGACGCTCACCATCCGCGAGGGCCGCGTGATGGTCGAGACGGCGCGGCGCTACGCGCGGGTGTTCTCGGGCGGGAGCCAGCGGGTGTGGGGAGATTACCACTGGTTTCATCGCATGACGTGGGGCGGCGCTTGCGGGGAAGTGAAGGAAGCGGTGGTCAACGATGGTTTCACGACCTCCAGCGACTTGCTCCTACCGGCCGAGCCCGTGCCGGAGGGGTTCGACTGGGAGTTGTATCTCGGTCCGGCCCCGTGGCGTCCGCACAACAAGGCTTACCACAACGGCCGCTGGCACTCTTGCCGTGACTTCGGCGGCGGCAGCACGACCGACGGCGGGGCACACCACATCGGCGGCGCGCTGTTTGCCGCGCGGCTGCACGACAAGCTGCCCGTCGAGGTCAGCCTGTCCGGCAGGGACGGCCCGCCCGGCAGGCTCATGACCTTCAAGTATCCCAACGGCGTGCTACTGCACCTGGAGAATCGGGGGGGCGGTGCGTCGCTGTCGTTCCGCGGCACGCTGGGAGAGGTGCGCGACCCGCGCGGCGGCCCCAGGGTCGCGCCGCCGGACGTCCACATCCCGAACTACAAGGGCCGCGGCGGCATCTTCGGCGACTTTCTGCACTGTGTGAAGACGCGGGAGCGTCCCTTCCGCGACATCGAACTCGCCCACAACACCATGGTCGTCTGCCACCTGGCCAACATCGCCACCTGGGTCGGCCGCAGCCTGAAGTTCGACCCGGTGAAAGAAGAGATCATCGGCGACGAGGAGGCCAACCGCTGGGTAGACCGCCCGCGGCGCGCGGCGCGGGCGCTGTAGGACCGTCACATCATTAACTCACCAGAAAGAACATTACCTCGTTAGAAAGAATGGTACACGAATGAAACGCTACCCGATTGCAGTGCTGTTCCTCGGACTCCTCTTGGCAGGCGCCGTTCTTCAAGCGGCCGAGAAGCCAGACCTCAAGGAACGGATCAACGAACTCAGCGGTCAAGGCCCGGCGGTCCAGCGGACGCCCGAGCAGCTCGACGCCGTCTACGGCCAGGTGCTCGACGCCCTGGCGCCGGACATGGCGAAAAACACAGTCAGTCAAGGCATTCCGGCCGGCTTTCCGGCCGTCACGCTGGAGCGGATCGCCTTCCACGCCGGCCGGCCGGGGGCGGAGGCGGAGCGCGCGGCCTGCTCGAAGGCCATCGCCGCGAGGCTCGCCTTGGAGGTTGGGGCGCCGGACCGTGCGTGGCTGATCCGGCAACTCGAACGCATCGGCCGCGCCGAGGCCGTGCCGGCCTTGGCCAAGGCCCTGGCCGACAAGGAGCCGTTGGTGCGCGAGTCGGCCCGGCGGGCGCTCCAGAAGAACCCCGCCGCGGAAGCCAACGCGGCCTTGCAGGCGGCCCTCCTGTCGGCTGCCGACCCCGCGTGGCGCGTGGCTCTGCTCAATGCCCTGGCCGAGCGTCGCGACGCAGCCAACCTGGGTTTGCTCCTGAAAGAGGCGGCCGCCGAAAACGACGACGTGCGCACCGCGGCCGTCGTCGGACTGGCGAAGATCGGCGACCAGTCGGCTGCCGAGACGATCGCGGCCGCCATGCAGCGCGGTTCGCCGCGGGCCCAACGTGCGGCCGTCAATGCTTACCTGATGCTGGCTGAGGCATTGTCCGCCAAGGGCGAGAAGCCGGCGGCCCTGGCGATGTACAAGAACATGCTCGCCGCGGGCGGCTTGGCGAAGTGCGCGGCCTTGGTGGGCATTGGTCGCGCCGGCAGTGCGGCGGACCTATCCACGATCCTCGCTGCCGCGGCCGACGACGACGCGCGGGTCCGCGGGGCGTGCGTCGAGGCCCTGGGCCTGTTCGCGGGGCCGGAGGCCGCTGCCGCCATCGTTGCCAAGCTCCCGGCGGCGAAGGCGGAAACCAAGGTCAGCTTGTTGCGCGCCCTGGTCCTGCGCGGCGACCGGAGCGCCGCGCCCGCGCTGGCCGCCGCGGCCGAAGACCCTGACGCGAAGGTCCAGTTGGCCGCGCTCGTGGGCCTGGGTAAGATCGGCGATCCCAGCGCGGTCCCGTTGCTGTTGAAGGCCGCCGCCACCAGCGGCGAGGCCCAGGAAGCAGCCCGACAGGGCCTTCTGATCCTGTCCCACGGTGAGATCGACAAGCCCCTCCTCGCTGCTCTGGCCGGACAAGAACCGAAGGTCCGCGCCGAGGCCATCCGCGCGTTGGCCGCGCGAAATGTGGTTGCGGCGACGCCCGCCTTGTTGAAGGCGGCCGAGGACGCCGAGCCGAACGTGCGCAACGAGGCCGTCCACGCCCTGGGCGTCATGGCCCCCAGCGACGCCATGCCGGGCCTGACGGCAGTGCTGGTGAAGACCGCGGACGATGCTTCGCGGACGGAGGCCGCCAACGCCCTGGTGCTCATCGCCAATCGCGACCGGGACGTCGAAGGGCGCGCCGAGCCGGTGCTGAAGGCGGTTGCGTCGGCCAGCGGCCCGGCAAAGCACGCGCTGCTCGGCGTGCTGGGCCGGATCGGCGGCCAGAAGTCGCTGGCGTGTGTCGTGGCCGCAGTGAAAGACAGCGACGAGAAGGTGAAGGACGCCGCCATCCGCGCGTTGGCCGAGTGGCCGGACGCCACCGCGGCGCCGGAACTGCTGGCCGCGTACCTGGGCATTGCCGACGAGACGCAACAGGCCGTGGCCTTCCGCGGCTACGTGCGCGTGTGCCGGACCAGGCCCGAGGCGGAGCGGGCCGCGCTGCTCGTCGCGGGTCTGCGGGCCGCGAAGCGTCCGGCGCAGAAGAAGGAGGTCCTTGGCGCGCTGGGCGAAGCGCGTCACCTCGCCGCGCTGGAAGCGGTCGCCGCGTGCATGGACGACAAGGCCGTGAAGGAGGAGGCCGCGGCAGCCGCGGTCCGCCTCGCCCGCGACCTCGGCGAGCGACACCCCGGGCCGGTGAAGGCCGCGCTGAAAAAGGCCCTCCAGGTGTCCACGAGCGAGCACACCCAGCGCGAGGGCAAAGAGGCGTTGGATCGGGCCGAGCGGAAGTCCAAGGACTAACTCTACTTCTTGACGATAGCCCCCAAGAGTCTGCCATGCGATTACTTTCCTACTTAACGATGCTCCAAGTGTTGTTCGACCTCCTGAAAACCAGCACCATGAATTGCACGAACCGGCAGTCAGTCGCGCAAACGCGCAGGTTTGGATTACAGGCCGCAGCCCTGGCGGTGCTCCTCTGTCTGCCCGCCCAAGGATGGGGGAGGGATGTCACCCTGGCGCTCGTGCCGGGGGGCGAAGGAGCGACGGGTGGACTCGACGAGCAGCAGGCCCTGTGGGAATCTCCCTTTGGCGGCTGGGGCGTTGCCACGTGGCCGTTTGGCTTCCGCGTGGACGATACTCCGGTCTTCACCTATCAGACAAGAGCGGAAAAACTGGCGGAAATGGTTCCGGGCGCGGAGAAACCCAAGGCCGGGGGCGCCGACGACCGGCCGGGCAAGGGAAAGACCAACAAGGCGCGCCCCGCGGAGACGTTCGACGTCCAGCCCAGCCGAAAGGCCGCGGCGACGCTGGATTTGGTCGAAGGCCGCCACGTGATCCAGCCTTTTGGTATCGAGTTTACGGTGGCCGGCGACGGATCGGTGACGAGCCGCGATGCGCGGCTGCGCGCGGGCGCTCAGGACGGCCGCGTGGAACTAATCTGTCATCCGGTGGTGATGAAGCCCGTTGCGGGGGACCGCTCCGCGTCCGGGCCGCTTCGGGTCCTATACGGCTCCGCTTCGCTGTTGGATAGCATCGACAAGATGATCGCCGACTTCGACGGCAAGAAGAAGCCGACGGCGGGCGCACCGACGGGGGTCGAGTTCCGGCGGCTTACCCTGTTCCTGCCTGCGTCGGCGGCCGACAAGCAGTACGAGGTCAACGGGGTGGGCTTCCGGGTGCAGGCCGACGGGCGGGTGACGTTGGCCGCGGACGCCAAGGCCCAGTGCGTGGAAGGCCGCGAGATCCGCCTGCCGCTACCTGCCCGGGGAGCAACGCCGATCCACACGCAATCGGTTGGCATAAGTTGGTTCGGCGGTCCGGCCGCCGATGTGAAGATTGTATGCAACCCGGAATCCGTCAACGGCGGCGCGGGAACCGGTTCCGCTTGGCTGCGCGTGCCGGCGGCCGGCGATCGCACGGTCAAACTTGGGGGCCTGAACGTCCGCCTGCCGGCGGCCGACGGCCGCTGGCCGCACGCGATCCTCGTTTGGGACGTGGCCAATGCCGGCTGCTGGGCGATCGAGGCGGCGCCCCTGGCGGCCAAGCCCGGCGGCGAGTGGTCGTGCCGCATCACGCCGGTGGCCGGCAAGGTAACGGTATCCGCGGCCATGAAAGTCCGGCTTGATGCCCTGGCCGGAGGCAAGACGGCGGGCCGTCTGGAACTGACGGGCGCCGGCGGCCTGTTCACGGGCACGCTGCCGTCCACTCCCGGCCTCTGGCGGCTTCGCGTCGATGACGACCGGAGCGGGCCGCTCGCCGGCCAGACGATTGGACTGGTCCACATCGGCGACGGAGCGGCGGTGGCGGTTTCGCTGTTCACTTTCCGCAACCGCGCAATCGCCCGGTGCGGCGACACGCTGGACGTGCTCTGGAGCGCCAAACTTCCCGCCGGACGTTCCGCCGCCGAGTTGCCGGTGGTGTTGCGGGGAAAGGGGATCGAGACGCCGATCGGCCGGATCGCCGTTCCTGCGGCCGCCGCGGGTGCCACGGCCGGCGGTTCTTTGAAACTGGACACGGCCGCACTGGCCCCAGGGGCGTACGAGCTGGCCGTCGTTGACCCGGCCGTCGCATGCTACCCCATGCGGTTTCACGTCTGTCAGCGCGAGCCGTTGACCGACTACGATATCTATTCGTTCGAGCAAGTAGTCGACCCGTTCATGCCATTCCCGGGTTCGCCGGTCCGCAGCTACAAGAACCAGCGGTATAGCGCGCCGGGCCTGTCGCTGTTTCGGGCCGACGCGGATGGCTCGTTGGAGGGTGTACTGGCCGGCTATGCGGATGAACCTTCCGGACCCGCGTCTGAGACGTTCCTTCGGCCTACCGCGGAGGAACTGGACTTGATGGCGCTGGCCGCCATGGGCATGCGCGCCATGCCGCCCTGTCCGACCATGTTGCCAGCCGAGGACCAGAACCCGAAGCACACGTTGCCGGAGGACCTGGTGCAAATGCGGCGGCGCATGGCCCTGTACGTGCAGCCCCGGGCCGACGTGCCCGGCTTCGCCGGGGTCTCGATTGGCTGGTTTGCCACGCGCAAAGGGATGTGGGAGTACTGCCCGTGCATCGACGGCCATCAGAAGCGGCGCAACGAGGAAGCGGCCAAATTGGCCGAGGCCCGCATCGAACAGATCGTGGAGCAATACAAGAAGGAGACGGACCTCACGGACGCGCAGGTGAAGAGCCTGCGCCGCTGGATCAACGCGCGCGTGCAGACCCTGCCCCTGACGGACGCTTTCGGAGCGTGGTTTGCCGACGCGCTCCAGGCGATGCCCGCTTTGACCACCCATAACTCCCGGCCGAGTTTCTGGCTGGGGGACGTGGAGTCGTGGTGCCCCACGGCCTACGAGACGCTGACGCACCGCGATTCGATCGATTATACTGATTACTGCATCCCGCCCTGGGGCAATTTCCGTGCGCCGGCCTTTCTGAACACCGGCAACCCGCGCGGCCAGAAGACCCTCTGCGCGTTCTTCACCCACAACTACCGCATGGAACACGTTGCCATTGCGTTCGGCGCGGCCGGGCGCGGGCTCGACGGGTTTGCGATGGGCTTTCCCGCGACGAACCGCCAGAGCGAGGCGTTGCTGCGGATCTTCGAGCGCTTCGGGTCCTGGTTCACCGCGCTGGACCCGCTCGGCGACGTGGCCGTGTACTTCAACGACAACCGCCACCGGGCGAGCGTCATCCTGCACGACCTGGCGCGGATGCGCCGGCCGGGCATGCTCGTCTCGCCCGAGGACGTACTCGCCGGCGAGCTTTCCAAGTACAAGGTGCTGGTCCTGGCCGGGCTCGACTGCTTCGAGTTGCCCAAGATCGTCGAGGCCGTGCGGGCTTTCCAGGCCCGGGGCGGAGTGGTCCTCAAGGACGACGACTGCGCCGCCGACGTGCCCGGGCGCAAGCTCGGTTTCGCCTACGACAAGACGCACGTCCACAAGGCATGGGGGCTGGGCGGCCCGGACGGCGAGAAGGAGTTCGCCCACCTCTGGAACAACTTCAAGGAGACCCGCGAGAAGTTCCTGATCGAGGCATTCCGCGAGACGCCGGGCATCCCGGTCACCACGCCCGATGCCGGCGTCATTATTTCGCCGCTGGCCGGCAAGGACTCGATCGTGTGCTTCGTGATCAACAAGACCGAGGTGCCGGCGGAGATCAAGGGCCGCTGGCGCCAGGCGCACGTGTTGCCGCGGACCGGCGAACTGCAGGTGGAGAAGGGTTGGCACGTTCGCGACCTGTTGCGGGGCAAGGCCGCGGCCGTGGAGGCCACGCCACAGGGCCAACGGGTCGCCGTGGACTTGACCCGCCTGGAAGGCGCGATCTATCTGCTGACCAAGCGCGAGCCCAAAGCGATGGCCATCCGGACCGAACGCACGGCTCCGCACACGCTGCGTCTCGCCGGTTGGTTGCCCGACGCCGACGGCAAGCCGCTGGCCGATCCCATGCCCTTCGAGGTGACCTTGAAGGGTCCGGACGGCGCGGTGCTT
>Ga0233425_10009899_pt1 | contig 11853 bp, 12 predicted proteins | sample Watercolumn_Towu_2_FD_181712 | JGI IMG/M metagenome (GOLD analysis project Ga0233425, IMG submission 181712) | Freshwater microbial communities from Lake Towuti, South Sulawesi, Indonesia - Watercolumn_Towuti2014_140_MG | ecosystem: Environmental > Aquatic > Freshwater > Lake | place...
TCGGTTGTTTTCGTTTAGCGGGCGATTATGGTCAGATCGCATTCGATACGATCAATCGCGCGCTCGGCGAAACGAATTTTGATGCGCCGACTCAACCCATCAGTTGCACGGCATTGCTCGCGCAAAAGATTGGCGAATCCGAAATGCGCGTCGTGATGGCGGCGGGACTCGCGGGCGGCATTGGTCTGAGCGGCGGCGCGTGCGGTGCATTGGGCGCGGCGATTTGGTTCAGGGGCATCAACACGTTCAACAACGGCGGCACGCCGAATTTCGATCTCACTGCTCAATCAGCCGAGTTCGAAAAATTTCTGATCGCCGCCGACTATGAGTTTGAATGTGCCAAAATCGTTGGGCGCAAGTTTGCGAATGTCGCCGACCACGCCGAGTATGTGCGCGGCGGCGGTTGCGCGATAATTATTGATGCGCTCGCCGCGTGTTTGACGAATAAATCGGAATAAAGAGAAACCCAATGCAAGCAATCGTCTACGAAAAATATGATTCGCCGAATGTTCTCAAAGTTGCAGAGATCGAGGAGCCAACGCCGAAAGATAACGAGGTGTTGGTCAAGGTTCACGCGACCACTGTTACCATCGGCGACACGATCATGCGAAGTTTCAAACTGCCGAACATTTCCGGTTGGCAAAAATTCATGGCGCGTCTGATCCTGGGTTGGCGCAAACCCAAAAAGAAAATCCTGGGAATGGAACTCGCCGGAGAAATTGAATCGGTTGGTAAGTCAGTATCTCGCTTCAAACCGGGCGACCTGGTTTTTGCATCCACCGTCGCGGTCAATTTCGGCGGCTATGCCAAATACAAATGCTTGCCCGAAAACGGCATGCTCGCGATCAAACCGGCGAATCTCACTTGCGAGCAAGCCGCCGCTGTGCCGGGCGCGGCGATGACGGCATGGCGTTGTCTCGGCAAAGGAAAAATCCAGCGCGGGCAAAAAATTTTGATATATGGCGCGTCCGGCGCGGTCGGCACGTATGCGGTGCAGATCGCCAAACATCACTTTGACGCCGACGTGATTGGCGTGTGTAGCGGCATGAATTTGGAATTGGTGAAATCGTTGGGGGCAAGCGCGGTCATTGATTACACGCGCGAGGATTTAACTCAACGTGACGAAACCTATGATGTGGTTTTTGACGCGGTCGGCAAACTTGCGCCGACGTTAGCAAAAAAAATGCTCAAGCCACGCGGCGTCTATCTCAACGTTCACGCCGATTCGGGCAACGGCGAAAAATTTGCCGATCTTGGGCGCGTCAAAGAATTGGTCGAGGCAGGCAAACTCAAGCCGGTCATTGATCGAGTGTATTCGTTCGATCAAATCGTCGAGGCACATCGCTATGTCGAGCGAGGACACAAAAGAGGAAATGTTGTTCTTCGATTGGCGATAGGGACGAAGCATTCTTAACCGATAGTTCCGTCGAAAAATGTTTCGTCCGTACACCACGCATAGTTACGATAACAACCGAACCGAAAATGTACTGCCCTTTCCCGCGCCCGCGCTCTGCGCCGCGATCGTTCCGCCGTGCGCCTCAACCAGCGATTTTGTGATCGCGAGACCCAGCCCCGATTCGGTTTCGCTCTGGCGCGATTCGTCCGCGCGATAAAATCGTTCAAAGATGTGCGGCAACGCCTCGGGCGCGATGCCCGCGCCATTGTCCGCGACGGATAAACTAATTTCGTTGGCGTGACGCCGCGCGGACAAAATAATTTGCCCACCCTCCGCGGTGTACCGCAGAGCATTGCTCATCAAATTTCCCAACACTTGGGCGATGCGAATTTCATCCACCGAAATTTCCGGCAAACCAGGTTCGCATTGCATTTGCAGTGCGATTTGTTTTTGCGCGGCTTGCGGTTGGAACGCGGACGCGGTTTGCTCCAACAAAATTTCCGGCGCGAGGCGTTGCCGATTCAATTTCAATTCGCCCGCGTCCGCGAGCGACAAGATTCGCAAATCTTCGACGAGGTGTTGCAAGTGTTGGACTTCTTGGTGCATCACATCGAAACGTTCGGGATTCGCGTCGAGCACGCCGTCGCGCAGTGATTCGATGTAACCGCCGATCACGGTGAGCGGCGTGCGTAAATCGTGCGCGATGTCGGCGGTCATTTGTTTTCGCAATTGATTGGAACGCGCGAGGTCCGCGCTCATCTGATTGAACGCGGTCGTTAATTCGCCGATCTCGTCGCGCGAGCGCACGAGCACCGCGACGCCGAGTTTGCCGCGCGCCATCGCGCGAATCGCGCCGGTGAGTTCACGCACCGGCTTGGTCAATGTGCGTGCGAGAATGATGCTCAACAACAATGCGAGCATCGTCGCGCTGAGCGTCGAAAACAGTAATGCTTGATTCGTGCGCTCCAGGTATTGCTGTTCCGATGCGCTTAACGGCGGCGCGGACCCAATCGCCAAAATCGTGCCAACCATTTTGCGGTTGATGATGACCGGAATTCCTGGCATCAATTTTTCCGGCGCAACGAAATCGCCCGCGCGATACGGCGGCACGAGATGAATCACGTACCCGTTTGCGTCAATCAAAATGATCGGCACGATGGACGAAGGACGCGTCCCCGGTTCGCGCGGCGGCGGTTGCGGATTGTTCGGATTCGCGGGGCGCGGCGGTTGTTCGCCCGCTTGATTTTTTTGCCGGAAATAATCGGTCGCGCCGACCCAGGATCCGCGCGTTTGATAGTACGCGGTTACTTCCGCCATAAAATTATTTTGCGCCTGCTCCATCACAAGGCGATTAAATTCTTGCACCGTGATCCAACGCGCGAGTACCGACGCGAACACCGCGCCGGTCAAACTAATCGCGAGAAACGCGAGCAATAATTTTAAGGCGAGTGAACGCATCCTAATCTTCGCCGCGAAAACGATAGCCGACGCCGAACACGGTTTCGATGTAACGCGGCTCGCCGGGATCGGGTTCGATTTTGGTTCGTAGGTTGCGAACGTGTACGTCCACCGTGCGCTCGACGCTTTCGAACGCGATGCTTTGCAATTTTTCGAGCAGAGCCGCGCGCGAAAAAACATGACCGGGCGCGAACATCAACACCGCGAGCAATTCAAATACGGAGGGCGTCAGTTTGACCGGCGCATCGTTGACCTTGACCGCGCGTTCGCTTTTATCGAGCACAATGTCCGCGACGCGCAAAACCTCATTTGGCACTTTTGGGTTGATGCGACGCAGAACCGCGCGTATCCGCGCGACGAGTTCGCGCATTCCAAACGGCTTGGTCACGTAATCGTCCGCGCCGAGTTCGAGACCCAGCACCTTGTCCAACTCTTCGAGTTTCGCGGTGAGCAAAATGACCGGTGTGTTGCGCTCTTTGCGGTACGCTTGCAAAAATTCGTACCCGCTCATTTCCGGCATCATGATATCGAGCAGAATCAAATCCGGTTTTTCGTTACGCGCGACAAAGATCGCATCGCGTCCATTGTTCGCGGTAACGACGCGAAAATTTTCGACGGCGAGATAATCGCGCGCGAGCGCGCGCATGTTCGCTTTATCGTCCACGACGAGAATGGTTTTGGGTATTTGATTTTTTCCAGACCCTAAAAGTTTTTAGAAAACCTTTAGGGTTTTTATTGCCGCGATTATAGCACAGGGTTGTTCAGATTTTGTAAAGATTCGCCGCGCGTCCAAAAAATCAAGGGGGCGAGTAGCATCATATACAGTCGTTTTTCCGTCCGGCGCACCCGCGCGTGAATGTGACGTGTGCTTGGACGCAATACCGCGCCAATTCATCGTTGATCAATTCACCGCCGTTGTCGGAATCAATCCCTTATCGCGGAACGGGTAACGCGGCACGAATCTGTTGCAAGGCGGCAAACACATGCGCTTCGGCGTGTTGCTGTTGCTGTGGTGGATGATTCGTCGCCAATTCGCGTTCGACATCGTGCCACGTTGACAGCCAAACCAAATTGTGATAGCATAGCCGCAACTCAATCGAGCGACACGATTTCATTGCTCAAAGGAGACCTTGCATGGATCAAAAATCGCGTTCCGAAAAAATGGTCAATCGCCTACGCGATCTCCGCTCTTCCAGCCCGGATGTCGAAGCATCCGCCGTCGTGAGCGCGGACGGTTTGATTGTCGCTTCTGATTTGCCTAGCGGCGTCGAAGAAGATCGCGTCTCGGCAATGTCCGCCGCGATGTTGTCGCTCGGCGATCGCATCGCGACTGAATTGCGCCGCGGCGTGCTCGACCAGGTGTACATTCACGGCGAGAACGGATATGTCGTTTTGATGGCGGCGGGCGAAGAAGCCGTGTTGACGGTGCTCGCGCGCAAAGAAGCGAAACTCGGTCTGATTTTGTACGATATGCGTAAAGCCGCCGCCGACATCGGCTCGCTGATTTAAAATCGAATCGTGCGTTAATCATCTGTTGAAAACACGGAGCAATTTTTTGCCCCGTGTTTTTGTTGGGAACTCTATGCCAAAATTTATTTTTTGCACTGGTGGCGTCGTGTCGTCAGTCGGTAAAGGCGTAACCGTCGCCGCGCTCGGACGTTTGCTCAAAGCGCGCGGCATACGCGTCTCGATTCAAAAACTCGATCCGTACATCAACGTTGATCCGGGGACGATGTCGCCGTATCAACATGGCGAAGTGTTCGTTACCGAAGACGGCGCGGAAACCGATCTCGACTTGGGACATTACGAACGTTTCGTGGATGAGAACCTCACGCGCGCGTCGAACGTAACGACCGGGCAAGTGTACAGCGAAGTGATCGCGAAAGAACGCCGCGGCGATTATCTCGGCGGCACGGTCCAAGTCGTCCCGCACATCACGAACGAAATCAAACGACGCATCGGGTTCGCGGCACGCGAATCGGAAGCCGAAGTGTTGATCGTCGAAGTTGGCGGCACAGTCGGCGACATCGAGGGCTTGCCGTTTCTCGAAGCGATTCGCCAAATGCGAAAAGATATCGGACGCGAAAACGTGCTGTACATTCACGTTACGCTTTTGCCGCACATCGGTTCGACCGGCGAACTGAAAACGAAACCGACCCAGCACAGCGTCAAAGAATTGCGTGCGATTGGGATTCAGCCGGATGTGATCGTGAGCCGTTCCGATCATCCGATTGAAGACGGCGTGCGCGATAAAATCGCGCTCTTCACCGATGTTGAAAAGCGCGCGGTGATTCCGCTCGTGACCGCGTCGAGCATTTACGCGGTGCCGTTGATTCTCGAAAACGCGGGCTTGGGCAAATTCGTCGTCGAGCGTTTGGGCTTGAATGATCGCGTCCCCGATCTCGATGCGTGGCGCGACTTGGTCGAAAAAATCAACGCGCCGAAAAAATCGCTACACATCGCGATTGTCGGCAAGTACGTCGAATTGCCGGACGCGTATATGAGCGTGCGCGAAGCGTTGTATCACGCCGGACTCGCGAATCAACGCGCGATTGAAATTGATTGGATTTTGTCCGAAGACCTGGAACGCAATAAAGGATTCGAACGCTTGACGCAAGCCGACGGCATTATCGTGCCGGGCGGTTTCGGCGAACGCGGCATCGAAGGCATGATTCTCGCGGCGCGTTACGCGCGCATCCACAAAATTCCGTACCTGGGATTGTGTTTGGGAATGCAAGTGATGTGCATCGAATTGGCGCGCGATATTTTTGAAAGCGACGATCCCAACTCGACCGAGTTCGATCCGACGACGCGTTATCCGATCATTGATCTGATGGCGGATCAACGCGGCATCAGCGATATGGGCGGCACGATGCGCCTCGGGCGTTATCCATGCAAGTTGACGACCGGCACCATCGCCGCGCGCGCGTACACCGATCAAGCATTGATCTCGGAACGGCATCGGCATCGGTTTGAATTTAACAACGCGTTCCGCGAAACCCTCGCGCAAGCCGGGATGGATTACAGCGGCGTGTCGCCCGACGGCGCGCTCGTCGAAATCGCGGAACTGCGCGAGCATCCGTTTATGCTCGGCTCGCAATTTCATCCCGAATTTAAATCGCGCGCCGAGCGACCGCATCCGCTCTTTCGCGAATTTGTGCGCGTCGCCGTCGCGACCGAACGCGCGCGGTAGGACAATTTGCCAAATTGTCCTACTCGGAACTCATTCGCAAAAATTTGCCAATCGTGATAAAATGATATCAAAGCAATTCAGAAGGAGGCGACCTATGGCAGAGCGGTTGCCGAAAATGACCAAGAAAGATAAACTAACTTTTCTCGCGGACATCGAAGATGGCTATCGCCACTTTGACAAACGCGCGCTCAAAATGCTCCGCACCTTGCTCGACGATCACGACGCGCAAGTGCGCGCCGAAGCGATTGCGTGTTTGTGGAACGATCCCTCGCCGCATTGGATTGACATTTTGATTCACAAGGCGACCGACGATCCGCACGCCCAAGTGCGCGTGCACGCGATCTCCGCGCTCGGACGCTACATTTACGAAGGCGACTTTGCCGAGTTCGAGGGCTGGGATGCACCGTTCTTTGAAATCACGCGCGAGGATTTCAAACGCGTCAGCGATTTTCTGTTTCGCGTCGCGCAAGACCCGGACGAAGCGCTCGAAGCGCGGCGGCGCGCGATTGAAGCGCTCGCGTTTCTCGAAGAAGACCCGGACGTGCTGGAATTGATCGAGTGGGCGTACCGCCACCATGACCGACGCTTCAAGGTCAGCGCGATTTTCGCGATGGCGCGCAACGGCGATCCGCGCTGGACCGATTACATTCTCAACGAACTGCACAGCGCGGATCCGGAAATGCAGTACGAAGCCGTGCACGCGGTCGGCGAACTCGGCATCATCGAAGCGACTGACACGTTGATCCAACTCGCGCGCGAAAAATCCACGCGCAAGCCCTTACGCCTGCTCGCGATTTACGCGCTCGCGGAAACCGGCGACGAACGCGCGTACACCGTGCTCGATCAACTCACGCGCGCGCGCGAACGCGACGTGCGCGATGTCGCGCGCGACGCGCTCGAAGAATGGTACTCGATCCGCGAGATGGACGATATGGCGGACGAAATGATGGAGGATGAACTCGCCGCGGAAACCGAAGGCGGCTTGCCGGACATTTGGAGCAACGCGAGCGGAATTTTTTCGAGGAATTGAGAGCCGCGCGGTATGCTTTATGCAGGTGTGCTAACTTTTCAGGAGTTTGCAATGCGGGAGACCTTGCCGCTCGCGACAGTTCAAGAAGCCGTGTTGGAATTTTTGCGCGGGCGCGATGATGCGGTGGTCTTTGGCGCGCAGGCGGTCAATGCGTACGTGCGTGAACCGCGGATGAGTCAGGACATTGATCTGCTCTCATCCCGCGCGACCTAGTTGGCGGACGAATTGTGCGCGCATCTGAGCAAACGCTTTCATATCGCGGTGTGCGCGCGCGAAATCGCGCAGGGACGCGGTTATCGTTTATACCAGGTTCACAAACCGAGCAATCGGCATTTGGTTGATATTCACCCGGTTTCGGCTTTGCCACCCGCGCGTCGCATCGCGCGCGTGTTGGTCGCCGCGCCGGAAGAGTTGATCGCGCAAAAAGTGATCGCGTATCATCAACGGCGCGGGCAACCCAAATCCGGGACGGATTGGCGCGATCTCGCGATGCTCTTGTTGACCTTTCCCGCGCTCAAGCGCGCCGAGGGACCGGTGATTGATCGTTTGCGCGCGGCGAACGCGGACGCGGATATTCTGAATTTGTGGAACGATCTCGTCAAGCAAAAAATTCAACCGGCAAAAGACGCGGATGAATTTTAGGAAAATTGCCAAATCAAAATCGGGCTGGATTTTTTCCCAGCCCGATTTTTGTTTGACTTGTACTAACCGCTATGCTAGAATCGCGCGCGTCGAATGTGGAGTGATGCCTCAATGAGTGGATTCTTTGCCCTGGTTAAACGCGAACTACGCGCGGTCTTGCGTGAACGCACGATCATTATCGCGATTATGATTCAACTTTTCATCGCGTCGTTTTCGTCCGCGTTGTTGATCGGTTTGCTTTCGCTGTACGATCCCGATTCGGTCGGTGTGTACGCGCGGCTCAATGTCGCCGTCGGTTTTGTCGGCGCACCGAATCATCCGTTGATCGGCTTGATGCGCGAACGCGGGATTCGCATCGCGCCGTTCGGAAATTTGAACGACGCGCAAAACGCGTATCAACGCGGCGCGCTTGGCGCGATTGTCGTCGCACCGCCGGAGCGCGACGCGCCGGTCGAAATGCAAGTGTATCTGCCGCGTGCCGAAGCGCAATCGTCAATGATCTTGATGGTTTTGCAAGACCCGCTCAAGCGGTACGAAAACATTTTGCGCGAACATCGCGGCATTGATGTTCGCTATGACGATTTGCGCGGCTTACCGCCAACGACGTTCGAATATCTCTACTCGATCATTTTACCGGCGTTGATGTTTTTTCCGGCATTCGTCGCGGGCAGTCTCGTCGTGGATTCGCTATCCGAAGAAATCGAACACAACACGCTCGAAACGCTCTTGTCCGCGCCGGTCTCGTTGTTCGCGATTGTCGGCGCGAAAATCGCGGCGGCGATCCTGGTCGCGGGCGCGCAGTGCGTCGCGTGGCTCGCGCTCTTGCGTTTGAATCGAATTGAAATTCAAAACCTCGCGCTCGTGCTTGCGCTCGCGACGATTATGGCGGGCATCGTTACGGTCGCGTCCGCGTTCGTCGCGATTGTCTTCCGCGACCGCGAGCGGTCGCAATTCGTGTACTCGCTCCTGGTGCTCGTCGGCGCGAGCGCGAGTTATTTGCTCGACGTGTCGCCGATCAAAACGATCACGCGGCTCGCGATTGGCGATTACTTTACCGGCGCGGCGCAAGTCGCGGTGTTCGCGCTCACACTCGCCGCGCTGATGCTCGCGTTGTGGATCGGCGTGCGCCGCGCGGCGCGCGCGTGATTGTCAGTGCGTGCGTTGTGTGGTAGAATTTGCGGCGAAAGCGGGGATCGAAATGATTTCAAATTTGAATCTTCAAACGACCGTTGAATCGTTGCGCGAACGCGCGCGCCGCTTGGAAGATCAAGCCGCAGAACTCGTGAGCGAATTGGATGAAGTTGCTGTCTTGTTGGAATGGAAACTCAATCACACGATTTCGCCGCGCGCGTTGCAAAAAATTCCGGTTTCTGATAATGAACGCGCGCAATATCGCGCGATGTTGACGGTGGATTATGCGGACGCGGTTTTGCATTTGATCATTCAAACGCAAAAGATTGCGTCACAAATCAAACGTTCAGTGCCGCGCGCCGAACGCCGCGAAGCGATTGCCGCGTTGATTGTCGCGTGTCACGCGGCGGCGCAAGAACAACAGATGATAATTCCCCACGAACTCGAGGCGACGATTGGTGACTAGATGTTTGCGCGCCGTCTTCAATACGAATGTGATCATTGCGGCATTGCGAACGGAGAATCCGTCCAGCCCAACGGCGGAATTATTGCGTCGCTGGGTGAATGATGAATTTGAATTGATCTATTGCGCCGGGTTGCGCGACGAGTACGTGGAGAAATTTAGCGAACGCCGGATTGATCCTGATCGCGCCAAAGAATTTTTGACGCGATTAAATCGGGCGGGAATTTTGGTTGTTGTGAATGCCGATCAAATCGCGCCGGTCGTCGTGCAAGATGCGGATGATGATTTGCCATTGGCGTGCGCGCAGATTGGCGGTGCAACGCACCTGGTGAGTTACGATCAACACTATGCGTTTCTGGAAGGCGAGTATCGCGACGTAAAAATAGTGGATGGATTGCATTTCTTGTATTTGGTACGCGGAGACAAAATCTAGCCCCGATTGTCACGCGCGGTATCTTGTGCTAGAATCGCGCCGTGATAAAAACTGACTGCGTGTAAATTATTTTTTGCGGAATGTTCCAGCGAACTTTCCGCTTTTCAATTTCTGAACCATCCCCGGAGTGATCGAATGAACATCGAATCAGCCAATCACGAAGCCGTAACGCGAATGATGGAAGCGCGCCCGGTTTTAATTGGAATGGGTAAGGCGCGCGACGTGATCCCAGGAATGCGCGACGATCTGCTTTTGCACGCGGGCCCGCCGATCACCTGGGATCGAATGTCGGGACCACTGCGCGGCGCGATTGCCGGCGCGCTCATTTTTGAAGGACGCGCGCGCGCTGAAGCGGACGCGCGTGCGTTGATCGAACGCGGCGAAGTTGAGTTCGATTCGTGCCATCATCATAACGCGGTCGGTCCGATGGCGGGCGTGATTTCGCCTTCGATGCAGGTGTACATCATCGAAAACAAAACACACAACAATCGCGCGTACTCGAATCTCAACGAAGGGTATGGTAAAGTCTTGCGCTACGGCGCGTTCAGCGAAGATGTGCTTAAACGTTTGCGTTGGATGAACGATGCGATGGCGCCTCTGCTCGCGGACGCGATCGCGCAGAGCGATGGCATTGACCTCAAAGCGATGATCGCGGAAGCATTGCACATGGGCGACGAGGGACACAATCGTTTGAAAGCCGGTTCCATTTTATTTTTGCGCGCGCTCGCGCCGAACTTGGCAAAGGTCGCGCGCAACAATTCCGATCTCGCGGATGTTTTGCGATTTATGGGCGACACCGCGCTCACCTCACTTAACCCGGTGATGGCGGCGTGCAAAGCGATGGCGGACGCCGCGCACAACATCGCGCACAGCACCATCGTTACAACGATGGCGCGCAACGGCACTGACTTTGGAATTCGCGTGAGTGGTTTGGGTGATCGCTGGTTCACCGCGCGCGCGGATTTTCCGCGCGGGTTGTATTTTTCCGGTTTCACCGCGGACGACGCGAATCGCGACATCGGCGACAGCACGATCACCGAAACTGTCGGCATCGGCGGTTTCGCGATGGCGAACGCGCCGGCAATCGTTACGTTCGTCAGCGGCACGCCGAAGGATGCGATCCACGCGACGATGGAAATGTACGAGATCACTTTTGCCGAACACAAGTATTTTACGATTCCCTATTTAGATTTTCGCGGCACGCCGGTTGGAATTGATCTTCGCAAGGTCGTCGAAAAAAATATCACGCCGCGCGTCAATACCGGCATCGCGCACAAAGACGCGGGCGTGGGCCAAATCGGCGCGGGGTTGGTGCGTCCGCCCGCGCAAGTGTTTGAAGAAGCGTTGGTTGCTTTTGCAAGTGAAATAAGAGATTGAGAGATTGGAGGAAAAATGAAAATCTACGACCTGTCCCAAGACCTGAACCAGGACGCGTCGTTCTGGCCCTTTTATCCGCCGTTTGAAGTCAAGTACATCAAACGCAAAGCGGAGCAAGGTGTCAACGCGCAGTACATCATGTCATCGAATCACATGGGCACACACCTCGACGCGCCGCGCCATTTCGTGACGAAAGGCAAAACGATCGATCAAATTCCAATCGAGTGGTGTTACGGCCCCGGCGTCATCGTGGATGTGAGCGATATGCTCGACGACCTGGGATTGTTTCGCCCCGAAGACATCGAAGCGCGCGCGGATGTGCGCGAGGGCGACATCCTCTTCATTCACACCGGGTGGAGTCGCTATTCGTACTTTGCGCCGGACGCGGACGAAGAGCGGTACATTCAACGCCATCCCGGCCCGCATCACAGCATTTGCGATTGGTTGCTGAAAAAGAAAATCCACATCTGGGGTGTGGATATGATCTCGACCGATCACCCGCTCAACCTACCGATCGGTCGGTTTCTCGGCAAGGGCGGCTTGGAACATTGGCAACGAGTTCGCCGCAAGTGCGAAGAAAAATTCGGCGCGGACAAAATTGACGAACTGTTTCCCGAAGCCGCGTATCAACTCACACACAACGCGCTCTTTCCGCACGATTGCATCCACGTCGAAAATCTCGGCGGCGACATTGGCTTGAAAGAATTGCACAACAAACGCATCACGCTCG
>Ga0233425_10009900_pt1 | contig 11851 bp, 17 predicted proteins | sample Watercolumn_Towu_2_FD_181712 | JGI IMG/M metagenome (GOLD analysis project Ga0233425, IMG submission 181712) | Freshwater microbial communities from Lake Towuti, South Sulawesi, Indonesia - Watercolumn_Towuti2014_140_MG | ecosystem: Environmental > Aquatic > Freshwater > Lake | place...
TCCGGGAAATACTTGTCCATCGGTTTTTCATTCACCGTAAACGCGCCGCTTCCCGCGAACAAACGCACGCGCGCGACCGCGGCTTTGCGCCGCCCCACCCCTTCGTAATATTTGCCGGTTGCCATTTGCTAAACCTCCAACGTTTTCGGCTTGTGCGCCAAGTGCGGATGCGTCACGCCCGCATAGACTTTGAGTTTTTTGAACATCTGTCGTCCGAGCCGACCTTTCGGCAACATGCCCCACACCGCGGCTTTTAGAACGCGATCCGGATGGCGTTTCAATTGGTCGCTCAAAACCGTTTTCTTCATTCCGCCCGGATAACCCGAGTGATGATAATAATATTTTTCCGCCAACTTTTTGCCGGTCACGCGCACCTTGCCCGCGTTCAACACGACGACAAAATCTCCGCAATCGAGATGCGGCGTGTAAATTGGCTTGTGCTTGCCTTTGAGAATTTTGGCAATGCCCGAAGCAAGTCGCCCAAGCGTTTGTCCTTCGGCACTGACGACGTACCATTCCCGCTTGATGTCGGCGGGCTTGGTGTTGAATGTTTTCATCCTTCGCTCCAACGCCCACGAGGGGCTAACAATAATCAATCGTATCGAACTGCGATTAAACACAATCCGTGCGGCGGCACGGCTTGACCGGCGCGCTGGTGTTTCGCGATCACGTCACGAAATTCCGCTTTATTCAACGCGCCCTTGCCAACCAGGATTAGCGTGCCGACGATGCGCCGCACCATTCGATACAAAAACGCGTTCGCTTCGAGTTCGATGTAAATCCGCACGCCGTCGCGTTTCACTTCCGCGCGCAACATTTTGCGAATCGTGTTGTCGCCGCGCGGCGGCGTGCCGAATGCGCCGAAATCTTTTTCGCCGATTAATTCCTGCGCCGCATCATTCATCGCGATTGCATCGAGCGGCTCCGCGACCGAGAGCACGTATCGTTGCGCGAGCGGCGAACGGGTCGCCGCGTTCAAAATCGTGTACCGATACGTGCGATTCGTCGCGCTGTAGCGCGCCGAAAAATCGGCGGCGACCTGGGTTAGATTGCGAATCGCGATATCGTTTGGTAAAACCGCGTTCAGCGCGCGGCGCAAAATTTCGAGCGGACGATCCCAGGTTGTATCGAAATGCGCGCCTTGCGCTAGTGCGTGAACGCCGGTGTCGGTGCGCCCTGCGCCAATCACGCGGATTTTTTCGCCGGTGATTTTGTGCAATGCGCGTTCGAGTTCGCCTTGCACCGTGCGTCCGCGTTTTTGAATCTGGAAGCCGGCGAACTCGGTTCCGTCGTACTCAACAATCGCGAGTAGTCGCATCGTTGTTTCAAACCTTTCAGGTTTCGCGCAAGCGACCTGGAAGGTTTATGCGCGTTACGCCTCGCGGTCAACCAATTCCATAATCACGACCGGCGCGGCATCGCCGAGACGCGGACCGACTTTGTAGAGCCGCGTGTATCCGCCGGGGCGTTCCTTGTAACGCGGGCCGAGTGTCTTGAATAATTTTTCGGTAACGTCTTTATCCAGAATCGTGCGCGACGCGAGACGACGTTGATGCGCGCCATCGTTTTTCGCGAGTGTGATTAATTTTTCCGCGTCGCCGCGCACGGCTTTGGCTTTCGCTTCGGTCGTTTCGATGCGCTCGTGGCGCAAGAACTCGGTAATCAATGAACGAAACAACGCCTTGCGTTGATTCGTGTTGCGATGCAGTTGGCGTCCGGCTATTCGATGACGCATGTCTATTCTCCCTCGATCGAATCGGCATAGTCCTGCGCGGACTCGTCGCCCGCTTCGCCGGGTGTCAGCATATCCGCCGCGGGTTGAATCGCTTCCAGATACCCCTTGACCTGCAAACGCTCCACCAATTCGTCCAATGATTTCTGTCCAAAGTTGCGGATGGCGAGAATTTCGTCCTTGCCTTTTTTCATCCGCTCCAACACTTCGCCGACTTTGGTGATGCCGGCGCGTTTCAAACAGTTGTACGCGCGCACCGACAATTCCAAATCTTCAATCGGCATATCGTAGACGCGACTCGGAATTTCGGATTCGGGCGCGGCTTCGATTTCCGGCTCTGCGCCGAAACCCGCGACCAGGTTGAACAGCCGTAACAAATTGCGCGCGGCTTCGCTCAATGCTTCGCGCGGCGTAATCGAACCGTCGGTCGAAACTTCCATCACGAGGTTGTCGAAATTCGTCATCTGCCCAACGCGCGCCGGTTCGACGCGAAAATTCGCTTTCTTGACCGGGCTGAACGCCGCATCAATCGGAATTTCGTCAATCGGCAATTTGCCACGCTCTTCGGCAGGCGAATAGCCCTTGCCGCGCGAGACGACCAAATCCATATCAATCTCGGCGTCGTCCGAATCAAGCGTGAGCAAATGCACGTCCGAGTTAATCAGCTCGACATGCGCGGGCAACGCGATATCGCCCGCGGTGACCGAACCGCGCCCGCGCGCTTCGAGATGCAATCGCGCCGAAGTTTCCGTGTCGTGCATTTTGAAACGCAATTGCTTGACGTTCAAAATCAATTGCGTCATATCTTCTTTGGCGTGCGGAATCGGCGTGAACTCGTGATGCACATCTTCGACTTTGACCGACGTAACCGCCGCGCCTTGCAACGAAGCGAGCAAAACGCGGCGCAACGCGTTGCCGAGCGTAACGCCGAATCCACTTTCCAAAGGTCCGATTACAAATTTGCCATAACTTTTAGAGGTCGCTTCCGCTTCTATTTTGGGAAGAACTGCTTCCAATGTAGCCTCCTAGGTGTTGGAAGTTGGAGGTTAGAGGTTAGAGATTGGAGGTTGGAGATTGGACATCCATCCAACTTCCAATATCCAATTTCCAACATCTAATTTCCAATTTCCATCACCCGACATCCAAACCCCAAACTATCGGCTATAGTACTCGACGATGAGTTGTTCTTTGAGCGGCGTGTCAATTTGTTGGCGCGAGGGCAAGTTGAGCACACTGCCGGTCAAATTGTGCGCGTCGAAGGACAACCATTCTGCGACCGAGTGGCGCGCGAGGTCTTTGCCGAGCGATTGAAAGTACGTGTTCTTGCGCGCGTCTTCCGTAACGGCAATCGAATCACCGGCTTTGAGCAAAACGGATGGCACGGTCATTTTTTTGCCGTTGACCAAAAAGTGTCCGTGCATCACGAGCTGACGCGCCTGGCGGCGGCTCGTCGCCAAGCCGAGCCGGAACACGATGTTGTCGAGTCGGCTTTCGAGCGATTGCAACAACGCGACGCCGGTAACGCCGGTCGTTTTCGTCGCGTCCGCGAAATAGCGGCGGAATTGGCGTTCCATCACGCCATAGATGCGGCGCGCTTTTTGTTTCTCGCGCAGTTGGGTCGCGTAATCGCTCGCCTTGCGACGCATTCCGCCGGTCGGTCCGTGTTGACCGGGCGCGTACGCGCGTTTTTCAATCGCACATTTTGGGGTAAAGCACCGATTGCCTTTAAGATATAATTTCGAACCTTCGCGGCGGCACAGTGCACAAACAGAACCAATATATCGAGACATTCAATCCTCTCAATGTGGGACAAATTGGCAATTTGTCCTACACGCGACGTTTCTTGGGCGGGCGACAACCATTGTGCGGTAGCGGCGTCTTGTCGGTAATAGAGCGCACGCGAATGCCGGATTGTTGCAACGCGCGAATCGCGGCTTCGCGACCTGGTCCGGGCCCCTCGACCTGGACTTCGACTTCGCGCATACCAACTTCCATCGCGATGCGCGCGGTGTTTTGCGCGGCGATTTGCGCGGCGTACGGTGTGCTTTTGCGCGAACCCTTGAAGCCGCTCGACCCGGCACTGCCCCACGCGACCGTGTTGCCTTGCGGATCGGTGAACGTTACAATCGTGTTGTTGAAGGACGCGTGAATGCACACGCGACCGAACGGCACCGAGCGGCGTTCGCGTTTGCCGCCGCGCCGCGCGACCGGTCGTTTGCCGGCTGATGCGGGCGCGCTTGTGGTTGTCTTTTCTTCCGCCATATTTCTCCTTGGTTGGAGGTTGGAGATTGGAGATTGGAGGTTGGACGATTCATCCAACTTCCAATTTCCAACTTCCAACATCCAATATTACTTCTTCGCTTTCGAGCGCTTGCGACCGGCGACGGTTTTCTTGACGCCGCGTTTCGTGCGCGCGTTCGTACGCGTGCGTTGCCCATGCACCGGCAAATTCCGGCGATGGCGCAAACCGCGATAGGTTCCAATTTCCTGCATGCGTTTGATGTTCATGGCGATTTCACGGCGCAAATCGCCTTCCACTTTGTAATCGCGATCAATAATCGTACGAATGCGCGCGACTTCGGCTTCGGACAAATCTTTGATGCGAACGCCGGGCGCGATTTGCGCTTTGGCAACCACGTCATTCGCGCGCCCCGGTCCCAATCCGAAAATGTAGCGCAGAGCAATCTCGACGCGTTTTTGTCGCGGCAGGTCAACCCCAGCAATACGAGCCATTATTCCTCCGAGATGGAGATTGGAGGTTGGAAGTTAGAGATTAGAGATTGGAGATTGGAAGTTAGACTTGCATCTAACATCTAATTTCCAATTTCCAATTTCCAGATTCCAACCTCAAACATCCAATTTCCCAAATCTATCCCTGTTTCTGTTTGTGTTTCGGATTCGAGCAAATGATTCGCAAGATGCCGCGCCGTCGAATGACTTTGCATTTTTCACAACGCGCGCGAACCGATGGTTTCACTTTCATGCTTGTCTCCCGTTTTTCCTGTCATTCACTTTGAGACCGTGTTTGAAATTTGAATCGGCGGTTGGAAACCGCGCCTACCCACGGCAAAATCGCCCTGCGGCGATTGATTCTAAACCGACGAAGGTCGGTTTCGCCGCGCGTTGCCGCGACACTTGCACCTGCGGTTACGCAAGTGCGGGTGTTTTAATCGCCCGATTACGAATCCAGTCTCGTCAAAATATCCGGCTCACCTTCGGTGATCGCAACCGTGTGTTCAAAGTGCGCCGAGAGTCGTCCATCTTTCGTAACGACCGTCCACTTGTCGCGCAACACGCGCGTCTCCCATTTGCCTTCGTTAATCATCGGCTCTATCGCGAGCGTCATTCCCGGTTTGAGCAGAGGCCCGCGCTTGCCTTGACGATAATTTGGAATCTGCGGTTCCTCGTGCATCGTGCGCCCGACGCCGTGCCCCACATAATCGCGCACGATTGAATAACCGCGCGACTCGGCGTAATCCTGGACGGCGGCGGAAATATCTTCGAGATATTTGCCGGCGCGCGATTGCGCGATTGCCGCGCGCAACGCGCCTTGGGTTACTTCAATCAACCGTTGCGCGTTCGCGGAAATTTTTCCGACCGGGTACGTGCACGCGGCATCGCCGATAAAACCGTTGAGCGTCGCGCCGACATCAATCGAAATAATGTCGCCTTCGAGTAGAACGCGTTTCTTGTTCGGAATGCCATGCACGACTTCGTTGTTAATCGAAGCGCAGATGGATGCCGGAAAGCCGCGATACCCTTTGAAGGTGGGATACGCTTTGCGTTTGGTAACAAACTCGTGAATGAACCGATCTAAATCGGCGGTCGAAACGCCGGGTTTCACTTGCTCGCGCAATGCCTCGAGCGCTTGGGCGACGATCACCCCCGCGGCGCGCATTTGCGCGAGCTCGTTCCTCGACTTGATGACGATCACAACATTTCCACAATCTTGACTATCGCCGCTTGCACCTGCTCGATGTTTTGTTCGCCGTCCGCTTCGCGGAGCAACCCCGCGTGACGATAGTATTCAATCAGCGGCGCGGTTTGCGAATGATACACTTGCAAGCGACGCACAATCGTTTCCGCCTTGTCGTCGTTGCGTTGTTCGAGCGCGGCACCGTCCTTGTCGCACTTGCCCGCGACCCTGGGCGGATTCGACAGCAGATTATACACCGAACCGTCCGCCGGACAAAACCAGCGCGCCGAGAGACGTTGAATCAACAATTCATCGCGCACGTTCACGAGCAAGGTCGCGCCGATTTTTTTGTTTTCTTGCGCGAGCGCGACATCGAGTGCTTGCGCTTGCGCTTGCGTGCGCGGAAATCCATCGAACACGACGCCACGCGCGCAATCGGGGCGCGCGATGCGATCCATCACCATTTGGATCGTTACATCATCCGGCACGAGTTCACCCTTGTCCATATACGACTTGGCGAGTTTGCCGAGCGGTGTTTGCTTGGACACATTTTCGCGAAACAAATCGCCGGACGAAATGTGCGCGAGGCCGAAGCGTTCGCGCAAAATGCCGGCTTGCGTGCCTTTGCCCGCGCCCGGCGCGCCGAGCAGAATGATGTACCTGGGTGCGTCGCTCATCGAAACCTCCGCGTCGAGGTGTTTTTGGAGGTTGGAAGTTGGAGATTGGAAATTGGATTACTCCAACTTCTAACATCTAACTTCCAACATCCAACTTCTACTTGATAAATCCTTCGTAATGGCGCATCACCAACTGCGCTTGCAATTGTTTCATCGTGTCCAACACCACGCCGACGACGATCAACAAACCGGTGCTGGTAATCAACAACGTGTTTTGCTCCGTTACATCGCGCACGAGGAACGGCATAATCGCGACGATGCCGAGAAACAACGCGCCGACGAGCGTAATACGTTGAAGCACGCCGTTCAAATACTCTTCGGTCTTTTTGCCGGGACGAATGCCTGGAATGAATCCGCCTTGTTGTTGCAACGATTCCGGCAAATTTTGTTGGCGGAAAATGACATCGGTGTAAAAGTACGTAAAGCCGACAACCATCAAAAAGTATGCGATCCAATAGACCGGGCTGTTTTGATTGAACGCGCTCACCACCGCGGACGCGGCATCGCGAATCCAAGAGATGCCCGATGCGGTAAAGTAACCAGCAATGACGCCCGGGAAAATCAGAATCGAGATCGCGAAAATGAGCGGAATCATTCCCGACGAATTAATCTTCAACGGAATGTACGTGCTTTGCCCGCCGTACACTTTGGTGCCGCGCACGCGCTTGGCGTATTGAACCGGGATGCGGCGATGACCTTCGTTGATCAGAATGATGCCGATAATCGTAACAACCGTGAGCGCGCTAAAAAAGATCAAGCCCAAAACGCTTGAGGTCGCCATTTGTGCGATGCGTTGCGGCACGCCCGCGACGATGCCGCCAAAAATGATGATCGAAACGCCGCTACCGATGCCTTGCTCGGTAATCAACTCGCCAAGCCAAACCGCGAAAATCGTTCCGGCGGTCATCGTCAAAATGATCGAGAGTGTCGGCAAGATTGCTTCGGGTGTCGTGAATCCAAAATTCGTCAACACCGGCGGACTCGATTGCGTCAACAAAATGCCTTGCCCGAACGCGTTCAACGCCGCGAGCGGCACCGCGAGCAAATGGGTGTAGCGATTGATTTGTGCGCGCCCCGCGTCGCCGCCTTCTTTCGAGAGACGTTCGAGTTGGGGAATGATGCCGACCGCCAACTGCATAATGATTTGCGCGGTGATGTACGGATACACGCCCATCGCGACGACGGAAAAATTGGAGAGCGCGCCGCCGGAAAACAGATCGAGCAAACCCAGCACCGAGTTGTTACGGAAATAATTTTCCAGCGCCGCCGCGTCAATGCCCGGCACCGGAATATGCGCCGCGATGCGATAGATCACCAGGATCATCAGCGTAAATAAAATCTTGTTCCGCAGATCGGGCAAGCGCATTGCATTTCGTACGGCTTCTAACATCATCTTCTCCGTAAGGCAAATTTATAAATTTGCCTCACATTATTTCAAATTTCTTCCGCGGTCCCACCGGCGGCGGCGATTTTTTCTTTCGCGCTGTCGGAGAACGCGTGCGCTTTGACGGTAAGCGACTTGGTCAACTCGCCGCGCCCCAAAATTTTGATCGGCGCGCTCGTGTTCACGAGTCCACGCGCGAACAATTCTTCGGGCGTTACTTGACTGCCCGCGTCGAATTTCGCGTTGAGCGCGTCGAGATTGACCGGCGCGTATTCGACGCGATTGATATTCGTGAAACCGCGCGTGTGCGGCAAGCGTCGCACGAGCGGCAACTGACCGCCTTCAAAGTACGGCTTGATGCCCGCGCCCGTACGCGCGCCTTGACCTTTGGTGCCGCGCCCGGCGGTCTTGCCTTGCCCGGCGGAAATGCCGCGCCCCACGCGACGGCGACGATGCTTCGATCCTTCGGCTGGTCTCAAATCGTGTAGTTTCATTGCTTACTCATTGGGAGCTGGAAGTTGGAAATTGGATTGTTCCAATTTCTAACATCCAATATTAGACTTGTTCACACTTGACAAGATGGCGCACGGTGAAAACCATTCCGCGCACTTGCGGATTGTCCACTTGCTCGATGACCTGACCCAATTTGCGGAATCCCAGCGCGGTAAGCGTCGCCTTTTGATTTTTCTTGTATCCGATCGCGCTCTTGACCCAGGTGATTTTTAATTTACGCTGGTTTGACATTTTGCGCCTTTCGCCACGGCGGTAAAAATTGTTCCGCCGGTTTGTTGCGCCGTTTCGCTTCGACATCCGCGTCGGTCAATTCGTGAAGCGCCTGCACGGTCGCGCGCACAACATTCAAGCGATTCGAACTGCCGAGCGACTTGGTCAACACATCGCGCACGCCGGCACATTCCATCACCGCGCGCACACCGCCCGCGGCGATAACGCCGGTGCCCGGCGTCGCCGGTTTCAACATCACTTGCGACGCGCCGTAATTCGACGTGACCGGATGCGGAATCGTGGTGCCCGCGAGCGGAACCGGGCGCATATCTTTGCGCGCGCGTTCGGTGCCTTTGCGAATCGCTTCGGGCACTTCGCGCGCTTTGCCGATGCCGATGCCGACCTTGCCCTTGTTATCGCCCGCGACGACGACGATGCGGAAACCGAAATGGCGACCGCCCTTCACGACTTTGGAGACGCGGCTAATGTGCACGACGCGTTCGTCGAACGAAGGACCTTCCTCTTCGCGCGGTTGACGATCTCCGCGCGGGCGATTGCCGCCGGGACGATTTCCACCAGGACGATTTCCACCACCCGGGCGATTGCCGCCGCCGGGTCCGCGTTGTTGACCGCCTTGCCCCTGACCACCTGAACGTTGTTGTGGCATATTTCCTCTTTGTAGATTGGATGTTGGATGTTGGACGTTGGATGTTGGAAACGCGCTCCAACTTCCAATTTCTAACTTCTAACATCAAATTTCCAATCTCTAATTTCCTAAAATTCCAATCCGCCTTCGCGCGCGCCATCGGCGAGCGATTTGACGCGACCGTGATACTGAAAGCCGCCGCGATCAAACACGACTTGCTTCAGGCCTTTTTCGGCGGCGCGTTGCGCGAGCAATTTGCCGACCGCTTTGGCTTCGTCGCTCTTTTTCAATTCCTTCGCCTTGACGCGCACATCGGTATCGAGCGTGGACGCGGTGACGAGCGTGTGACCCACCGAGTCGTCAATGAGTTGCGCGAAAATGTGGCGCGCACTGCGGAACACATTCAAGCGCGGGCGCGCGGGCGTGCCAAGCACTTTGGCGCGCACACGGCGTTGGCGGCGCAATCGGCGAACTTGAGTTTTCAACGTCTTCATCTATCTACCTCTACTTGGCTCCGGCTTTACCCGCTTTACCGGCTTTGCGGCGAATCCGTTCGCCCGCGTAATGAATGCCCTTGCCTTTGTACGGCTCCGGCGGACGCATCGAGCGAATCTTTGCCGCGAGTTCACCGACGATTTGCTTGTCCGCGCCTTCGACGCTCAAAATGCGCTGCGTCTTGTCCACGCTGAAGGTAATCCCGGCGGGCGGGTCAATCGTCACCATATGCGACAAGCCCAACGCCATCACCAATTTCTTGTCTTGCACTTCGGCGCGATAACCGACGCCGTCAATTTCCAAACCGCGTTTGTATCCTTCGGTTACGCCGACCATCATATTTTGAATCAGCGCGCGCGTCATGCCATGCACCGCGTCGTACGCGGGATCGGCGGGCGGCGTTACGACAACGCTTCCATTCTCGACCGCGATTTTCAAATCGGGATTGAACGTTTGCGTCAACTCGCCTTTGGGACCTTTGACGTTGACCGACGCGCCGTCAACCTTGACCTTGACTTCTTTAGGAATTATGACTGGTTTCTTTCCAACTCGCGACATCACACCCTCCAATTGCGAATTAGGAATTGCGAATGAACGAGCCACGTTCGCAATGTGCAATTCGCAATTCGCAATTTACCAAACGTAACACAGAATCTCGCCGCCCAGCCCCATCCGTTTCGCGCGCACGCCGGTCATTACGCCGCGCGTGGTCGAAATAATCGCGACGCCGAGACCATGACGCACCCACGGCACATCCAATTTGCCGGTGTACACGCGGCGACCGGGTTTCGAAATTCGTTTGACGCCGCTCAACACCGGTTTTTTCTCCGTGTCGTAGCGCAACCACACGCGCAATTGCGCTTGTGGTTTGTCTTTCGTAATTTCGAGTTTTTCGACGTACCCTTCGTCTTTGAGAATTTTCGCAATCGCGACGCGCATTTTGGACGCGGGCATCGCGACTTGCAGATGCCGAATCGCCGCGGCGTTACTTAAGCGGGCAAGCATATCAGCAATGGGATCGTTTACCATCAGTCCCTGCTCCTTACGCAATAGCATTTGAATATTTCTCGACGCGCCGACCAGCGGCGCGGGAGAAGCAATGGCTACCAACTGGATTTCACCACACCGGGAATGTGCCCTTCGAGCGCTTCCCGCCGGAAGCAAATGCGGCACAGTTTAAACCGGCGAATGTAGCCGCGCGGGCGACCACACACACGACAGCGATTCCGCACGCGTTCTTTGAATTTGCGATGCGTCTCGCGATTGACCATGGATTTTTTTGCCACACCTTCCTCCGATTACTGCGTCCGGAACGGCATGCCCATCAATTGCAACAGTCGGCGTGCCTGGTCGTCATTTTTCGCGGATGTTACAATGCAAATTTCCATCCCGCGCACTTTATCAATCATATCGTAATCAATTTCCGGGAAAATCAATTGCTCGCGCAAGCCGAGCGTGTAATTGCCGCGCCCGTCGAACGCTTCGCGCGGCACGCCGCGAAAATCGCGTGTGCGCGGCAAGGCAATGTTCATCAAGCGGTCGAGAAAATAGTACATATTGTCGCCGCGCAATGTCGCCTTGACGCCGATGGGCATTCCTTCGCGCAGTTTGAAAGTCGCGATGGATTTTTTCGCTTTGGTTACAAACGGCTTTTGCCCGGCGATGATGGTCATATCCTTGACCGCGCCTTCGAGCACTTTGGCATTACCAATCGCTTCGCCTGCGCCGATGTTGATGACGATTTTTTGCAAGCGCGGGGCTTCCATCACGTTACGGAATTGAAATTCGCGCATCAAGGTCGGAAGCACTTGTTCGCGGTAAAACGCTTTCAAGCGCGGCGGCAGAGCCGATTTGGGTCGCGCGCCCGTCGCGCCTTTGCCGGACTTGGCATCGGCGGCTTGGGGCTTGGCACCCTTTTGTTCTTTTTCTTTCTTGCCTTCTGGCTTGCCCTGTTCTGGCTTTGCCATCTTTTCCTCGCCTTTGGATGTTGGAGGTTGGAGGTTCGATGTTAGATGCTTTTGTCCAGAAGCACCAGCAAAATTCCACGCTCCAATTTCCAACGTCCAATTTCAAATTTCCAAACTCTAATTCACTTCACCGCATTTTTTACACACGCGCGATTTTGAGCCGTCTTCAAAAGTTTTAAATCCCATCCGCGCGGGTTTGCTACAATGCTTGCACACGACCAGGACGTTGGAAATGTCAATCGGACTTTCGCGCTCGATGATGCCGACCTGGGTGCGGACATTGCCGGTGCGCCGTTGATGTTTTTTGATCA
>Ga0233425_10009901_pt1 | contig 11851 bp, 10 predicted proteins | sample Watercolumn_Towu_2_FD_181712 | JGI IMG/M metagenome (GOLD analysis project Ga0233425, IMG submission 181712) | Freshwater microbial communities from Lake Towuti, South Sulawesi, Indonesia - Watercolumn_Towuti2014_140_MG | ecosystem: Environmental > Aquatic > Freshwater > Lake | place...
TCCAGAATTAGATCCTGTTGAAAAACTCTGGCAGCACCTAAAAAAGCATGTCTGCCGGAATCGAATGTTTATTGATGAAGATGACCTGATGGATACCCTTGCCGAAGAGCTTAAGAAACTCACCCCCCATCGTTTAAAGGATCTTTGTCGGTGCTCATATTTGATGCATTAGATAGAGAAAATGATATAAGCCCCGCCTTTTTTAATTGCGGTGTGAGAGGTGAAGGCCGAATCCCGGCCTGTCCTCCAATCCTATTTTTTGCCGGCTGTAGTGGTCGTCGTACTCGGCCCCTGCCACAAGCCTTCCTGATAGGGATCGAAGATATGGGCGTGGCCCTTGCCGCCCCGGCGGAAATCCACATGGACCCAGTAATTATTGGAGGTGCCGACAACTTGCCCTTTTTGCACCACAGCAAACCCGTTCTGATTAATCTCATTCAGGATGCTTTGCGTGGGGTTGACGTAAAGGTAATAGGTGTAGTAAGCCACGGGTCCTGTGCTCGTAGCCACGTAGCGCCTGATGTAAAAAGTCTTATATCCCTTCCAACCGCCCCCGTTTACCGGGTCGGTTTTGGCGATAAAGAGGCGTCCCGTCATGGTGGCCAGGATGTTGGTGCCGCTGGGAACCGCGTAATCGTAACCGGGGTGGCCGTCATAGAAGAGATACGGGTTCTCCGTGTAGTTAAGCACATCAAGTAAAAAATCGGACCCGGTACTATTCATATAACCTTGCCAGAGTCCTTCCATTTGTTTGGAGCCAAAGATCTTTTCGCCCAATTCATTGTTAAAGGCTTTTACCTTATCGTCCAGGACGTACCATTGTATCGGTTCGGTCTCGAAGACGGAATGATCCAACACGGCGATGCAGGGCGCGTTAAAGGGGGTATAGCCCTCTATGGGGAAGGCCAGGGAGAAAATCTGCGGCCTCCTCACCAGGGTTTCCAGACTCTTGGTGGTGGGCGGGGTGTCACTGCTGCTGATGGTGGCCGAATTTCTGATTATGGTGCCTCCCGGGGTGCTCGGGGAGACCCGGACCACCACTCTGCGGGTCCGGGAGGCAGCCCCCGCTGCCATATTGCCGATATTCCAGGCCACCGTGTGCGCGGCCGAGTTGTAAACTCCATTGCCCGAGGCGGAGACAAAGACGGCTTCCGGAGGCAGATGGTCCGTGAGAACGACGTTTCGGACGCGATTGGGATTATTCAGGTTGTCGAAACTGAGGGTGTAAGTCAGGAGGCTGCCAGCAAGCACCTGGCTGGCGTTGGCGCTTTTCTCCAGGTTCAAGGGGTTATAACCCGCGCCGATGGCCAGGCCGGTGGGCGCGCCGCCGATGGGCCCGAGGTTCTGGACCAGTTCCAGAGTCGGGGCGGTGGCGCCGGTATTGTACCTGTAGACCCGTAATTCATCGCCGGCGTAACCGGTGGTGATATAGATCAGGCCCGTTTCCTCATCGACGCCGATACCCATGGCGCCGCTGCCGTAACCGATATCCACGCCGCCGGTGGCATATGTCTGTAAGTTGCAATAATCCAGGAACGAATAACCCGCCCAGCCGGCGCCGGAATACAGAAATTCTCTAAGACCGTCCACGGCTATGCCGATGGCGGGTCCGGCCAGCGTCAGGATGCCCGCCTGGTCCCAATCACTCGTGGAGTAATAGGGAATGGCGTAGGCGTCGGTAATGGCCATGATCCCATTCCCAGTGACGGTGGAACCGTAGTTGTAATTGCCCACGTACAGCAGGCCCCTGACCTTATCCAGGGCAATGCCGAAGGCCCCCATCCCGCCCACGGCGGCCAGGGTCACCTGCTGATCCAAGGTCAGGGTCTTGGTGGCCCGGTCCCACTTGTAGACGTACAGATAGCGGTTAGGATAATAAGAACCGCCGGCATTGCGATCCACTGCGTAAATTAGATTCTTGGCCTCATCCACCACGATCCCCGCCAGGTCATAGGCCCCGGGCGCGGTGGTGCTGCCGATGCCGGTCATGGTCTTGGCGTCCACCAGGTTGATGGTATTGGAGCCCTCGTACGTGACAAACAGCGTGTCGCTGGCCGTATCCACCGCCAGGCCCACCGCCCCTCCCGCCAAACCCGGCACGCTATACTGGGCCTGGAAAGTGAGGGTCCCGTCGGGGTTGATATTGTAAGCGCGAATGGGGGTAGGATTGGAACCAATGTCGGCAATGACATAGAGGGACTTCGCCAGGGATAGGCCGGTTAAAGCCAGCAACACCATGGCGGCCGTGACAAACACCATTGAAACCCTAAATGCGGCCCGCTTCATTGTCTCCTCCCGGGGATTGCCTGGAAAGTGCCCCGAGCTGATCTCACCCAGGGGCATCGGCGCCTTCTCCGGATAGCTTTTCAACTTTATCGGCTAAACAGAGGAAGGTATAAATAATTTTATGTAGATAATACTATAGGTCGCCGCCAAATCCTCGCACAAAATATCGCTCAGCGCTAAAAAAGGAAAAAATCTCCCTTAACGCGGTGGAAACACCGGCTGCGGCGCCGGCTGCGGCGCCGGGGTTACCTTGGGGGGGACGGCGATCACCGGCAGGATGCTCTGGGGCGGCACCGGTTTGCCGATATCCGGGTTCACGATCCCCGGAGTCTGGAGCTGGCTCATGGGCGGCAGCAATGATCCCCCGGCGCCCCCCGGCAGCCCTCTCCCTGACGCCTCACCCTTGGCGCCGGTGGCCAACTGTTTTTGCAGCAGGAGAAAATCCTGCCTGGTGGCGGGCGTGGGAACAGTGGGGGGCATATTAAAACCGACCCGGGTAAACTCCATGGCCTTGAGGCAGACTTCCCCGGTGACCTCCGCAAAGGAGTTGCTCACGCACACTTTGCCCACTTCATTATAAACGTCGGTGGCAATGGGATGGAGCACGGCGTACCATTTGGTGCCCCTCACGCCCATGATGGCGGTGTGGGTCTTCAAGAGAATATCGGGTTTCTCGGCCTGCAGGATCTTATTGACCACGGTTTCCACCATGCCGTAAAAGACCTGCACCACTCCATGGCGCTGTTTTTTCTCGGCATCGTACATGTAGGATTCCACCGCCACCCTGCTGCCCGGGGAGATGGTCAAGGTGGTATCGTCCATGAAGGTGATCTGGGCCCTGGACTGGGATTTGGTGCGCACGACGTCGCCGGGCTCCACGCCGTCCCCAACTTTGACGGGGACTCCGGGGAGCTTCCCTTGCTTGAGAAGATCCACTTCCCCGGCCACCTGGGTAAACTTGCCCACGGCCGCGGCCTGGGCCACGCCGGGAAATGCAAGCAGCAAAACCAGGAACGCAAAGAAAAAGGAACTCATCTTGATCTTCCCCTTGTTTTTGGAGATCTTAAGAAAAAAGCCGCGGGTAAAGGGCCAGGATGAATCTGCCGCAACCATCCAGCTCCAGCAGTCAAATCAAAAGTGTATCTCGGCGTGCGGATGCCTAGAGTTTAACCCAGCCTAATTTTTTTGCCACAATTCTTTTTTTTTACCAGATTCCTTTAATAACGGTAGCCCAACTGGCCGCCGACGATATGCCGGTGATAATCGTAAATGGCGATATTGGAGGCATCCCGGACAAAGTAATAGTGCACGTTGAGCTCCAACCCTTTATAGACTCGATAGGTGCTTTGGGCCCCGAAGATGACGATTCTATCGTTTCTGGGGGAGTCGTGATTGGCCCGGCGGCCGTCAAAAAAGACGTTATCATAAGGCTGGATGATAAAGTCCACGAACAGGCTCGCCTTCAGACGGGGGGTCAGGGGATACAGCCCGGCGAAAAAGAAACGGTAACTGTTATTGGCCCAATTGGTGCCGGAAGCAAAGTCATGTTCGTAGGCAAAGCGGGCCAGCAGGTAACCTTCCTGGTTCTTCAGAAAATAATAGAGGCCGAAGCTGCCCCCCGCATTGCGGCCGCTCCGGTCGTCCTGGACCAGGGACACGGGAAACCAATAATATTGGCGGGAAAAACGCGCTCCGAACTCCAGCCCCACCTTGGGAGTGGCCATATGGAGATAAGTGGGGGTGAAATAAAAGGCCGTATAGTACTTATCATTCTCCACGTCGGTGTAATTATAATTGAAGGGCAGATACAGCCGCCCCCTTTCCCAGGTATAGATGGGGCTGATGCCCGCGGTATGGCTCAGCATGTCGAACTTGGTGAGGCGCATATGAAAATTCTGGAAATACAAATACTGGGTCAGCAGGCTCCAGGGCTTGCCGGCCCCGAAGGTGTATTCGAAGATGCCGGTCTGGGTATAGACCGCATCCCCCTTCCCTGAGACCTGCTGGGCCGCGGTGGGGTCCCCGGGCTGAAGGGTGACGTTGGAATCGAAGTCCCAGCCCGCGGTCACGGTGGCACGGAAGGGACGCAGTTCCTGCCAGCGGGTCTCCAGGGCCCCGAGATAGCGCTGCCCGATGTCCGCGGTGGGAGTGTGCGGAGCCGCGGCGATGGCTTCCTCCATGGACTTGCGGGCATCCTTGAATTTCTTTTGGGCGGCCAGGGCCAGGCTGAGCTGGAACTTGGCCTCCTGGGCCACCGCGGGATCCTTCTCGGCTTGGCGCAGATACTCCACGGCTTTATCATGCTCACCCTGCCGGGAGGCTATCTGGCCTTGCAGGAGAGCGACCGGCCCGGGTTGATAGCCCGCGGCCTCCAGTTGCTTTAACTGCTCCCGGGCCGGCCCCCATTGTTCCAGCCCTATCAGGGTGTCGGCCAGGAGCAGCCGGGCTTCCGCATAGTCGGGCTTCAACCGTACGGCCTCTTCCAGATATTCCTTGGCCTTCCGGTATTCCAGCCGCAGGCGGTGGACCTTGCCCAGTAAGTAAGCCTTCTCCGGGGTGTGTTGGCCTTTCTGCCAGGCCTCGTTCAGGGCTTCCAGGGCTTCATCATAGTTTTCTTTCTCCAGTTGCTGTTTAGCCTGTTGCACCAGGACATCGTCATAGGGAGTAACCCCCCGGGCCGCTCCGGGGATCAGGATGAAGGCCAGCAACAGCAGAATCGGCCACCATTGTCTTATCCCTTTAAAATCCTCCATATCCCATCCCCCCCCGATCAATTACTGCCAAAAGAGTTATTTTCCCTATAATTTAGACTGATTATGAGCCGCACTTAATCATCGCTGTAACAATGGTTTTTTGGACTTTTCTTCTTAATTTATTTAATCCGAAAATTAGCACATTTTAGCATATATGTCGTAGGAAAATGATTTACTTTAAAATTTTTGCGCCTTGTTTTTCATTGGCAACTAGACGGGGTCCAACATCGAGATAAAGAGCGGTTGCCGGCGGACGGCGGCCGTCTCTGCGGCGGTAAAACCTTTAAGAAAGGCCATCGCCTGCCCCGGGCAAATGTTTGATAGTCAAAGGGCCTCTTTGAACATTGCAAACCCGCAACTTTTTTTTCTCCACGTAGCCGTAATAAATCCCCTTTTCGCCCAGCAACCCGAGGCCCTAGCCCAAGGCCTCCCCGGACAGCAGGGAGCCATAGCCCCGCCGCCGCATTCGAGGATCCACCGCCAGGGCGTAGGAGTAGCAGGCGGGATAATCCAGGCCAGCCAGGCGAACGGTCTTTTTGATGACGGTCAAAACGGTCGCTAACGCGCCGTTTGCCGTCAGGCTGAGAAAATGAGGCTCCTTGAGGCTCTTCAAGACCGCAGCTATATCCGGCATGGTGTATCGCACCCCCCCGGAGCCCCAGACCGTGCGTGCTAAAAACTCCACGAAGGCCGCATCATAGTTTCCGCTGCGCTCGATCACCAGGTAGCGCGCCCTATCTTCAAAGATCACTTCGGACCTGGCGGGAACTCGCAGATAAAAAAGTGGCTAATTATGGCACATTATCAGGAGGGCACAAACTCTAATACCATTTCGCAGTCAAAGGGCGTTAAGCCGTAGGGACGAACCTTGTGTTCGCCCTGAGCGCCCAGGGCGAACACGAGGTTCGCCCCTACGAAAAATTGTCGTTTGATTGCGAATTGTTATGAAAACAGAATCCGGAAAACTGGCTGCTGATTAGAGATTACTGCTCACTGCTCAGCGATCACTCTCTTAACCCCCCCTCAACTTTTCCAAATAGGAGTTGCGCCAGCTCCGGCCAGTCCCTCACTTCCAGAAACGGGTGCTCCCGGCGGTTCCAGGGCTGGGCGAAGAGGATGGGGGTGATGCCGTGTTCCGCCAGATGGTGGCAGGTCTCCAGGCGGTCTTCCACGAAGTAGCGGATGCCGTGGTCCTGAAGATAGTGAATCTTGGCGTCCGGGTCGCCGGTGGCGAAGACCCGGATGGCCTCGGGAGGGACCTCCTCCAGGTTGCGGCGCAGCCAGGTCTGGATGGGCCTGGCCCGGTCCCGGGCGGTGATGAACAGGAGCGGGGTCTCTTGGGCCAAACGGGTCAGGACCGGCACCGCATGCGGGAAGGGCTCCACCGGCAGCTCATGGGGCCGGTCGATGAGTTCCCGGATGAGGGTGTCGATGATCCAGGGCTCCAGGTCCAGGCATTCTTCCAGGAAGAAGGTGGTGATATGCTCGTAACGCAGATGCCCCCGGCCGTAGCGCTCCCGGGCCATCTCCAGGAAGGTGGTCATGATGTCCGCCACCACCCCGTCGATATCGAAGGCGAGGCGGTTTAAAGGGATGGAGTTAATCCTTGATGATGCTAAGGTTTTTTCAATTTTCATGATTAATCTAACAGGTTGCTTGCGGCCAGCACTAATATTGCGTCTTTCTTTGCGCCTTTGCGTCTTTGCCTGAAGCTAATTTAACTCGTTCCCAAGCCCAGCTTGGGAACGAGTAAAACAGAATTGGATGAAATCTAAAGAAAAACCTTATAATCCGTCTTCAAGACCTGGGCCAGGCGTTTGGCCATATTTTTGCCGATGGGACGCTTGCCGTTCTCCATTTCCGAGAGATTGGTGCGCTTGATCCCCAGCAGGCGGGCAAGTTGTTCCTGGGCCAGGCCCTCCCTTAGGCGCAAACCGCGAATCGCGCTGCCTTGATGCAGATCGGGAAAGACCTCTTCCAGAGGAAGGGACTCGTCCTCGGCTTCCAGGATGGCAGCAACTGCGTCTCTAATTTTGCTGATTTTCTCATCGGGTAACCGATAGCGCCGGCAGAGTTCAGCAAAGTCTTGGATAATCTGCTCTTTAGTGGGTTCCAACAAGAGACTCCATAATCTTCAGCACTTCCGCCTCATCCACATCATACCAATTTTCATAAGCCTCGGCCACGGCGAAGGACCAGCCGCCCCGGACGTTGAGGCAGAGCAGTTCGTCCACCAGGGGCAGCAGATCCTGGGCGGTGCGGGCCGAGGCCGTGGGCACCGCGACGATGATCTTGCCCGCGCCTTTATCTTTTAAGAAATTAATGGCCACCCGCATGGTGTAGCCCGAGGCCAGGCCGTCGTCCACGATGATGGTGGCAGCGCCGGCCAGGTCCGGGTAGGGGCGGTTGCCCCGCAAACGCTCCTCCCGCTCCTTCAGCGTCACCAGGGTCTTTTGCACCTGCCGCTCGATATCCTGGGGGGAGAGATGAATCCGGCTCAGCAGTTCCTCGTTGAAGACCGCCTCCCCCGAGGGGTTGAGGGCCCCGAAGCCCGCCTCCGTGGTCCAGGGGAGCTGAATTTTTCTGACAATAACCAGGTCCAGGAGCAGATTCAAGGCCCGGGCGATCTGAGCGGCCACCGGCACGCCCCCTGCCGGGATGGCGAAAAGGCGCACCTCCCGGCCTTGATATCCCAAAAGCCGGTCAGCCAACAGCCGCCCGGCCATGGCCCGGTCTTTAAAGACGTAAACCCGGTCCCTTAACGCCGGGTCTTCTATGAGCTTTCCCATTGCCTTACAAACTCCTCCTCCAACTCCCTCAGCCGTTCCCGGAACTCTCCCTGGCTGAGGCGGGCCCCGGTGAGGCCCCCTTTCATGCTGATTTCAGACAGATATAGTTCGCCAGCGTCGGAGGCCAACAGATCCAGGATGGCGTATGGAAACCGGCCCCGGGCCATCACCCGGCGGCAGAAATCCAGCAGTTGCCGGGTAAGGTCCAGGGCCTTGGAGGAGCCGCCTTGAAAGAGGTTCTTGCGGAAGCTGTGGGGGTTGAGGCGTTCATAGGCTTCCGCATAGTCCCCCAGGACCACCACCCTTAAGTCCCGGGCCGCAGCGAGAAAGGGTTGTACCACCAAAGGATAGGGCAGGCCCTGGAGCCCCCCCATACTATATAAAACCTCAAGGGACGGCCAGAGGCTCACCCCCAGGCCCAGGTGGGCCTGATCCCGCTTGGTGATCACCCGGCCGTCGCCCAAAGAGCGGCTCTCTCCCAGCCCCCGGGCCAGGTCGGGGAGGCTGTAAGCCACGAAGGTACCGGGGACCATGAATTCCCCCAGGACCTCGGCCTGGGCCGCCTTGGAGCGGACCAGCATCTGAGCCAGGGCCGGAGGGAAAAAGGCCACGCCCCGGCCCACCAGGTCCAGCAGTTTCACTTCCTCTCCGTCTTTTAACGGCAGCAGGCCGAGGACGGCGTCGCCGGGCTTAAGAGACCGGTAATGGCGGCGGAATTCAGTGATGGTACGGGTTATTATGCGGTTGGGCATTAAGGGCAGTATAATTGCGCGGCGCCAGGGCGTCAAGCCTGGCCGGGACCACCGGGGAGGTCAGCTTTTTCAGCAGCTTTTTCTCCTGCTTCTTAGAAACATAAATGTCATAGAACCCTACCTGGGCGACGCGGCGCCATTTTCCCACAAGACAGGATGGAGGATAGATCTGCTTGAACACACTCTTGCCGAAGGAGCCCAAAATCAGCAGGTCGGCCCCCACCTGCTCGAAATCATAGGACTTATCCCGGGGATTGAGGAGGACTATCTTATCCGGGGTGGACTCCACAAAATAATAGGCGGGCATCAGATGGATACGGTGCTCATCCGCCAGAAAGGCCAACTCGTATTCCGGGGTCTCGATGAGGCAGTCCTTGGGCACCCGGCTCTTCAAGTAATCCGCCACCCGGTACGGCAGGTCGGTGCCCCGGGTGGAGATCTCTTCCAAAAAATCCACGGCCGGGAGGGGGTAGAAAATTATTAAACAAACGGCCACGATGCCGGGGGCCAGCCACCTGGGTGGCCGGACCAGACAGGCGCTCAGCCGTACCGCGGCCGCCCGGAGGAATTGGGCCGCCAGGGGGCCGGCCAAAAATAAGGCGGGCAGGGCGAACCGGTGCCACCAAACCGCGGTGAGGTACATCAGGCTCCAGAGCAGGAAATTACAGAGCCACAGCTTTTCTCCCCAGGAGAGGCCGCCTTTTTTCCAGAGACACCAAGCCCCCAGGCCGCCCAGCCAGAAAAGGGGGTGGCGCAGAAGATAGATCAGGCTCTCGGGATAGATGCGGCCGATGGTCAGAGGGGTAAAAAACTCGTGGTGGAGCAGCTTCTTCTGATCAAGAAAATGCAGGACCGCGTCCGTCAGGCTTCCCAGGATCGCCACTTTCAATAGGAGATAGCCCGCCAGGGGCAGGAAGAGGCCCAGGCAGTAAACCATCAGCGCCTGCAGCAACCGGGCTTTGTCCTCCCACCATTGCCGCGCCAAAAGCGCCAGGGGCGGCAGGAAGGCCAGGCCGTAGAACTCCTTGGCGTCAAAGGCCAGGCCCAAAAAGATGCCCCCCAGAAATAGGGACCCGAAGGAAGATTGATCCATCCCCCGGGAAAGAAACCAAACCCCCAGGAGAAAGAGGCCCAAGGCCGGCACGTCCCCCAGGACGGAGCGGCCCCAATGGAGGACATCGGTGCCCAGGAAAGCCAGGGCCACCGCTCCCAGCGCCGTGGCGGTTCCCCAAAGCCGCCGCGCCGCTAAAAACAGGGCTAAAAACGCCAGCACCAGATAGGCTCCGGCCACCAGGCGGCCGTGGGCCACTCCCACCCCTAACAGCTTGTAAGCCAGAGCCACCGGCAGGATGATGGCAGGGCCGACGCTGATCCGGAAGTCCAGATCCGAGAGCTGGTTGGGACTCTGGATGGTAAAGGCATACCGCCCGTGCTCTACCAGGTTGGCCGCAGTCTTGGAAAAGATGGCCTCATCCCACCAGATGGTGGGATAATTCGCCAAATTGTAAAAACTCCCCCAAACCACCAGGGCGAACAGCAAGACCCCCGCCCAGAGCCGCGGATTATTGGGCTTCAGCAAATCTTCCCACCTTGCAGCTTATCGAGAATAACCTGCATTCTTCCTAGGAATTATCGGCTGCCGCCGGAAAATACAAAAGCCTACCTTCATTATAGGGTAGGCTCTTATACATTAAAAAGTAAAAAAAGTAAATTTTTTGATTATTGACAAAAGAGTCGGAAATTACAGGCCGACGATCTGGCGATGCAATTCCTTGGTCTTCTCCATCCGGGCCTGATCCCGCTCTGCCACCAGATTGGCCAGCCGGTCCTGGATGCGCTGGTAAAAATTGCTGTTGATGTCTTCGCCCCGATTATGGGCGTCAATGAGCTGCCGGTAACAGCAGATCATTTTGGCGATCATGGAGACCGCGTATTCCCGGCCCTGGACCTTCACCGTCGCCAGACCCAGATCCAGGTAAGCCTTCAATTCATCGCCCAGGATGGCGAAGGCCACGTTGGGATTGGTGCGGACCTTCTCGTTAATGGCCTCAATGAGGTGCGGGGGTTGCCCCCGCCGGCGCAGCACCTTGTAGCGCTGTTCATCGGTGAGCAGGCAGATCCGGAAGCAACTGCCGCTCCGGTCCGGCCAGCCTTCGTATTCCACGATCTCATTGCCATCCTCGTCGTGGTAGACCTTGCGCACGTAGGAATCGGCGATGAGTTCATGGAAGAGGCAATTGCCCACCCCGCCGATACAGCGGTTCCCATGAATCAAGATTTCGGTTTTCAATCCCAGTTCATCCGCTTCCCGTTTGAACCGGGCCAGCTTTGCCACGGTGTCGATTTCCGTGGAGGCCACCAACTGGGTGGCGCCATAGGCTTGATACCGGGCCATGTCCTCCCGGGTCTGGATGTTGCAGCCCACGCTGGCATGGATGATCAACTCCGGCAGCAGCCGGTGGATCTCCTGCATCACCGCCGGGGTCTTGACGATCACCCCTTCAATGCCGAAGCCCGCGTACTTCTCCACCTTCTGCAGTACCAGGGGCAGTTTTTCCGGCGGGATCTCGGCATTCAAGGCCACCCGCACTTTCCCCTGGTAGCCTGCGGCTATATGCACGGCTTTGCCGATCTGGCTGTCTTCCATCTCCCAGGCGCACTTGCGCCTGCTAAAACCCTTGGCTCCCACATAGACGGCGTTGGCGCCGTTGTTGAAAACCGCTTCCACCATTTCCAGGCTGCCGCCTGGGGCTAACAGTTCGTTAATCATAAGCTTCCCACACCTCCCTGAGCCTGCCAGCCAGGTTCCTCTAGGCTCTGCCAATATCCTCTGCCAGTGCCTGTGGTAACCCCCAGGTATGGTGGGTTCCTGCCCCGCGTCGTTGGTCTCGGAAGCCGCCTGGTTGCCGGTTTCCGGCAATACTAAGGGTTTGTGAAAATTTTATTAAATTTTACGTCAGCCGCTGTTTTTTATCAAGAAAGACTTAAAAAATATTGCTTATTTTTTAGCCTCCCGGCAGCAGCTCCGGCGATGCGTCCGGCTGCCGGGGAAGTCCGGTGATTCATCACTTCCGGCTCCCGGCGCCATTCCCTTTTCTTAGCTACCCCCGCAGGTAAGTGACGGCCAAGACGAAGCAGAGCCCGATTTCCACTCCCCAGGTGAGGGCATAGATCAACAGTTCCATTTTGGAGCCGTAATCTTCTTCCAGCAGGATGCGGTTGGGCTCCCGGACGATATCCCAGGAAGTCAGAGGTTTGTCCGCGGTCATAG
>Ga0233425_10009902_pt1 | contig 11850 bp, 8 predicted proteins | sample Watercolumn_Towu_2_FD_181712 | JGI IMG/M metagenome (GOLD analysis project Ga0233425, IMG submission 181712) | Freshwater microbial communities from Lake Towuti, South Sulawesi, Indonesia - Watercolumn_Towuti2014_140_MG | ecosystem: Environmental > Aquatic > Freshwater > Lake | place: Indonesia...
TTGACAAAACCAAATAGGAGAATTTTTATGGGTAAAGAAGCAACAGCATCAGTAGCCATCGTGGTATCAGCACCAGATTTTAAACCCGAAACGTGGAGCAGTTGGTTTTGCCGCCATGGTACGCAGTTTGCCAAGGGTGGTGTTGCTTTGATTGGCCTAGCACTACTTGGTGGAGCAGGTTATTGGTTGCGAAGTTCCGCTGCAAAAAGCAGTAGGGAATCAAGAGTAGTGGAGGTGGATGACAAGGGTGTGGCGCTGATCGAAAGCAATCCTCCTGCAGTTGACACAGGCTTACCAAATAGCTTTGCGGATAGGAGCGGTTTAAGTGCGGTGAGTTATGCCGTCTTAATAGGTGATGAAGCGGTTGAGAAGCCGGAAACGAAAGCAGCACCGACATTAGTTGTAATAAGTCAAGCCAATGCTGCTCCAGTTATAGTTAACAATAAACTGACTGTTCAAATTGGCAAAACCCAAGTTTTAACTTCCGATGATTTATTGGCTTCCGATATTGACACCAGTGCGAGTAATTTGGTTTTTGAGGCACAGGGTATTACACACGGGACATTTAAAAAGTTCGGCAGCACTGTTGTGAATTGGACACAGCAGGACGTTAATAGCGGCGCAATTAGTTTTGTACACGATGGCGGCACTGTTGCGCCTACTTATCAATTGCGGGTTTCTGATGGCGTTACAGTAACTGACTGGGCGCGGGCGAAAGTAACTCTGTGGGATGATTTTGTGCCGTTGACGGGGGAGATTCCTGCATTGACTGCTGGTTGGCCGAAAAGTGTCAGCCTGAGCAATGGTCGTCTAATGGTTGTTGGTCTTGTTGGTCCTAGTTCTAGTAGTGTAACGGTAACGATTTATGGAAAAATTTTTAACGCTGACGGCAGTGTATATAAGGATCAGTTTGTGCTGGATACTCAACCACATGGTGCATATGATAATGGCATGGATATTGGTCAAGTTGATGACAACAAAGTATTGATGGTATACATACGTTACACCTACAGTTTGGGTGGAGAAATCGACGGAAAGATGTATGACTTGGATGGAAATTATATCCAGACCGTGTCGAACATGGCTGGCGATAATTACCAGTATTGCTATTATGGGAATAGGCCTAAGATTGTAAAAGGACTCAATACCTCACCAAAAAGATATTTGGTAGTTTGGGAGGATGATTACGAAACTTATTTCCGCCTAATTGATCAAAATGGGAATTTATATGGGGGGGCCAAAGCCACGAAAGTTTCAATGGGACTATCCTATGATTATGGCAAATACCCGACGGTAGTTAATTTAGATTCGAGTAAATTTGCGGTTATTTACACAGATTATAGTGGAACCAAAGCTTCTGAAAGAAGATACTGGGCTTCAGATGGAAGCGCATTAGATGCAGTCCAAGTACAAATGATCTCAGGTGCATGTAATGAGTTAAGCAGCGTTTCGCTGAATGACGGTCGCTATGCGGTGATTTATGGTAATGGTAATAAGAATTATCTTCTAAAAGTATTTACTGCCAGTAGAACGGTGTCTAGGGACGCATCATTAATTACGAATATTCCGAATACCTCACCTTACGTCACCAGCCACGTGGGAAGGTTAAATAATGGAGGCTTTGTCGTGGTATGGACAACTGCTACATCTGAAACTCCCGCTACTGTCTGTGCTATTTATGGCCAATTGTTTGATGCTAATGCCAACAAATACAGATCTCAATTCAGAGTTACTCCTGTGGATGGTGGGTATCACACTGTGGCAGGATTAACCAACGGCAATGTTGCTGTAGCTTATAATGTTGGTGGAAAGGTGGAAACAGCACTTCGCCTCTTCGGTCAAGACTATTCCCCTACTTTAACCGCTTATACTTTGCCCGTAGTAAACGGACTAAGCGTAACTTTAAGCGAAACACATTTTAATGTTACTGACACGGACAGTAATTATCGCAGAGCTACTTATACCGTAAGCGGAGTGAGCCGTGGGCGATTCGAACGAATTACTGCGGCTGGTATACCAATAACCAGTTTTTTACAAAATGATGTTAGCGATGGTTTGGTACGTTTTGTTCACGACGGCAGTAATGTTGCGCCCTCGTTCTCGATTGAAGTGAGCGACGGAGCGCTCAGCACCTCTCCGATTCCGGCAATTGTCAGTTTTAATGACAGTCCCACTTTAACTACCAATCAATTAACCATAACCCAGGGGCAAACAGTCAATTTAAGCACCGCTAATTTAAATGCCACCGATGCAGAACAATCAGCAGCGCAGTTAACATTTACCGTCAGTAGTGTTCAGCATGGCCGGTTTGAAAGAGTTTCAGCAGCGGGTACAGCGATAACGACTTTTACTTTACAAGAAATACAAAACAGCCAAATTCGCTTTGTACATGATGGCACAACAACTGCACCAAGTTATAGTGTGGCGGTCAATGATGGCAGTTCCAGTACAACACCGGTATCAGCAACTATCACATTTAACCGTGTGCCATATGTTAATTCTCCGATCGCAGCGCAAACTTCATGTTGTACTGCCAGCGTTGGTAATGCGTACAGTTTTACTTTTTCCTCATCAACTTTCGTTGACCCAGACGGCGACACGTTAACTTACACCGCCACCAAATCTGACGGTACTGCATATCCTGCCTGGCTCAGTTTTAATTCGGCTACACGGACATTCAGCGGCACACCAAACGACGGCAGTCAGATTGGTAATTTAGCGCTTAAGGTCACGGCAACGGATACAAGTTCCGCCAGCGTTTCTGATACATTTACTTTGGCAATTGCCAAAACCTTAAACGCAACAAATACCGCGGCGCCGATTATTTATACTGAAGACGTGCAATACAGCTTTATTTCACCAATCGTAGTAACTACACCAAGCAGCACTGTAACGGTTACTCTAACGATTAATAACCCATCAGTTGGCGCTTTGAGCACCGCAACCAGCGGCGGCGTAACTTCTGAATATAATCCAACCACTGGAGTTTGGAGCGCAAGCGGTGCTACCACCGCAGTAAATGCACTGCTCACAGGCTTAAAGTTTAATCCCTATGCCAATAAGTACGACGCATTCAGTATTGCAGTCAGCATAACTGATGGTTATGGCCAGAGCAAAACAGACACAATAAGCGTAACCGGGATACCAGTTAATGACGCGCCTAGAGTTACTAATGCCATTACCACCCAAGCGTCATGCTGCAGCGCGGGTATTGGTCAGGCTTACAGTTTTACCTTTGCCGGCAATACTTTTACCGATTTAGACGGTGATACGCTGACTTATACGGCAACTAAATCTGATGGAACAGCTTTACCAGCTTGGCTTAGCTTTAATTCAGCCACCCGTACTTTAAGCGGTACGCCAACGAGCAACAGCGATATCGGAAATCTCAATCTCAAAGTCACGGCAACTGAAACAAGCACACCGGATCACTTAAGCGTATCTGATACTTTTACTTTGGCAATTGCAAAGACTCTCTTTGCGACCAATACTCACACGGGATTTAGCTACACTGAAGACATGGAATATACTTTTACTTCACCAATCGTAGTAACGACGCCAAGCGCTACGGTAACTGTAACGCTTACTCTCAGTAATCCGGCTGCTGGAAGTTTATCTACAGCGACCAGCGGTAGCGTAACTTCTGCTTATAATCCAAGCACTGGGGTTTGGACAGCATCTGGCGCCAAAGCTGACGTTAATACTTTACTGGCTGGATTAAAATATCAGCCGGTGGCGCATTTCCATGCCGCATTTAGCGTTGCGGTCAGCATCAGCGACGGTTACAGCCAGGCTATAACTGACAGTATCAGTGCCACTGGCACGCACGTCAATCATCAGCCGGTACTGAATTCTCCGATATCTGAACAGGCTTCATGTTGTGCAGCAGGTGTTGGCCAATCTTATAACTTTGCTTTTGCTGCTAATACTTTTACCGATCCAGATGGCGACGCGTTGACGTATACTGCCACAAAAGCCGATGGGACAGCCTTACCGGCTTGGCTTAGCTTTAATTCAGCCACCCGTACTTTAAGCGGTACGCCAACGAGCAACAGCGATATCGGAAATCTCAATCTTAAAGTCACGGCAACTGAAACAAGCACACCGGATCACTTCAGCGTTTCTGGTACGTTTACTTTACAGGTAGCCAAAACCCTAAGCGCAACCAATCTTGCATCGACCATAAATTATGTTGAAAACACTGATTATAATCTGGCGGATATTGTAGTTACTACACCGAGCACTACTATAACCGCAAGATTAACGTTAAGTGATACTACAGCGGGAAGTTTAACGACTGCAACCAGCGGCAGCGTTACGTCAACTTATAATGCTGGAACAGGAGTATGGCAGGCAAGCGGGAATACAGCCGATGTTAATGCCTTACTCGCCGGATTGAAATATCGCCCGGCAACGGGATATCAAGGAGAATTCAGCATTGCGGTAAGCATAACCGATAGTTATGGCCAAAGTTTAAGTTCTACTTTGACAGCGCCGGCATTAGTTCCGCCGACTTTAGTTGCCAGCGGTTTTCGAGTGCCTTTGGGCGGAAATGTTATTTTAACAACGGACATGTTAAGCGCCACTGACAGCAGCGCCACTGCGTCGTCGTTGGTATTCACGGTAGCGAATGTGCTACATGGAAGATTTGAGCTAGTTGGAAATATTGGAGTATCCATCACGAGTTTTACCAAACAGCAAATCGCCAACGGACAGGTCAAGTTAATTCATGATGGAACAAGTACGCCAGTTTCATTTGACGTTAAAGTAAAAAATGACAGAATATCTACGGCGTTTACCGGCGTTACAACCCGAATTAATCACGGTCCGATCTTAGTTAAAGGAGCACTTACCATTGGCAAAGGGGAGACTGTGGTTGTTACAGTTGATGTGCTAAACGCTAATGATCCGGATGTTGAAGACACACCTGATCAATTAACGTTTGGCATTGCCAATTTAGTTAACGGACGGTTTGAATTAACCACCAGCCCTGGAGTGCCAGTTACAAGCTTTACGTTGCGGCAGATTATCAACCGCCAGGTTAAGTTGGTTCAAGCCGGCAGCGGCGCTCCAACATTTGATGTTACGGTAAGCGATGGGCAGATTACGACTGTGCCAGTGGCATTTAGCGCCACGTTGAAAAATAGTGATGATTCGATCTTAAGCTATTTGATAGGAGCGGGTGGTGGAACAGGAGCGGTCGTCTTTGCTCTGCTTTGTTTTTTCCGTAAGAGAGTACAAGTCTACTTGCAAAGAACTTGTTGTATACCAAAAAATCACGAGATTTGCTGTCTGCTTAGCAGTTCATTACACTTGGGGATAACTGAATTCGATGGAGGTGATGGCAAGAAACTTGCAGACATCGTAAACGACCTAACACAAGATTTATTTACGACATACAGTATTCAAACAAAGTATGCGACTTATGAAGAGCTGCAGATGGTGGCTAATGCATTTACTAAGGCTATAAGAAAACATAGTACCGTACAACCCAAAAAGGGATGCTCAGCCGTGTTTTGTGTCAACGTTCTTGACTACCAGGATATAGACAGCAAGCGTGCCATAATTGTACAAGATGCAGCGGCTGAATGTAGTAGAATGACCACAGGTGGTATACCATTGAGAAACGTTTCCAGTTCTGTTGCTCCTGTTAATCCGGCAATTCCCATTACGGCCTCACCTAGCTCTGTAACACCAACGCCATAGATTTGACATTGAGTTAGTTGTAGGCATTATTCCTGCTTCCGCATATTTCGGCGGATTTTTAGTGATTTTCAGCATGTAAAGTATAACTAATTGATTTTATTAATTTTTTTATTTGCATGGTCACAATACGGTATGTTGCACAAAACCCTCCCTCTCACAAGGCCAACAAATCAACTCGTCCCTTATCTTGGCTTTGGTGCAGAAGACTCATAAGCTGGCGGTGGGACATCATCATCAATATATGCCGGAGGTGGAGGCGGTGCAGAACCATATGGCAGCGGTTGTACAGCAGAACCAGGATATGCCGCCGATGGCGGTGGTAGAGGTGCAGATTCGTATGGTTGTGCAGCATAACCAGCATATGCAGGAGGCAACGGAGTACCGTATGGTGGCGGAGGCATATAGTCACCATATCCAGAAGGAACCGAAACTGGTGTAGGTACGTAAACAGGAACTGGTTGTGGCACATAAACAACATTGGGAGCGATTGGAGCCGCAACCACTACCTCAGGAGGCCTGCGATTCCCAGGCGGCAGATCGTCAACCCGTCTTTTTGATATATTCTTCATTTCTTCACCTTCAGGTTGTTTTTCCTGTACGCGTTTATGTTTTACGCACTTACGGAAAAAACAAGCTGCACCTCCTAAAACCACTATTCCACCACCCGCTGCTACCGCGATCAAACCGGTATTAGAAGCAGATTCGGGAGAAGGACCTGGTGTTGGAGAAGACGTTGGGGTAGGCGCCAATGTAAAACTCACTGTTGCTTCAGTTGCTGTAGTACTCGTTGTGCCATCGCTTACCACTACACTGTAACTCGGTGCAGTTGCTGTACCATCGTGAACAAAACGAATAGCTCCATTTTGTACTTCCTGTAAAGTGAAACTTGTTATTGTTGTACCAGCGGCAGACGTCCTTTCAAACCGGCCGTGCTGGACACTGCTAACGGTGAAGGTCAATTGTGCGGCGCTTTGGTCCTGATCCGCAGCATTTAAGTTATTAGTTGTTAAAACCAATGTTTGTCCCTGTACAATAGTTAATTGATTCGCGGTCAAAACTGGCGTGTCATCAAAAGTAATTGTTGCCGCAGCAGCAGTCGTACTCGTTGTACCGTCACTGACTACTACGCTATAACTCGGCGCAGTTGCTGTACCGTCGTGAACAAAACTTACCCCTCCTGCTTTAACTTGCGCTTGCGTAAAACTTGTTACTGCAGAACCGGCTATTTTAAACTGCCCATGTTGCAAACTGGAAATTGTAAAAGTCAGTCCAGAATCTGGCGTATCAGCATCTGTTGCACTTAACATGCTGCTCGTTATTGTTACTGTTTGTCCTTGAGCGATAGTAAGTTGATTGGTTGTTAAAGCTGGCGGTTGGGGCAAAGGACCAGGATTAGGTTCGTTGTAAAGAGCTGTAAGCTCGGCAAGGGTAAGTGAACGACTATATACACGAACATCATCAAGAATCCCAGCGAAATAGTAAGCAGGATACGTTGGCTGCTGATTTCGGCAACCTCTGCCCATTAAAAAGTTTACTGGCGGAGCTACGGCAACACCACAGCTACCCACCGTTAGATCAAGATTATTATTAACATAAAGAGTAATTTTATCAGTAGCTGTATCATGTACCGCCGCTATGTGATACCAGGTATTAGTTGCAAGAGAACTCGCTCCAATTCCCCATGATCCACTGTGATACACCTGAATACGATTAAGGCCAGGATGAATTACATGCAACCACCCATTATTATAACCGCACTCATGCCATGAAACTAAATGATATCCAGTATCACCAATAACACTAGCTTTCATCCAAAAACTTACGCTTAGTGTTCCTGTAATTTGTAAAATAGGATTATTTCCTCCATCAATATAGCTGTTCAAACCATCGAAACTATACGCCCTATTTGCGTTGCCAAATCTGTCTGCCGTCAAAGTCGCATTGTAAACAGTCCCGTGGTTGGCGTTTCCGCTTTCGTCATTAGCATTTCCGTTGAAAGGATAATAAGCAACCAAGCCATCAGTAGGAATTGAAGAGGTTTTAACTTGATCCAGTCTTTTTTGCACTCGCGACGAAATGACTTCTTCAACTTGCTCGGTGTCTTTTCTTTCCATAGCAGTGGCAACAAAAGGAGTTGCCGTGCTCATATCGGCGATTGACGCTTCGCTTACCGCAGCTAAGCTTCGTCCAGTATCCGGTACCAAAACGCTTGCATCATTTTGTTCTCTTCTCGCACCAGAAAAAACACTGCGCATAGCGTAAGCCGCTCCGCCAATTAAACCTAATGCTGCTAAGGCAACGCCTCCTTTAAAACAGCATGGTTCCATGCCGACAAAACCAATCGCCCCACGTTTCGGGTTTGAGATCTGGTGTTGGCGCTGCGACTGTTACTGATTCTTTACCCATAAAAATTCTCCTATTTTTGGATTAGAATGTAGTCCGAGGTTTTGTCAAATCTGAGTTTGAATTTACAATTTGCCGAAAAACTTGACTAAGGTTACCATAAGATTTTCTAAAAGTGAAGAAAATTAGGTGCACTGTCCACATTGTAAATCAAAAGACACACAGAGAATACAAAAGAAGACCGTTTTTGGTTATGAACAATACCATTGTTATAGTTGTGGCAAGCAATACAACGAACGCACTGGAACAAAGCTGAATTTGGTTCTGTCAAAACTGAGTCTGAATTTTATTGTCTTCAGTCATTTAATATTGTAACTATTCAGTGGATTTAAAATAATTGCATTTTTTGAATATTTTTCTTGACAAGGTTTTGTTTATTTTTTTGCAAAAAAAAGTGCTTTTTATGTATGTTTTTATTTTATCGCACAATCTTATTTAAACGCATAAGACGCTATATTTGACTTCAGCTTGGTGCTTGGGACAGCCTAAAATATTTTTCGCTTTAAATCGCTTTGTATGGAGCAAAAAGTGCGGTTTTAAAACCCGTGATAAAATGTTTACAAATGAAGCTCGACCACACAAGTGTTAATAGCACTATACAGCAGGCGGAAAAATTGCTTGAGGAAGATAAGTCGATTTCTCCAGCAGTAAAAACGATGTTCAAATTGCTGATTGCATTGGTGTCAGTGCTGATGTGTCGTTTGAATGTCAATAGCAAGAATAGCAGTAAACCGCCATCAGAAGATAAAAATCGAAAGAGAGGGAGCAAGAAGGGAAAGAGTGAGAAAAAGGCTGGCGGTCAAAATGGTCATGTTGGAACGAAGCTGAAGAAAATTGATAACCCCGATAAAATTGAGCAAATTAAACTTGATAGGAGAAAGTTGCTGAAAGGAGAATATCGAGACGTTGGTTATGAGTCACGGCAAGTGTTTGACATTAACATTACGCGCATTGTAACGGAATATCGTGCGCAAATTTTAGAAGACCAAAAGGGTAGGCGTTTTGTGGCGGAATTCCCCACACATGTTAAGAGCGATGTTCAGTATGGAAGCGAGGCTAAAGTTAGCGCAGTGTATATGTCCCAGTTTCAATTGATCCCATATCAGAGAGGGTACAAGATCAATTTACAGAGCAGATGAATTTGCCTTTAAGCACCGGGACGATATTCAACTTTAACAAAGAGGCATACGAGTTACTAAAAGATTTTGATGTCATTGCGAAGCAAAAATTAGTGGTGTCGGAACTACTTCACGTTGATGAAACTGGAATCAATGTTAATAAAAAAGGTGTTTGGCTGCACGTAGCTGCAAATGATAATTGGACATATTTTTACCCGCATGAAAAACGAGGGGCTAAAGCTATGGATGACATTGGTATTATTCCAAACTTTCGCGGGGCGCTTTGTCACGATCATTGGAAGCCGTACTACACATATGAGTTGTGCACGCATGCTTTGTGTAATGCCCATCATCTAAGGGAATTAACGCGAGCAGAAGAACAAGACAACCAGAAATGGGCGAAAGCGATGGGAACAATGCTAACAAAAATCAATGATGATAAGGATAAAGTTGGCGGCGCTTTAGATGAAAATGTTGCGGCGCATTACCGAGAACAATACCGAGAAATATTGAAAGATGGTGGCAAGGAATGTCCAGAGCCAACACGTAAGGAAGACCAAAAAGGACGTCTGAAAAAATCAAAGTCACGAAATTTGCTGGAAAGGTTGCGAGATTATGAAGATGATGTGTTGCGGTTTATGGAAAACAAAGTTGTGCCATTTACAAACAATCTTGGTGAAAATGATTTGCGCATGACGAAAGTGCAGCAAAAAATATCTGGCTGCTTTAGATCGATTGATGGCGCATATATGTTTTGCCGCGTTTTTTCTCCTCCGCCGCCAAATTAAAACACGAAATTCAATTAGAACACGAAATTCAAAAAGCAGCATTAGAGACCCTTGTGGTTATAATTACTGAGAATGTAGATACAAAAAATATAGTGTCTTTGCTAAACGCTATTCTTGATCATAAACATTTTCAGGAGATATATAATCAGAAACAATGGAAATATGAGAAAGTACATCCACAGTTGCTTAAATTGTGTCATGAACCTGGTTCCAGCGACGCGGCAAAATGTATTGAGGAAGTTAGTAAATTATTACAACCACATGATGATGACGCGGCACATAGAGGAATGTGTTCGAGAAAGTAAAATCAAACAAGGATTGGTTTTGGTCAATGCTATGCATATTACTGCTTCAGTGTTTATTAATGACGACGAAAATGGTTTGCATCATGATTTTGCTGTGTGGTTGGAAAAGCTTGTTCCGCATGCGCCGACTCAGCAATATCGTCATAATGATACTGGGGAAGACAATGCTGATGCGCATTTAAAACGCCAAATTATGGGACGTGAGGTTGTAGTTGCAATTACCGACGGGAAATTAGATTTTGGTCCGTGGGAACAGATTTTTTATGGAGAATTTGATGGGCGTAGAAAAAAGAGAGTGTTAGTAAAAATTATCGGTGAATAATTTTTAAAAATATAACACTTTGATTTTAAAAGAAATATTTTTTGCATGGTCGAAGAAAAACATAGAAATATAATTTTAATGTGATAACATTCAACTTTTATTTATAAATACTCGGAGAAGAAAATGAAAAAATTAGTGTTTTTTTTGGGCGTATTATTGGCGTCTTCGGTCTGGGCAGCTGACAGTAAAATTGCAATAGTGGATGTCCAAAAAGTATTGGCTGATGCACCGCAGGTTTCTGCAGTTAAAACCAAATTACAAAATCAATTTGAACCGCAGAATAAGGAAATTGCCGGCATGCAAAAGCAATTGCAAACTGACATTGAGAAATATACCAAGGATAATGCGGTAATGAAAGATAAGGAAAAGAAAGATTTACAAGATAAAATTACTGACGAGCAGAAAAAATTGCGCGAGAAAGAAGTTGGCTTTCAACAGAATCTAGTTAATGCGCAAAATCAAGCCATGCAAGGAATTTTAAAGCAAATTCAAGATGCGGCTGAAGCAATTGCCAAGAAGCAGCAATATGACATGATCGTAGTAAAAGGAGCAGTGTTGTATAACAATGCATCACTTGATATTACTGATCAGGTTATTACCGCGTTGAAAAAATAATTAAGCCATTCAACTTTAAGGAGGTTGGATTATGGCTGCAACGTATAAACTCGCAGATTTGGCCGCGACTATTGCGGCTGAACTGCGAGGTGATGGTAATTGTGTTATTACTCATCTCGCGCCCTTAGATCAGGCGCAAACAGGTTCAATCAGCTTCTTAGAAAACCCTTCGTATAAAAAATATTTGGAAACTACCAATGCAAGTGCAGTAATTGTTACTGCACAACATGCCGTTCTTGCCAAATGTGCAGCTTTAATTACTCCCAATCCTTATCTTGCTTACGCTAAAGTTAGCGCCTTGTTTGATCTGGTTCCAGAAGTGCCTCAAGGAGTGCATGCTACTGCACTCATTGGCTCTGAGAGTATTTGCGGCGAAAACGTGCGTATTGCCGCGCATTGCGTGATTGGTAAGAATGTTACGATTGGAAAAAATGTTGAAATTAACGCGCATTGTGTGATTGCTGATGATGTAACAATTGGTGATGATTCTAAACTGTATCCGCACGTTACTGTGTATCATGGAGTTAAAATCGGCCAGCGCACGATTATTCATGGTGGCGCGGTAATTGGCGCAGATGGCTTTGGTATGGCTA
>Ga0233425_10009903_pt1 | contig 11849 bp, 9 predicted proteins | sample Watercolumn_Towu_2_FD_181712 | JGI IMG/M metagenome (GOLD analysis project Ga0233425, IMG submission 181712) | Freshwater microbial communities from Lake Towuti, South Sulawesi, Indonesia - Watercolumn_Towuti2014_140_MG | ecosystem: Environmental > Aquatic > Freshwater > Lake | place: Indonesia...
TTGCAACCGACGATTTGGCAAACCTCGGGCTGGAAACAAGCCAGGGCGTAACCACGCTGTCTCGAGGTTCGATCGTGATCGGCTCGATGACCCCGAATAATTTTTACGATCCGCGCCTGCGGCCCGGGCAGGAGCCGCCGCCTCCGCCCGATCTAATGGATCAACAGATTCAACTGGTGGTCATGAAATGGGATCAGAACGGGAACGAGACGCGCAAGACCATCAGCCTGCGGGTTGCAGGGGTAATCAAGGAAACAGGCGGTGAGCCGGACTACTCGGTATACCTCCCGCTTGATTTGGTCAAGTCGCTGAATGAATGGGCGAACGGAGTCCGCGTTAATTACAACAAGGACGGCTACAGCCAGGTGATCGTAAAAGTGGAGGACGCGAATCAAGCCCTGGAAATTGCCGACCAGATCACGGCGATGGGTTTTCAGGCCATCACCCCCCAATCTTTTTTGCAGGGCATTAATAGTTTCTTTGTGGTGTTGCAGATCATTTTTGGCGGGGTGGGTGCAATTGCCCTGCTGGTGGCCGCGATTGGAATTGCCAACACCATGGCCATGTCCATTCTTGAGCGCACGCGTGAGATCGGCCTGATGAAAGCGGTTGGCGCCACCAACCGCGATGTGCTGTCCATTTTCCTTGGAGAAGCCGCCGGAATAGGATTCATCGGCGGGGTGGGCGGCATTCTCATCGGCTGGCTGGCTGCGCAGGGGATGAATGTCCTCGCAATTGCGTACCTTGCCGGGCAGGCAAGCCAGCAGGGCGGACCTCCTCCCAGTGTGGCGGTCTATACACCGATCTGGCTGATGATATTTGCCTTGTTATTTTCCACGCTGATAGGGATGCTCTCCGGCCTGTATCCCGCCCTGCGCGCCGCGACCATGATTCCGGTCAATGCGTTGAAATACGAGTAAGGGCGGGGTCACCCCGCCCTTACATTGCGCGGAATACCAATCACAATGGCCAGGGGGCCAAGCAGCAAAAGCCATATCGCAATTCCCAAACCGAACTGGTCTGCCAGCAAGCCAATGAGAAACGGGAAAAGTTTTGCCAGCGGAGCGGTGACCGATTCAACCGCCATGATGCTTGCGCTTTGACCGGGCAGGGTCGAGTACAAACGTCCCTTCAAAATGGGATACCAGCCTGTGTTGAAAATATTGACAAAAACAATCGCGATTAATTTTGGAAAGAATCCGGGCGCCAGCAAAAAAATCGAGAAGGCAAAAACTTCCAGCAGCGCCGTGCCGCGCATGAACTTCAGGCTGTCAGGCTGACGGTCAATGAATGGGATGAAGAGCAGGTCTGTCAACATGCCGAGAGCCAGCCAGACCGTAACGGCAATTCCGGCTTGTGTGTGCGTGGCGCGGGCGACATCTACAAAATACAGCGCGAGAAACCCAAGCAAAACATCGAGCATCAGGTCTGAAAATTCGAGCAGAAGAAGCCAGCGCCAAACTTCGCCGCGTTTGAGCGCGGAAAAGGCGGCGCGAAAACCGTCAAAGACAGAATCAAAACTGGGGAAGCGCGATGCGGTCTCTTTGTCGGGGGGAAGATGCCGAAGCGCGGCCAGCAGGCAACAGGTCGAAATGGAAGCGAGTAGGACGTAGGTTCCGCGCCAGCCTAATCCAAAGTAAACAAATGCTCCGAGTACAAGCGGGCCGAGAACATTTCCCAGTGAGCCGGCAGATGTCCAGCGCGCCATGTTTTGCTCGTGGCGCTTCGGGTCTGAATCCATGAGCGAGGCTTGCGAGAGACTGACGAATGCGCCCGATGCTGGGAAGAAAATGATGAATGAAATCAGCAGGGGTAAAAATGATCCAGAGATCGCAGTGAGTACGAGCGAGAATGTAAAAAATATCCCGCCGCCAAGGATGAGGAGGCGGCGTTTCCATACATCGCCGAGAATGCCGAGAAAGGGTTCGATGAACGCGGCGATGATACCCGGTACGCTGAGCAGGAGGCCGATCTGGGTGTAGTTGAGGTGCAGGTCGGTGCGAATCAGCGGCCAGGCGGTTTCGCCGACGCCGAAGACAAGTTCGTCGAGGAATTCGATCAGGAGGTAAATGAAGGTCACGGTTAAGGAGTTGTGAGTCGTACGCGAATGATCACCGTTGGAGGAATCTCGCTAAATTTTCCACCCCAGCTCAACGCGGTTGCCTGCGGATGTTCAGGCGGGAAGGCGCGTTCAGCGAATCCATCGAGGATGAAACCATTTTGAAAGGCCACATTTAGATAATCCTGCAAGGGACGATGAAAATAAAGCTGCGGCTTCGGTTGGTTGCGGAGCGCCAGCCCCTCGGATTGAAATTGAGTCATGTAGCGCGAGACTTTGACTGCATAGCGCGTGTGAAGCTGGCCATCGTCCCATTCTTCAGCGAGCAGCGCCGCAGACGGATTGTTGAATGCGGGGTGCATGAGCGAAAATACAAAGGCACCGTTTGGCTTGAGCAGTTTGCGCAGCACACGAAAGATCGGTTCGACCTCGGGCATGTCAAAGAGCGCCATATTGGAAAGTGCAGAATCAAAGGGGGTGTATGGGGCAAGAATATCGAGTAGCTGCGCTTCGTTTGTCGCATCCAGAACATGATAGCGAATGCGCCCATCTGGGTTTGAACGTAATTTTGCGAGCTCAATCAAATTGGCTGAGAAATCAAACGCGACCACGTCTGCGCCGGCAGCTGCGAGGCGGCGGGAGGTCAGCCCGTTACCACAGGCAATGTCGAGGATGTGCGAATCAGTTTTCAGGTCCAGAAAAGATGCGAGGATGGGCCAGCATAAAATGTTGAAGAAGTCATTTCCATTATCTCCCATTCTATCGTCCCAATTTTCGGCATTAGTATTCCATGCGTCACGGCTTATGTCGTTTGAATTGTTCATTGATCACCTCTTTTTTGATTTTATCAGTTGGCTGAAAGGTATCCTGACCCTGGAAAAGCCATGAATCTGCCTTTTGCAAAAGGTTGACATCACGCCGTTACATAGTATAAATACCGCAACAGAGTCTATTCGGGAGCAGTTTCATTCGTTACGCAAGGCAAACATCTTGCGGATCGGGTTGAAATAAAAAGTTCATGCCCTCGAATGGGTTCTTTATCTTTTTAATCCCTGGAGGTGCGAGTGAACGTGGCTTTGAAATTGGGAGAGCATTATATTTTCGATCTCTCCGACTGCAACCATGAGATCCTCATGGATAGCGAGCGAGCTTATTCGCTGTTTGGGCAGGCCGTGCGTGACAGCGGCCTGACGGTTGTGGATGAGGGCTTTTACAAGTTTAGCCCGCATGGCTTTACCTGTTTTTTGCTGCTCTCAGAGTCGCATGCAAGTTTACATGCCTGGCCTGAATATGGCTACTGCGCAATTGACCTTTTTACCTGCGCGCTCGGCAAGGACCTTTTGCCGTTGATTCAAAATATAAAAACTGCGCTCGGCGCCGATAACTTCTCCCTGCGTAAACTGGATCGTGAAGCAGAGGTCGAGACCAAACTGCCGTTCGCGGCCTAGGAACTTGAATGAGCATTTGGTTTACAGAAGAATTACATTCCTATTACCGCAAGGGCATCCGCGTGAAGCGAGTGCTGGCTGACGAACAAACTCCCTACCAGCACATTCAAGTCCTTGAAACTGAGTTTTTTGGCAACGCGCTGATTCTCGACGGCATCATCCAACTCACCGAGCGCGACAATATCGGCTATCATGAAATGATCGCGCATGTGCCGATGCTCGCGGTGAACAACCCGAAGCGTGTGTTGATCGTCGGCGGCGGCGACGGCGGGTCATTGCAGCAGGTTTTGCGATATCCCTCCGTCGAGGAGGCCCTCGTCTGTGAGCTGGATCAGCGTGTGGTGGATCTCTCCCGTGAGCACTTCGCTTCTTTCGGCGACCCGTGGGCTGATCCCCGCGCCAGATTGCTTGTGCGCGACGCTTTTGGTTTTCTCGAAGAAAACCCCGGCCAATTCGATGTCATCATTTCGGACACCACCGACCCGATCGGCATGGCTGAGCGCCTCTTCTCGGACGAGTTTTACAAATTGATGGTGCGCGCGCTTGTCCCCGGCGGGGCGGTGGCAACTCAATGCGAACAGCCGTTTTTTGACACCGAACTGATCAAGACCATTTACCACTCTGCCAAAGCCCTGACGAAGAATCCGGCCTACTATTACGCCAATATTCCCACGTACCCGGGCGGCGGCATCGGCTTTATGTACGTCTCAGATACACCGTGGGAGAACGGCTTGAAAACGCCCTTCCCGCCCGGCGCGAACAATTACATCAACCCTGAGATTCACAAGGCCGCCTTTGCCTTGCCGGAGTTTTTCAGGAAAGAGTTGTACGGATAGCAAAACATCCCCGAGTGCTGGTTGCATTTGGTGACGCGACATTAATGTCGCGCTACATTTGGCAGGCCTCTATGGGAAATACAAAAGAACCTTTTTGTCTGGTTTGGGCAGTAAGAGGGTAGAATCAAATTGAAGGAGCCAACATGAAGAAGCTTCCTGCTTTATTGATTCTTGTCCTTGCTTTGACGGTAAACAGCTTTGCGCCCCCGGTTTCTGCGCAAAGCAGCCTTGCGGCTTTTAACCAGATCACCCTGTACCCGAACATCGAGACGATCGGCGTGATCGTCAGCGGGATGAACCTGCCGAAGAATGCCAGTTTGATGTACCGTCAGAACGGCGAATCTGCCTGGAAGGCCGGCCATCCTCTTGTCCGCATAGATGCGGGCCGCCTCGCGGGGAGTCTGTTTGGGTTGTTGCCATCCACTTCTTATGAGATCAAAGTCATTGACGGGACATCCGAAATCAGCGGCTCGACCTTTACCCAGGCCAACGAGCTTCAATTTTCCCCGTCAGTGATTCTGAGCGTAAATGACGATGCCCCTGCCGGCGGTGACGGGTCTGCCGCTGCGCCGTTTCGAACAATTCAAGAGGCAATTAATCGCGCTTCTGCCGGGACTCAAATCCTGGTTGCCGATGGTATTTATCGTGAAGCGCTTACGTTCCCATCTTCGGGCAGTGCAAACAATTGGATACAGGTGAAAGCCGAGGGCAGCAGCGCGATCGTGGACGGCTCGGGCGATCTTACCGGAGCCATCTGGGACGCTTACCCCGGCAAGACGCACGTCTGGTCTACGCGGCTCGTGGGAGCCATTGGGTATCTGGCGCGCGACCAGAAACGCTTCTACATGTACGACACGCTCAATGGGTTGATGACCAGCACCGGCCACAATAAAGTGACGATGAAGGAAGGCTGGTTCTTCGACCCGGACACGAACAAACTTTATGTCCGCAGCCTTGATGACCCTTTCAAATATTCGTGGCAGGTGCCGCGCTTTAACCATGCCTTTGATGTGAACGGCCGCGACTGGATTTGGATCGAGGGCCTTGAAGTGCGTTTTTACAACCGCTGCGGAGTTTGCGCTCAAAATGCATCGCATATTGTGATTCGCAAAAATAAGATTCATAATTTGCAGTTGGGAGTTTTTATCAACTGGACGGGAACGGAAAGCCAGGGAAATGACTCGCGCATCGAATTTAACGAGATCTACGACCCGCCGGTGGACGAGTGGCCGTGGAGCGCGGTCAAGGGCACTTCGATGGAAGGAACGGCGGTGATCGTGCGCGGACATATTGGGGCGATCGTGCGCGGCAACAACATCCATAATTATTTCAACGGCATCTATACCGGCTCGTCCGGCGCGCTTGAAAATTTCGCGCTCGCATTGGACGCGGATATCTACAACAATACCATCCACCACATCAGCGATGACGCGCTTGAGCCGGAAGGCGCTTGCGTCAACCATCGTTTCCGCAACAACACAATTGACCGGGCGTTGATTGGCGTTTCATTGGCTCCGATTACACAGGGGCCGGTCTGGGTTCTGCGCTCGACCTTTACCAATTTCGGCGGCAGGGCTGTCAAATGGGACAGGAATTCAGACGGCGCGGTGTTCATCTACCACAACACGAGCTGGTCGGAGGCAAAGGATGTCCATGCGGTCGAGTTGATCTCCGCGGTGAGCAATGCCGTCATGCGCAATAATATCTTTCAGAGCGGCGGCTATTCCATTTATGAAGTCCAAACCGGCTCAAGCGGACACGACTGGAACTACGACAACTATTTCACAACGCGCACCGCAGACGCGAATCACTTCAAATGGGAGAATATCCCCTACGACTCGATTCAAAAATTATGCGCCGCGAGCGGACTTGAATGTAACGGATACGAATCCCCGCCCGGGCTTGCCAGTCCCGCCGGAGGCGATTTCACGCTTCTGGCCTCCAGCCCTAACATTGACCGCGGCGCGCTCATCCCCGGAGTTAATGACCAGTTCTCAGGAACAGCGCCAGATGTCGGCGCGTTTGAACGCGTGGTTGATTCCCCGCCGGCGGTCCTGTCCATCCTCCGCGCGGATGCGAACCCGACCGGCGCCGCAAATGTCAATTTCACGGTTACATTTTCAGAAGTTGTCACCGGGGTGGATGCGGCAGATTTTTCACTTGCAAATGAACCATCTATTTCTGGCGCAGCCATCACAGGTGTCAATTCAATTTCAGGCGCGGCCTACACGGTTGGAGTGAATACCGGCTCCGGCAACGGCGCCCTCCGTTTGGATTTACTGGATAACGACTCAATCCTTGACTCGGCCGGCAGTCCTTTGGGCGGCGCGGGCGCCGGCAGCGGAAACTTCAGCGGTGAGGCGTACAACATTGAAAAGACCGCGCCCATCGTTACCGGCATTTCACCGGCTGACCCGATTCTCAACGGCGCAGACAGTGTGCGCTTCACTGTGAATTTTTCAAAAGAGGTTGGCGGTGTGGATGTGGGTGACTTTTCCTTGCTGACAAGCGGAAACATTTCCGGCGCGGCTGTCGGCTCTGTCACTGGCGGCGGTAATTCGTATTCAGTCACGGTCAATACCGGCAGCGGCGACGGCACGCTGCGCATGGACTTGATTGATAACGACAGTATCACCGATGTCCTCGCGAATCCATTGGGCGGCGCAGGCGCGGGCAATGGAAACTTTAGCACGGGCGGCGTCTACACCATTGACAAGACCGCTCCCGTTGTAACCGGCATTTTGCGCGCCGATGCAAATCCAACCTCCGCTGAAAGAGTGCGTTTTATTGTGAATTTTTCTGAAGCGGTGAGCGGTGTGGATGCCGGCGACTTCTCTCTGGCAGTGACCGACAGCCTGAGCGGCGCATCCATCTTTGCGGTGAGCGGCTCCGGGTATTCGTACATCGTCACCGCCGCTGACGGGAATGGAGTCGGCAGCCTGCGCCTCGACCTTGTGGATAACGACAGCATCACAGACGCTTTAGGTCATCCTCTTGGTGGCGCCGGCGTGGGCAATGGAAATTTCACAGCCGGCGAAATATACGCGGTCAACCGGCCGCCTGTCAGTTTGTTGAGCGAGACGTTTCGATCCAACGGCGCAAATGACGGCTGGGTATTGGAATCTGCCGAAGACAGCAATAAGGGCGGCCAAAAGAATTCCAACGCAAACACCTTTTTCCTCGGCGACGATTCCAAGGACCGTATGTATCGCGCTATTTTGCATTTCCCCACTGCTTACCTGCCGGACAATGCCGTGGTCACGCAGGCCATTTTGACCATCAAGCGGCAGGGGCTTGTCGGCGCAGACCCATTTGGCACTCACCAGAATATTTCGATTGATATTCGCAAAGGCGTCTTTGGCAGTCTTGGGCCGTTCAGTATCGGCGCATTACAGTCCCTGGACTTTCAAGCCCCGGCAGACCGGGTGGGGGCTGGCGTAATCCAGAATAATCCGGTGGATGGCTGGTATTGGTCTGTGCTGGATAATTCAGCATTGCAGTTCATTAACCTGGCCGGCGTTACACAGCTCCGCCTAGGTTTTCAGATAGACGACAACGATGACCGCGATAACGATTACCTGAAATTTTTCAGCGGCAATGCGAACGCCCTTAATGACCGCCCGCAATTAATGATCAAATATTATCTGCCGTAACTGTTATTGGATGATTTTGTGCTGTTCGAAAAATTCGAGGCTCATGTGACTGGCAGTGAGAGTCACTTCGGGGTGAGTCAATGCAAATTGACGCAGGTGCGGCCAGTGAGGTCCAAGCATGAGGCGGATGAGCCAGTCCGGCGCAATATTGTGAACGATATCCACGCCTGCATCAGCGACGTGAAAGAGCCAGCCGTTTTTGGTCTTGATGCTCAACCCGCAAAGCCCGGACGAATGGCCAAAGAGGGGAATTAAATACATTTCAGGTGAGAAGGGCAGGCGTATTGCGTCAAAGTCGTACCATTTGGAATCTGCCGTTTCATAGAAAGCGATGTCAGGACGGTGCGCGAGGTTGCGCTGAATGTATGCGGCTTTGCTCCAATGGAAACTGCGGCCTGAGAAGGAGTCGTGTTCGCGTTTGTGGACGTGAACTCTGGCATGTGGAAAATCCGGCAGGCCGCCGCAGTGGTCGAAGTGCATGTGAGTCAGGATGATATGATGCACATCTTCGGGCTGGTGTCCAGTTTCTTGAACTTTGCGGACTGCCGCCTCGTTCGAATCAAACGGCATAACGGTGATGATGCGGAAGAATTGGGTGAACCAGGTTGGCGTAGTCGCGCAGGCCGAGGCCGGTATCAACAAGCACTGACCCCTGGTCTGTTTCAACGAGCAGGCAGAGCGTGCCTGTTTTCATTTTTCTTGAAAACCGGGCATTGCATGTGAAGCAGTTCATCAAGTGAATGGTCATATCTTTTTCCATTTTTCAAACCAATCCAGCCACATGTGCCCGGCGATCATGCGGACTTCCGGGCGGGCTTTGGCGAACGCTTTCAAGCGCGGCACATGCGGCCCGATGGTGGGGCGGTAGATCAGCGCCGGGAGAAATTCAAATTGCAGGTTGACCGGCACCGAGTCGCCGCATTGAAAGAGCCAGCCATTGTCAGTTTGGATGGCGACTCCGCAATGTCCCGACGTGTGACCGGCCAGCGGAACCAGCCAAATCTCGGGGCTGATTCCCGGTATACGGACAGCGTCGAAATCGAACCAACTTTCACCCGCCAGTTGATGTAGCTGCCAGCGCGGACCGTGCGCGAAGTGCGATTTGTCGTAAGGGATTTCGAGAAGTTTTTGGGGGTGCTGCAAGGCTTCGTGTTCGCGCTGAAAAAGATGCACCTGTGCCTGCGGAAAATCCGGCAGGCCGCCGGCATGGTCAAGGTGCAAATGGGTGAGGACGATGTGATGTATGTCCTCGGGTTTGTACCCCATCCGCGCAAGTTGACGGACGATGGCAATCTCGGGGTCTTGTACTGCGTGCATCACTTTCATAAAATCACGCATCATGCGCGAAGGATATTCGTAATCGCGCAGTCCCAAACCTGTGTCCACAAGCAGGGGGCCGCCACCCGTCTCAATCAACAGCGAGACCGCCCCGATCTTGCGATATGGCGGCCACGGTAATGATTTCAAAAAGCAGTTGAAGACGCGGACTGACATGAATATCCTATATTCAAAGCTATTGATTTGTTGTGGAAGGCTTTTGGAGGTGCGCGGAATTTATGAATTGGAATTTATTTTTTTCTGTATTTTTGACTGAGTACATTGCCTTGTCAGCAAGTCGTTTTAATGTGTCCAGGTCACTGGCGTCGTCAGGGAATAAAGAGATGCCGATGCTGGCGCCGACAAGGATGGAGTTATGGCCGTGGTGAATTGGTTGCGAAAGGGCTTGGTTTATTTTTTGGGCTACATTGGCGATGTCCTGTTGTTCCGAAATATCTCCCAATATTGCGAGAAATTCATCGCCGCTGATTCTGGCGACTGTGTCTTCTGCCCGAAGCGTCTGGCAGATCCGCTCCGCTGTCTGCTTCAAAACAAGGTCGCCGATTTCGTGCCCATACGTGTCATTGACATCCTTGAAGTCGTCCAGGTCTATAAATAGAACCGCTACCCGGGTTTTATCGCGCTGCGCTCGTTGGGATGCTACTACAAACCGGTCGCGGGCTAAGTTCATCAAAGGCAGGCCAGATAATGGATCGCGGTTTGCCAATTGTTGGCGGTTTTGCAGGTAGATGGCGCTGAGTGCGGTCATGAACAGGCTGGCGATTATCATGCTCCAGGGCCCCCAGGTGCGCTTGGAAGTAACTGCTCCCGGCGACGGTACCCCAACCAGCATCCAATGGCGGCCTGCTACTTCGACCATGCCTGAATAATAAATCTCAGTGAACAGGGATTCCGGCGTGGTTTCAGGGTCTGCAACAGGGGGAGGGTCGCTTCGGCTTCGCGAAGGATGATAATGTAATAACTGATTGCCAGAAGGTAAACCCATGTCAAACAGGTATATATCCGCGTCTCTTGACGGCAATTTGGCTAATGACGCCTCGACAAGAGAGTCTGCGCGTATTACGGAAACCATAAAGCCTGACAAATTGGCTCGTCGATCGGCAACCGTTTCAACAGAGGCATGTTTTTTGTAGACTGGCGCAAAGACTAGAAAACCGGGATGAATTTCTGTAATTTGCACTAATTTAATCGGCGCAGTGGCAATTGTCTCCCCGGTGTCGCGGGCGCGGGCGATGGCTTCCATTCGTACTGAGTTGGAACTGACATCGTACCCCAGCGCTGCCTTGTTCGAATTAAAGGGTTCGATCAAGGCTACAATTACATAATCATCCCGCTCGGCTGCCCGAACCAGTTCCCCATCAGGATTACGCTCGGTGAATTGGAACTCGGGAAAACCCTCCTCTTTTTTTGCTTGCTCGAAGGCGGCTCTTTGATCATTTTTTATATAAATATCCCATGATAGTCCCTGCAACCCCGGCGTAGCGCGCGCATTGTAAAGATGCCTGTTGGTGAAAACCTGGAACATATCTCTGGTGATATGTTCAGATACATCGAAGAAACTCTGAAGGGTGTCCAGATCGCGCATTGCCGTATCGATTGTCTCCTGTAGGATGGCTTCAGTTTCCTTTGTTTCTGCAATAAACTGGACAGTAATGGTTTTAGTTTCCTGTGTCCAACTTGCAATGAACAGCAAAACCGAAATTCCTATGCCAAGACTGACAATCAGAACAGCGGCAATATTGATCGTAGAGATTGATCGCTTTAGTATGTTTGCGCCTAATACATAAAAAATGGGAAAGCCTACAACAATCCCGATATAATCGCCAAGCCACCAGGTACTCCACGTAAACATATAGGCGTCGGCCATGATCTGTTTGTTGATAAGGAGAGCGGTTACCCCTGCCGAGGCCGCAATCAGACACGCCAGCGCCAACCCCAGAAAAACCAGCAAGTTTCTTCCATTAAGCTCCGCGAAACTTGTTCCCACATATTTGATTACCACTTGCCGAGCCGCTAGCGCTTGAAGTGTTGACCCAAGCGCAATCATTGAACTGACCATCACAGCAGACTGTGTCAATCCGCCGCTGCTTGCAAACCAAAGGTTTGCGGCAAAGGATCCCAACCAAATCCCTATAGTGGCTCGCCACCCAAATAATAATGTGCCTGCCACTGCCAAGCCGGATGGAAGCCAGAGCAAAGTCACATTTCCGGGTGGAATTGAAAAAAGAAAACCAAACTGGGCCGTAACAAAATAGACCGTTGCAATTATCCCGGTTTGAATCAAATACTGGAAAGATGGACGATTAAGGAGTGTCATTCTGTTGCGGGCGATGTTGGGAAATATTTTTGGTTATTATAACTCAATGGATTACCCAACTACAAAAACTTCCAGGGCAATCGCATCTAATTTGCTCCGGCGAGGACTTTGAGGAGGTAATCGTCATTCCAAGCGGCTTGGAGTTGCTTGGCTTGGATACCGCCTTTGGCAGTTTTCTCCTGTTTGAGCAAGTTAAGC
>Ga0233425_10009904_pt1 | contig 11848 bp, 7 predicted proteins | sample Watercolumn_Towu_2_FD_181712 | JGI IMG/M metagenome (GOLD analysis project Ga0233425, IMG submission 181712) | Freshwater microbial communities from Lake Towuti, South Sulawesi, Indonesia - Watercolumn_Towuti2014_140_MG | ecosystem: Environmental > Aquatic > Freshwater > Lake | place: Indonesia...
TTCCTCGGTGAGCGTTTGCTCGAGGACGGGGTGGCGGCCCTCGCGAATTTGCAGCACGCCTTCGGCGCCCACCTGCGGGCGGCAATAGTTGTGGAGCCGCGCGGTTTCCGCCAGGCTCGAGAGCACATCCAGCTCGCCGAAGGCGCGCGCCGTCCGCTGGATTTCGCTCAACCGTCCGAGAACCGCCTCGCGCACGCGCAGGAACAGTTCGTACTCGAGTTTGACGCTGCGTTCTTCGGCGCCGAGGATTTTGCCTTCCATTTCCTTGAGCGCCGGGGTGATAAAGCGCTCGCCGTTGGCGATGGTTTGCTTGCGGACGTAGTCGGCGGGCACTTTGTCCAGGTTCGCTTTGGTGACCTCGAGGTAGTAGCCGAAGACGGAATTGAACCGCACTTTCAACGACGCGATGCCGGTGCGCTCGATTTCCTGCTGTTGCAGCCGCGCGATCCAGTCCTTGCCATCGCGCCCGGCCTGGTGGAGTTCGTCCAACGCCGGATCGAAGCCGGCGCGGATCATGCCGCCCTCCTTGAGCGCCAGCGGCGGCTCATCGACGATCGCGCGCTGGATCAGGCCGGTGAGGTCCGGCAGGGCGGCGAGCTCGGATCGCAGAACGGCGAGGAGCGGCGGCGCGGGGGCTGGCGCTGGGGCGGCCGCCGGGAGAGCCGATGCGGGTTCGGCGAGGAGGCCGGGTTGGGGGGGGGGGGGAACCGGGGCCGGGCGGAGTTCCTCGAGGAGGGCGGCCAGGCCCGGCACTTGTTCGAGGGCCAGGCGGAGCGCGAGCAGATCGCGAGCGTTGCCGGTCCCCACGCTGAGCCGGCTGAGGGTGCGTTCGAGGTCCCGCACCTCGGTCAAGGCCTGGCGGAAGCGCTCGAGGGCGGCCGGTTGGTCCATCCAGGTCTGCACGGCCTCCTGCCGCTGGCCGATCGGCTCGACGGCGGCCAGCGGTTGCGAGAGCCAGTCCCGCAGGCGGCGCGCGCCCATCGGGGTAACGGTGCGGTTCACGGCCCCGTAGAGCGAGGCCTGGCGCGGCGCCTCCCGGTGCAACGGCTCGAGGACCTCGAGGTGCCGGAGTGTCCCCGGGTCGAGCAGGAGATAATCGGCGCGTTGATAACAGGTCAGCCGGGTGAGGTGGCCCAAATCACGCCGGAGTTGCTGGCCCAGGTAATGCAGCACGGCCCCAGCGGCGCCGATGGCCGCGGAGCGATCGCGCAGACCAAAGCCGTCGAGCGAGGCTACTTTGAAATGATCGCGCAGCGTGAACTGGGCCGTCTCGGGCGCGAAGACCCAGTCGTCGTACCCGTTCACGAGAGGGAATGAGGCTTGCAGCAGTGTCCGGAGCTTCGAGGATTCGCCCGGGTGAATGATCTCCGCGGGGCGCAGCCGGTGCAACTCTGCCAGGAGCCCGTGTTCGTCGGCCAACTCGGTGACCTTGAAGTCGCCGGTGGTCAGATCGACAAACGCCAGGCCGAAAGTGGCGGCGGATGAAACCACGGCCGCGAGATAGTTGTTGCGTTCGGCCGCCAGCATTCGCTCGTCGAAATGCGCGCCCGGGCTGAGGATCTGCGTGACCTCGCGCTTGACGACATGGCCGGGGCGCGGGTCCTCGACCTGATCGCAGATGGCGACCTTGCGGCCGGCCTTGAGCAGGCGTCCGACATAACCGTTGGCGGCGTGGTAGGGAATGCCGCACATCGGGACGACGCCGCGTTTGGTGAGGGCGACGTTGAGGAGTTGGGCGCCGACCTGGGCGTCCTCGAAGAACATCTCGTAGAAATCGCCGAGCCGAAACAGGAGGAGGGCGCCGGCGGGCAGTTCGCTCTTGATGCGGCGGTACTGCGCCATCATCGGAGTGAGTTGAGCGTCGGGCGCCATCGAGGGTGACGGTTCCTACGGAACGCTCATGCCGAGGGTGTGGACAAGGAAGGCCCATTTGTCGGCGGCCTCCTCGATGAGTTTAGCGGTCGGCTTGCCGGCGCCGTGGCCGGCGCGGGTGTCGATGCGGATCAAGGTGGGGGCATCGCCGGCCTGGGCGGCCTGAAGGGTGGCGGCGAATTTGAAGCTATGCGCCGGAACGACCCGGTCGTCGTGGTCCGCCGTGGTGATGAGCGTGGGGGGATAGCGGACCCCGGGCTTGAGGTTGTGCAGCGGCGAGTAGGCGTAGAGGCCGCGGAAGAGGTCCGGCGCCTCGGCCGAGCCGTAGTCGGACGTCCACGCCCAACCGATGGTGAACTTGTGGAAGCGGAGCATGTCCATGACACCGACGCCGGGCAAGGTTGCGCCGTAAAGCTCGGGGCGTTGCGCCAGGCAGGCCCCGACGAGCAACCCACCGTTGCTGCGTCCACCGATCGCGAGTTTATCGGACGAAGTGTAGTGGTTCTTGATGAGCCACTCGGCCGCGGCGATGAAATCGTCAAAGACATTCTGCTTTTTGAGTTTCGTGCCTGCCTGGTGCCAATCCTCGCCGTACTCGCCGCCGCCGCGCAGGTTCGGCATGGCATAAACGCCGCCGAGTTCGAGCCAGACCAACTCCGGGACCGAGAAGCTGGGGGTGAGGCTGATGTTGAACCCCCCGTAGCCATACAAGTAGACCGGGGTGTGGCCGTTGGGAGCGAAGCCGCGACGATGCGTGATGAACATCGGCACGCGGGTCCCATCCCGGCTGGGATAGAAGACCTGGAGGGTTTCATAGTCGGCCGGTTGGAAGGCCAGTTTGGCCTGGCGGAACACCGAGCTGACGCCCCGCGTCATATCATGACGAAAGATGATCGGCGGGGTGTTGAAGCTGGTATAAGAGTAGAAGGTCTCCTTGTCGTCGCGCCGCCCTTCGAACCCGCTGGCCGTACCGATTCCTGGCAGCGCGATCTCACGCGCCAATTGGCCGTTGGTTTGCAGGATGCGAATGACGGTATGGGCGTCCTTGAGGTAGTTGGCGACGAACTGCCGGTTGAGAAGGTTGACTCCGCGCAGGGTTTCGGCCGCCTGGGGAACGACTTCGCGCCAATTCGCCCGCTGCGGCTTCGTGGTGTCGATGGCCACGACGCGGCCACGCGGGGCCTCGAGGTCCGTGTGGAACCAGAAGACCGGGCCGTCGTTGTCGATGAAGTTGTACGAGGCGTCGAAGTCGGTGAGCAACTCGACCACGGGCGCTTCAGGACGTTCAAGGTCGCGGTAAAAGACGCGGTTCTTTGGGTCGGTGCCTTCGCTGACGGTGATCACGAGATAGCGCCCGTCGTCGCTCACCTGGCCGCCGAACCCCCAGTCCTTATGATCCGGGCGATGATAGATGAGCTTGTCGTCGGATTGCGGGGTGCCCAGTCGATGATAGTAAACTTTTTGAAAGTAATTCACGCCGCTCAGTTGTGTGCCCGGCGCGGGCTCGTCATAGCGGCTGTAAAAGAAGCCCTGGTGATCGTGCGTCCAGGAGGCGCCCGAGAACTTGACCCACTTGAGGTGGTCGGCGAGGTCTTGGCCCGTGGCCACATCGCGGACCTTCCACTCCTGCCAGTCCGAGCCAGAGGTTGCCAGGCCGTAAGCGACATGCCGGCCGTCCTCGCTAACGGCCAGACCGCTGAGCGCGACCGTGCCGTCGGCGGAAAGTTTGTTGGGATCGAGGAGGACGGTGGCTTCGGCCTCGAGACTCGAGAGCGTGTAAATCACGCTCTGGTTTTGCAGCCCGTCGTTCTTCGAGAAGAAATAGCGCGCGCCGCGCTTGAACGGAATGCCGTAGCGCTCGAAGTTCCAAAGTTGCGTGAGCCGCTGCTTGAGACGGGCGCGCTCAGGAATCTGCTCGAGGTAAGCGAAGGTGACCTTGTTCTGCGCCTCGACCCAGGCCTTGGTGGCCGGGGCGTTGTCATCCTCGAGCCAGCGATAAGGGTCGGCCACCTTGACCCCGTGGTAGTCATCCACCTGGTTGGTCCGGGCGGTAACCGGGTAGGCGGAAGGCGGCAGCGCGGCGTTCTTCGGGACGTTGGCGCCGTGGGCAGCCCCGGTGAGCAACAGCGACGACCACGCAAACAGGGCGAGTGTGGCCCGGGAGCGTCGAGACCGAGAAACGGCGGGCAAGCGATCAGGTGTTGGCATAAGCGAGCGGCCCGATGGGAGCGGAGCTTGGGCGCGGCCCGGAGCCTTGGCAACGCGAAAACCGTGGCGGCGAGCCCGGAGGCTCACCCTCACCGCCGCCTTCGTCCCCGCAAAGTCGAGTGGGCGAAAGCAGGCGCGGCCGCGACGGAACAGCTCGGGACTACGGCGGGCCGAGCCGGCCCTCTCCCATCGGACTCGCCGTCGCCGCGCTTTGGCGGAGCAGCGTGGGAGAGGGAGACACGCCCGGACCTCTCGAGGAGTACGAACGCCGCCCTCGCCATCGGCGCCGTGGCGCCATTCAGAACCAAGGCGGCCGGGCAATCCAGCGCGACCGCATCTGCAAGACGCGGCGAACGATTCTCCCTCTCCCGTCGGACGGCAGAGGGCCGGGGTGAGGGCGAGTGTTCTCTGCGGCTACGGCGCGACAAGTCGGACGTCCGTCCGATTGTTTGCGTGGCAACCTATGCCACGACGAGCCCCTATGCCTTGGTGGGTGTCGCCGCGAGACTCACGCGCACCAACTCGATCCCCTCGCCGGTCCCGAGGTTCCGGGAATAGCGCTTCTCCCGCGGGTCGTTCCAGTGCTCGTGCACGCCCAGGCTCGCCAAACGCTGCGTCGGGCCGGCATGGTTGGGATCGTAATAGGTCCCCGACGGCGGATCATGAGCCAGGGCGGCTTCATGCAGGTAATCATCGACACCGCCCTTGAGCGCAAACTCCGGCCATTCGACCGAGAGCAAATCGAACCCGACAGAATCGATCGCGATCGGGTCTTGCGAGGCCAGGAGGCTGCACGACCATTGCCCGCCGAAGGGCTGCCCCTTCATCTTCTGCGGGTCCGGGTCACGCGGGTGGACGCCACAGAAAAGGCCATCGACGAGGTTCAGAACGGTCTTGCCGCCCAGATGCGCATGGCCAATGAGGTCCACCAAAGGCCGGTAAATCGCGGTCTCCTTGGCAAAGCAGTTGGGATGAGTGTCGAAGTACCCCTGCTGAACGGGCCAGCGAATAAGCGAACCATAGTGGTTCTTGGCGCAGAGCGTCACGCCGCCCGCGGTGTGGGCCTTTAGATTCGCGAAGTTCACCAGATATTGGGCGTCGGCGAAGCACGTGGGCAGGTAATCCTGGGTTCGGCCCTGGGGGCGGCTGCTCCAGTACAGGGGTTGATTGGATGACTGAACCTTCACCCGGTCGAACTTGCCCGCATAATCTTCGTAACGCACCCCCGAGAAGGCCTGGTGGAGCAAGTCGTAATACTCGTGCACCACGCAGGCCAGGGTGTCGCACACGGTGACGTTCGCCGGCGGCACACCCACGCTGGCGAGTTGGTTCACCAGCGCCAGGAGCATCTGCGGCGCCGTGTTCATGTAATCGTGGCGGCGGATGAAGTTGTACGTGTCCGTGCTGACGTGACCCTCGCGGTAGATCATCCCCACCCAATTGGGTTTGATGGCGATGCGCTCACCCGGGCGATAGCCCACGTCCCCACGGCCCAGCGAGCGATTCAAGTGCCGGAATAGGCCGGACCACGCCGCCGCTACGCTGGCTTCGCCGGTCAACTCGCAGACGGCGCGCGCCATCATGGCATTAACCTGTTCTTGGCTCACCCGCCTGCCGTCCCACCAATGGCCGTCGCCGGGGCCCTTCCAGTCGGTCACCGCCGGGTCATGGACCCACACGACGCGGCCCGGGTGGATGCCCTTGGCGACGCCGAGCGGCTGCGACCGGGCTTGCGCCGGCGCGGACCGCGCGGTGGGCAGGCCCACGGCGACGCCGCCCGCGCACACGAGCGACCGGCCAAGGAAGGCGCGACGGGGCAGGCCGGAGGAGTTGGACGTTCGGGTCAGCGGATTCGGACGGAAAGGGGAAGTACTCTCTGGTTTCATGGTTCAACCACAACACAATCGCCGCGGGGATTCAAGCTAGAAGTAGCAGAATTTATTCGCCGTTCCCGTTGGTTCGCGATCGGTAAAGGTCGCGATCGTGCGTCTCCCGACCCGCGCGCGCGTGCCTCCCGCCGGGTGGTCGCCCCAACGCGCCGCCCCTCAGTTCAGCACGAACGCCCCGTAGCCAACGACACGATCGCGCGAGCCAGCCGTGTCCCCTGAATTCCGCAGATCGATGCTTTGGCAGCGGAGGTTCTCCCGGCGGGCCGTCCAGAGCAAACCGCGGATGGGCTGGTACCCGCAGGCCTGATGGCCGTCCAGTTCTTCGCCGCGCAACGCGACAATGGCTTGTGCCGTCGCCCGGTCGAGCTCCCGGGCCGCCTTGTAGCTGTGATAGTGGCTCAAGTCGGAGCTGACCACCACACAGGTTTCGGGGCCGCCCCACAGGAGCCGCAGGACCTGGCCGATGGCCTGCTCGCTCGCCTCGCACACCAGCAGCGGGACGATCGTGAACTCCTCGAGCACGGCTTGCAGGAACGGCAGATGCACCTCGAGGCTGTGCTCGGGGCGATGCGCCTCTTCCGAGAAGGAGACTTGGGACAGCGAACGGGCGCGCTCGAGAGCCTCGGCATCGACGGGCACCTCGCCCAACGGCGTGGCGAACGCGTCCGCGCTCGTGGCGGCCAACCCAGGGAAATCCGCGTAATGTGACGGACCGATCAGCACCACCCTGCGGACCGTCTTCCGGGCGCGGGCCAACCGCGCATACGCCGAGGCGGCGATGGGTCCGGAATAGATGTAGCCCGCGTGCGGCACGATAATGGCCTTGGGCGCCGGACCTTCGGGCGGGTTGACCTCCGCGAGGTAACGATGGATGTCGCCGCGCAGCTCGGCCGGGTCGGCAGGATAAAACCGGCCCGCGCACGCAGGATAACGCACGACGCGATGCCCGGGGTCGGTTCGCGCATTCATGTTATCGAGTTTTCCGGAGGCGGCCGAACCGCCAGTTCGAAATCGTGATCAGGTTCACAGGCGCACGCCTCGAGGCAGCCGGGCGTAGTAAGCCGCGCTCCCCTCGCCGGTTTTCACGGAGGCTGCTCCTTCCGCGGGCCAGAGCCCAGGCAACGATCGTTGGCAATGCGGACAGCAGCCGCGCAGCGTGACCTGGTACTCCCGCACCAGGTAGCCGTGGCGCCGGATCAGGGTTTGCCCGCAGCCGGGGCAGCGCGTGTCTTCCCAGCGTCCCACGCGCCCAGGGAGGTTGCCGGCATAGACGAACCGCAGTCCCGCTGCGGCGCCGATCTCCGCGGCTCGCATCACGTCCGCGGCCTGGGCTGAGCGCGGGTCGGTCATCTTGTAGTCCGGATGAAACGCGGTGACGTGCCAGGGGATGTCGGGGCTCACCGAGACGAGGAATCGCGCCATGGCGCCGAGCTCGTCTTCGCTGTCGTTGAAGCCGGGCACAACCAGCGTGACCACCTCGAGCCACAGGCCGCGCTCGTGGACCATGCGGATGGTCTCCGTCACGTGGGCGAGGGTGCCGCCGAGCGAGCGGTAGCGCCGGTCGTCGAAACTCTTGAGGTCCACCTTGTAGGCCACGATCCAGGGGCGGAGGAAATCGAGGGCTTCGGGCGTGGCATTGCCGTTCGAGACAAAGGCGCACGCGAGGCCGGCGGCCTTGGCCTGTTGAAAGACTGCCACCGCCCACTCGGCCGTGATCAACGGCTCGTTGTAGCTCGAGACGACCAGGCGCGCGCCTTCGCGACGCCCAAGGCTGACGATCTGCCCGGGTGTAACCGCGTGGATGCGCGTGGCGGCGGCCTCGTCGCGCAAGGCCTGGCTGGTCACCCAATTCTGGCAATACGAACAGTGGAAATCGCAGCCCATCATGCCGAAGGTCAGGGCGTCACTGCCGGGATGCACGTGGAAGAAGGGCTTTTTTTCGACCGGATCGCACTGCACCCCGGCGACGTAACCGAAGGGCACGCGCAACTGGCCATCCTGGTGGAACCGGACCTTGCAGATACCGCGCCGGCCTGGACTGATCAGGCAGCGGTGGCCGCAGGCGACGCATCGGATGCGACCGTCCTCAGCCCGCCAAAGTGTGCCCACGGAGGTATGCCGGTCGAGCAGCTCGGCCAGCGAAGGATTGGCGACGCGGGAGCCGGCGCCGGCCACGGTGGCCGCCGGGGGCACGCCACCACTCGGGCTCGGAACTGGTTCCGTTCTGACCGCTTGCGCCATGTCGCTCAAGGTGCTTTCCCCAACCTTCGCCCCGTTCCGCCCCTTGTCAAAGCGGAAAGGAGGGCGAGTGTTCTCTCTCGCAGATTGCCCGGAAGGCCCTACTCTTGCCCTCGCCGCTTCAGGCCCATGCCGCAGGCCCCGTTGCAGACGGCGCACTCGCCGACCGACGAGAAGGCGGACAGCTTGAAAACGTCCGGACTTTCGGTCTCCAGGCGCTTCAGCACCTGCGTGCCCTTTTCCCGCATTTGGTCCAGTTCGGCCTCGAGCCGTTTCTGCTCCGGTTCGGACAGCCTGAGCATGGTCTTACGCGCTGTGATCCAGCGTTTGACCATGGCGTTGATAGCCATGAGCCGCGCTTCGGGCAGGTCGCTATCGAGCTGCTGCTTGAGGTCGGAGGCCAGCCCGGGGCCGAACGTCGAAGCGTCGGCCTTCAAGCCGTAGAAGCGGGCTGGGCGAGATCGATAGGCCTCGAGCGCGTGAAGGGCCGGAGTGCAAAGCGGGCAGGCATAGATGAAGTGCGCATAGCCGCCCCGAGCATCCTTCCGGAGAATCTGGGCCACTTCATCCGTGGACAGGCCATCCTCGTAGCACCCCTCGAGGACTGCGTAGAACACGAAGCGATGCGTTTCTTTGAACGCTTCCGCGCCCCGGGCCGCAGGAGCAAGGAGCGTGGAGGCGACAGCAGTGAGCGCGGTAACGGAAAGGGCAAAGCGATTCTTCATGGCAGGAGGGTGAACAATCTTGCGGGGGGCATGTGTCAGGGGTGAGTCAAAAAGATGTAAAAAGCTCGTTCATTCGTAGGGAGCGTCGACGGGCCGGGGGGGCAGGCGGGAGCGCGGGAGGAAGTCGGACGTCCTCATCGTGGCCGCCGGTTTCCGTTTGTCACGCGGGGGCGCTCTGGTAGGGTGGCGGGCACAGTGACTCTTGCGGAACAAGTCAGACAGGCGGGCGTGGTGGGCGCCGGTGGCGGCGGTTTTCCCACCCACGTGAAACTCAACGCCAAAGCCGATACGGTCATCGCCAACGGCGCCGAGTGCGAACCGCTCCTCCACAAGGACGCCGCCGTGATGCAGCACCAGGCCGCCGAGTTGGTCGCCGGCATGGAATTGACGATGGAGGCCGTGGGCGCGAAGGATGGCGTCATCGGGGTCAAGGCCAAGAAGCAGCACGCCGTCGAGGCCGTGCAGGAGGCGTGCAAAGGCAGCCGCGTGCGCGTCCAATTGTTGGGTGATTATTATCCGGCCGGGGACGAGTACGACCTTGTGTTTACGGTCACCGGGCGGCTGATCCCGCCGACGGGCATCCCGTTGCAGGTGGGCGTGGTGGTCTGCAACGTCGAGACGCTGGTGAACGTGGCCGCGGCGGCGCAGGGCAAGCCGGTCATTCGCAAGACGCTTACGCTGGCGGGGGCGCTGCGCGAGCCCGGCACGTTCAGCGTCCCGATCGGGGCGACCTTCCGCGAAGCCATCGCGGCGGCGGGCGGTCTGACCACAGACGATCCGGTGATGTGCATCGGCGGGTTGATGATGGGCGAAACCACGGACGATCTCGATGCCCTGATCACCAAGACCACCACTGGGGCGGTCATCCTGCCGCGCGATCATCACATCATCCAGCGCAAGCTCCGCCCACCACGCGCACAGGCGCAGATCGGCAAGTCCGCCTGCGACCAGTGCCGTTATTGCACTGAGTATTGTCCGCGTTACCTGCTGGGTTACGCCGTCGAGCCACACCAGGTCATGCGGAGCCTGGCGTTCACGGCCACCGGCGCGCAGCACTGGAACCAGTGGGCCGCGCTCTGCTGCGCCTGCGGCATTTGCACGCTCTACGCGTGTCCCGAGGACCTGTTCCCGAAGGAGGCCTGTGACAGCTCGAAGCTCGAGATGCGCCGGGCCAACTTGAAATGGACCGGCCCCACCACGGTCAAGCCGCATCCGATGCGCGAGGGGCGGCGCGTGCCGATCAAGACGCTCATGAAAAAGCTGCACGTGCTGGCCTACGACCATCCGGCGCCGTTGCGCGCCCTCGCGCTCGAGCCAGCGCGGGTGGTGGTGCCGCTCAAGCAGAGCGCCGGTACGCCCAACCAACCGCGAGTGAAACCCGGCGACGCGGTGGCCGCCGGCCAACTGCTTGGCGAACCGGCGCCCAATGCCTTGGGCGCGATCGTCCACGCCCCGTTGGCCGGCCGCGTGGTGTCCGTCACGGACCGGATCGTCATCGAACGCGCGTGACCTGCTCCCTCGCATGGATCAATCTGCCTCCCACCTCGATCACCGCCCACAGCCCGAATCCTCCTGAACCGCCTACGATCCTATGCCAGAGAAATCCATTGGTCTGATTGAGCTATCGAGCATTGCCGCGGGCTTTCAGGTGGCCGACACGATGCTGAAGGCGGGCAATGTGAAGCTGCTGTTGTCGCGTTCGATCTGCTCGGGCAAGTACATGGTGCTGGTCGGCGGCGAGGTGGCGGCGGTCGAGAGCGCGGTGGCGGCGGGCGCCGAGGCCGCCAACGGCTGTCTCATCGACAACTTCGTCATTGCCAACATCCACCCGGATGTGTTCGAGGCGCTGGGGCGCACCCAGCCGGTCGAACCGAACGGAGCCCTGGGCATTCTCGAGTCGTTCAACGTCACGACACTGATCCAGGCGGCGGATGCGGCGGCGAAGGCCGCGCCCGTCACGTTGCTCGAGGTGCGCGTGGCGATGGCCCTGGGAGGCAAGGCCTTCGTCACGATGACCGGGGATGTGGGCTCGGTCGAGGCGGCGGTCGCGGCGGGCCGGGCCCTGATCAGCGAGGCCGGCGTGCTGGTCAACGCGGTCGTGATTTCCCGCCCCCATCCCGACGTGTACCGGGAAGTGGTTTAGTTCTTCGTTGCCAGGGCAGCCTGGAGCTTCTTCAGGTCCGCGTTATTGGGGGTGCTGACGGTGTTGATGACGTTGAGCGCCACGGTGCGGGGATCGCGCCACGAGAAACGGTCGCTGTGCCCGTCCGCAAACGAGAAGTTGCAGCCGGCGTTGTGCCACATGGCCGGGAGGTTCATCCATTTATCGCCTTCGGGCGCGAAACCGAAGTGGCCGTCATCGATGCTGTTCTGATGTTCGTCCAGGAAGACGAAGGCCCGGGATGGCGGCGGCGCGGTGACCTCGACGGTCTTCTTGTTCACCCGGTAACCACGCTGGCCAAAGAACTCGAGGCCGACATCGACGCCGTTCATGTAACCGTTGATCGCATAACTGCGCACGCGCGGAAAGCGTTTCCCGCCGAGGATGGACCGGCCCAGGTCGGCAGGGCAGCGGTAAATGCCGACCGACTGGTTGTAGGCATACAAGAGCCCCTTTTGGATCAGCGATGAGTTGGTGCTGTCCGGGTTGTTGTCTTGCATGTAGCCCAAAATCCACGTCTGCGAACCGGGACCGACGTTCGGATCGTTCCGGATGATCCTGTCAGCATGGTCATCGGCGTACATGGCCCAGCAAAGCTGGAGCTGTCTCAATTGGCCGAGGCACACAGTCTGATTTCCCTTCGCCTTGGACTTGGCCAGGGCGGGCAGGAGCATCGCGGCCAGAATCGCGATGATGGCGATCACCACCAGGAGCTCGATCAACGTAAAGCCAACCTTCGCGGCGCGCGCACGGTT
>Ga0233425_10009906_pt1 | contig 11847 bp, 9 predicted proteins | sample Watercolumn_Towu_2_FD_181712 | JGI IMG/M metagenome (GOLD analysis project Ga0233425, IMG submission 181712) | Freshwater microbial communities from Lake Towuti, South Sulawesi, Indonesia - Watercolumn_Towuti2014_140_MG | ecosystem: Environmental > Aquatic > Freshwater > Lake | place: Indonesia...
CGCCCTGGGCGCTCTGAAACCGGCATGGAGAAACAACCGTTTGTTTATTCAGGGATTAATGCTATCTTTACATCCTGGCAGGGTATCTATGGCCGATCATTCCTGCCATTCCTGAGTTGGTAACAAAAACTGCAACCATGAATCCCAAATTGTTTCTTCTTCTCTTCCTGTCCGGGTTCACCGGGATAGCGATCCATGCCCAGATACCGGAACAACCCGACACTCTTCCGGCATACGCGGATACAATGTACCGTCAACTGAACGAAGTGGTGGTAACTGCCACGCGTGCCCCCGAACGCATCATCGACATTCCCTATCCGGTTCTGAGGATAGGGTATTCCGATATTAAGTTTGAACGGAAGATCGGGGCAAATGATATGCTTTCGGCCGTTCCCGGGCTTTTTTTACAGTCAAGGTACGGTGATCATGATGTCAGGTTCTCCATCCGGGGATTCGGAAGCCGGTCCAACTCCGGTATCCGGGGTGTCAGGATCCTCCTCGACGGGATCCCGGAGTCGGAACCTGACGGGCAAACCCGCATCGAAGCCATCGATTTCAATACCCTCAGCGGGATCGAGATCATCAAGGGGAGTGCTTCATCCCTTTATACCAATGCCCCGGGCGGTGTGGTAAACTTTTCCAATGATATCACCTTTGAGCGTTCATCGGTATCCTCATTCAATGAAATGGGTTCTTTCGGTCTGCTCAAGAACGGCATCAAATCCACCCTGCGCACCGACCAGTACGGATTGCTGGCCGCATACAGTTACATGAATTACGACGGTTACCGGGTGCATAACCACGAAAACTGGAGCATCCTGAACATCGTGGCGGAAACCAATCCCACGCCGAACACCAATCTGCAGATCCTCGGTTATTTTGTCGACGGCATCATCCGTCTTCCCGGATCACTCACCAGGGCCGAGTTTGATCAGGATCCCTTCCAGGCAGATCCCAAATCGCTCAGCCGGGATGAAAAACGGCTGACCACGAAAGGCAGACTTGGTATCCGTTTCACCTCTGATTTCGGACCTTCGCTGAACAACGAGGTCCAGGTCACGGCGTATGGATCCATCAAATACCTGGAACGTTGTGCCAAGGAATACCGGATCGTCAACCGGAATATCATGGGATTCTCGGCCAGCTACCTGAACCGGACCCGTTTCTCAGGCCGCACAAACGAATTCTCGGTGGGAGGGGATTTGTACACGCAACCTGCCCGCACCGAGTATTACGAAAACTTCAACGGTACAAGGGGTGATCAGATCATGCAACTGACAACCGAAAACATCAGCAACGCGGGATGCTATTTCTCCGACAATTTCACGATCCTGCCCCGAAAGTTATCTGTCCTGCTAACCGGGCGGTTTGACCATGTCGGATTCCGGCAGAATGAAGAAACATCTCCTTCCCGTGCCGACCGCAGGGTGTTCAACGCCTTCACCCCGAAACTTTCCTTTTCCTACAAGCTGACGCCTTCGGTGGCGGTCTATACCTCGTACTGCCTGAGTTTTGACAGTCCTGCCAGCAATGAGCTTGACAGTCCCGACCCTGCCTACCTGTATAACAGTGACCTGAACCCGCAGGAATCACAGAACGTGGAAGCCGGGATCAAGGGTGTCCTGGTCAGGGAGGATGCAGCCCTTTTCCTGCGCCGGTTTCTCTTTGAAGCAACCGGGTTCGGGATTCTTATCAGCAATACCATTGTGCCCTATGAGGTGCTCGGAGAGGTGTACTACCGCAACGCAGCCGAATCCAACCGGCTGGGATTTGAACTGGGGACCGAAGTGGAGCTCCTCAGGAACCTCAACTTCATCTCATCCTACACCTTTTCGTACTTCCGGTATGTCAGCTATGTGGCACGTACCATCGAAATTGATACCACCGGACAGTTCATTGTGACCGATAAGGATTTCTCCGGACATCTGGAGCCCAGCGTCCCGAGGCACAACCTGTTCCTCGGCCTGTCGTACGCTTGGCCGGTCAGTAAGCATTTCAGTCTCTTCGCAAAAGTGAGCTACAACGGTATCAGCGGATTGTGGGTTGACGACGAGAACTCGGCCAGAACCAATCCTTACAACCTGCTTAATTCCCTGGTTGGAGCCGAAATGCGGTTCGGACGGTTCAATATCCTGCTCTCGGGAGGAATGAACAACATGCTCGATGAAGTCTACGTGGGATTCACCAACACCAACTCGGCCACCAAGCGGTTTTACGAAGCCGGGGCGCCGAGGGATTATTTCATCAACCTCAACCTGGGGTACACGTTCTGATGATGATGCGGCGGGTGGTCTTCAGGTGGCCGCCGGCCGACAGGGAAACCAGATAGATCCCGGGAGGGACCGCTTCGACCCGGAACGGGAACTGATGCACTCCCGGAAAAACTTTCATCTCCGCGATCCGCGCCACTTCTGTCCCGGACAGTGAATGCAGTTTTACCGTTATGACTTCCGTATCCGGCACCCGGCAGGTGATAAAAAATAAAGAACTGCCGGGATTCGGTGAAACGTTGAGCGCATAATCCCCCGACTGCTTCCCGGGAAACGGAGGCACAAACGGCGGTACCGGTGGGTGGTACTTCAGCACGGCACCATCGTGTCCGACGGCATATCCGTGCAGGGAATCGGGAAACGTGATCTCCAGGACCGACACGGAATCCGGTGTGGCGATCTCGTTCCACGTTTCTCCTGAATCGGGGCTCCAGATCAGTTTCCGCCGGGGACCGAGCGGCGCCCATGCCTCGGTAGCGGTGCGAAAGTCGATATCGAATGCAATCCCCTGGATGCCGATATCTTCGTACGCCCAGTTCAGCCCTCCGTCGGAAGAACGGATCATTCCCACACCGTACCCATAATCGGGATCTCCCCCGGCCCCGATCACATGTTGCGGATCGATGATGTGGAGAGCATGCACTTCATCGGCCGGCGCCTGCGATGCATCGATGGCGTACCAAATGTCGCCCCCGTTGGTCGTGCGCCAGATCACCCCGGCAATGTCGAACATGCCGCCGCAGGCGAAGCCGGTAAGGGTATCATAAAACGTAATGTTCAGCACGGGGAAAAACGCAAAGATGGAGGTGTCGATGGTTGCCTGATTCCATGTGTCTCCTCCGTCGGTTGTCTTCACCAGTGCATGGGGCATTCCCCCCATCCATCCGGTGAGGGAATCGAAGAACAGGATGCAGTTGATGAAGATATTTTCCTGCGGATAGGGTGTCGCCGTCCAGTCGTCACCCCCGTTGGTGGTTCTCAGGAGTACCGTTCCGAAAGGAGGAACAGTGAAATTGAAGGCGGATGCCCACCCCAGGTTCCGGTTCAGGAAGAATACCGTCATGATCTCGCCGGTCACCGGGCATGGCTGAAGCGCCCAGGCATTGCCTCCGTCGGTGGTGTGGAGGATGGTCCCCGAATCACCCACCGCCCACCCGTAGACACTGTCGGTGAAGCAAACGGAATACAGGCTTGCGGCGGTAGGAACCGTGATACGCTCCCAGCTGCCCTGTCCCCGGGAAGTGATAAAGGCCAGGGTGAAAGCCAGGCAGGCAAATCCTGCAACAACTTTATGCATGCGAAAACAGGTTGTGATACAAAGATAAAAAATTGGGAAAATATCTCCGGAACTGCGATATTTGCATAGAGAAGAATTTTTCACATCTGTATCACCCAGGACAAACCCCATGACCACAACCCTTATCCTGAGTATCGCCATTACCCTGGTGATCGTTTACCTGGTGCTTGCTATCATGATCACGGCGATCAATGAAGCGTTTTTCACCGTCACCCGGCTGCGCTCGCGGTTCCTCCTGAAAGCCATCGACCGGTTATTTTTCGATCCCGGATGGCAGGATATCGCAAAAAAGATCAAGGTCTCCCCGTTCATCAACACCCTGCGAAAATCCCCGGGCGTCTTTCCTTCTGTCATACCTTCGGCCAATTTTACCGCGGCTTTGCTTGGTGTCGTGGGAGAAGGGAATTTGAGCCTGAAAGCCATCCGGAAGCAGGTGGAGGAATACCAGGGCGAAAGTGAACTCTATTCCTTGCTCAGATGCCTGCTAAGCCGTGCCGACATCACCCTGGAGGATCTGACCCGTGAGATCGGCATGATCTACGATAATGCCATGGACCGCATCACTGAATGGTTCCGCCGGTATGCGCGGATCCTCTCGTTCGGGGTGGCATTTCTTATCTCCCTGGTCCTGAATATCGACACGGTGGATATCACCTTCAACCTGTACAGGAACAGGGAACAGGCCGAGAAGATTGCCGGACTCGCACTGGCAGCTGCAGGCCAGATCCAGCAAAAGGGTTCCGGGGAGATCGTGCTGGTGAGTGATCGCGACACCCTCGCCCGGTTTGATATCACACCGGCTGCCACCGCCGATCAGGCCATCCTCACCGATTCGTCGCTGTCCGACTCCGAGAAGATATCGCTCCTGCACAAGAAGCTGGAGAGCACCACCGGGCAGGTGACCGGTACATACAATATCCTGGCTGACCTGGGAATCCCGATGGGATGGAGCCGCCAGAACATTCCCCACCGGGGACAAGATGATACTTTATTGCTGATCATCGGCCTTTGGATATTGAAAGTCCTGGGGATCTTTTTAACCTCCTTCGCTGCATCGTTAGGCGCTCCGTTCTGGTTTGATGTGTTAAGCAGGATAAGCCCGGTAAAAAAACAGGTTGCGAACAATACCAAAAAGAACCCGGAATGAGAAAAACAAAGATTTGCATGGTTCCCGCAAGATGGTGGTTGATTTTATCGGTCCTGGTGACCGTTCCCGCCGTTCAGGGATGCCGGTATGACACGGTCATCCGGACGAAGGTCAATAAATCCTTTGAGATAAAGCTTGACGCCTGTCACACTTGCGGCTATAGCTGGTTCCTGGCACCAATGGACACCACGAAAATTCAACACCTCGGAACAACCAGTGAACCAAAGATCAAAGTGCCCGAACTGGTAGGAGGAAATGCCATTGAAACATGGTCCTTTATCGGCCTGAAAAAAGGTTCCCAGGTGCTGGAGTTCTATTACAAGCGCCCATGGCTGCAGGAGATCCACAGCCGGAAGAAGATTAAGGTCATTATTAAGTAGCCATAGTCTGATCATGGACCATCGCACAAGCTCCATAAACTCAGAATAGATTGAGGAACAAAAAATGTCTTTTCGTTGGCTCAGACACGGAACAGCAGATCCCTGGATTGAATTCGGGGACCTGATCCGTGCCCAGCTTAAGCTTCAGGTAGAGCTTTCACAGGATCGCCATCATCGTTTCATGGTGCAGCACGGATTGAATGATTGCCGGCATGTAGTGGACCTGGGCACGGGAAACGGACTTTTCCTCGGGAAAATTGCACAGCTTCACCCGGAGATCCGGTTTACAGGAATTGACGAGAAGGCCGATATGATCTCTGAGGCCGGATCAAGGAATGAGGCAAACATCCGGTGGATCAGGGCGGATGTCATGAGCGATAGTGTTATGAACCTGCTGCAGACAGCTGATGGGATCCTGATGCGCTACTTTGTTCTTCATCTGCCCGACACTGCCGGATCCCTCCGTCATATTCTGAACAGCTCACGTCCGGGGGTCCAGCTCTGGATATTTGACCTGGATACGGAATATTCGGTATGCCGGCCCGAACATCCTGCTTTTACCAGATTTCAGCGCCTGGTCACCGAGTTCTGCCGGAAACATTCAGTGGACATACGTCTCACGGCAAAGGTTCCTCCGATACTAAAAACCGTTGGCGTGCAAACCAGCGAAGTGCTCCCCGAACCGTTCAACAATCAAGTGATCGACCCTGCCAGGTTTGCAGAATACCTTTACAGGGAAGCGGTGCTGTATCATCATTTCCTACATGGCACACATCACTCCGCGGTTCTTCAGCAGATCAGGAAATTCCTTTTTCAGGAGCTGGATCCGCAAACCCGGTTTGTGCAATACGGAATGGTCATGATCGCCGCCGGCAAAACCGCCACCCGGTGAAAATTGAGAATTGACCTGAAAATTCAGTGGATCGTCTTATCGTTCGGGGAGAGGTTCCGGCTTATTAAAAAATGTTAAATAGTATCTAGATATCAAGATATGTTTGTAAATTTGCAGATCAAATCCAAGCAAGAAAATGAAACAACTCATAGGAATATCCGCACTCCTGGTGTTCTTCGCCGGAGTCGCCATGTCGCAGACAAAATGGGAAGTCCCCGCCAAAAACCATACCATGAAAGCCGCTGCCGACCTGAAGAATGCTTCAGTGGTGGCAACCGGTAAAGACCTCTGGGCAAAGCACTGCAAATCCTGCCACGGAGCTAAGGGATTGGGCGATGGTCCGAAAGCAGCAATGCTGAAAACCAATCCGGGCAATTTCACTACCCCTGCCTTCCAGGGGCAGACCGACGGGGATCTGTACTATAAGACTCTTACCGGACGCAACGAGATGCCTGCCTTTGACAAGAAGATCCCCAATCCGGCAGATCAGTGGTCACTGGTCGCTTTCATGCGTACCCTGAAGCCGTAGTCCGGGCTGCCTGTATTCCGTTCTGCCGGTAGCGCCCCAGCAGGTGATTCCATTTGATCCGGAACAGATCCATGAACATCAGGACACCGTGCCGGAACACCCTGACGGTCGATTTTTCCTGATTCCGCAGCTGTACGGGGACCTTTGTTATGGGAATCCCCAGTTTCAGTGCGATATAGATGACCTCCACATCGAAGGTGAAGCCATGAATACGTGAGAGGAGAAACAGTTTCTCAGCCGTTGCCGCGTTGAATCCCTTGATCCCGCACTGGGTATCGTAAAAATCGGAAGTTACGATCCGCCCGACGAAATGAGTGAAAAAAGCGCTGGAGATCCTCCGGAACCAGGGGATCTCTGAAAAATAGGAAGAACCGGTCAGTGTACGGTCACCGATCACCACCGGGAGATCCTGTCGCAACAGGTTCAGGATGTTCCCGATAGATTCGGTTCCGTAAGGGATATCGGCATCGGTAAACACACGGTATAGTCCCCGGGCATCCAATATACCTTTCCGTACCGCGGCGCCTTTGCCCAGGTTGCGGTCATTCTTCAGATACCGGCATTGATGCGTCAGGCAAACAAGAGCGGTCTTATCCTTATCCAAAGACCCGTCGTCCACCACCACAATCTCGAAGGAGAGGTCTTGTTGCTGCAGCCAGTCCCGCAGTGCCGGCAAACTTCTGTCCAGTATGGAAGCCGCATTGTACGCGGGGATGACTACACTGAGAACAATGGATTCTGGCATGGATCCGGCATTATGGCATCAGAGTGAATGAAGGACAGTCTTTGTTCACGATATCAGAGACAGAGATACTGTTCAGATCGATCCCGGGCGCTTCAAGGCGAAAGAAAGTAGCCGGCTGAATATCTTTCCGGTTGTTGATCATCAGTTCAATGCTTCTTCCTGGCATGACCATCAGAGGCCGGTGATTGATGTATACCGGCGCGCGGTTTCCCGCTGAGGAGTCCCTGGTTTTGAAAGTGACGGTGAAGGTTTTGTAAGCAGAATAATACAACAGAAACACCTCATCCACGTATTGCGCCGGATGGTCTCCGGCCGTTGCTTTACCGGGAAGCCGGGCAAGGATCAGCAAGACCTCTTCACTCCGGGCTGCTTCCCGGGAGGCAATAAAGTAGACCGGCGCCACTGAATCGGGAGGAAGAACGGGGATGTCACTGAACTTCCGGAAGGACTGGTACGGATGACCTGTCCTGGCAGCGAAGTAGGGGTCCCACCGGAATCCCTGTTCGGTCAGACCGCCTGCCTGGGACGACGCAGTCCTGTAAAGATTCTCCGTGTAAAACGTGGCATACGGAGGGATCTGCAGGAACTCAGGCGTTTTCAGTAATTCGTCGATAGCAAACAAGCGGTGGTTGGCCCGGCGCACATCCTTCGCAACAGTGTAATTATTCAGATCGGTCAGCACAGAAACCACAAACAACCCGGAGGAAATAAGCACCAGTGCGCCGGTCCGGACGAAGCGGTTAAAATCCGCCAGACGGGCCAGGTATCCCAAAAGGAGACTGAGCAGAAGCACAGTTCCGAACAGGGAGAAAAATGTTGGTATATACCCTTTCATATCCACTTCCACATGGCGGAGATATTTTTCTGAGAACGCCAGCGGGACATTCGGGAGAAAGATCAGCAAAATGGCCACTCCTGCACCGGCAAGCAGGGTTTTAACCGGAAGCCCCGGGCCTCCTGACAGAGCCAGGAACGACACCAGGGCCACACAAACTCCTTTGATGATCCATTCGGGCCGTGCATTCAGGATGATCTGCAGGACAATTGGCGAATGTCCCGAGACCAGTTCCGATTTCAGACTGAACAACTGGCGGTTCTCCTCGAATACCGTCAGCGGATAGGAAGACCAGGAGAGGTTCCACAGCGCATTGAAGATATCAGTGAATCCAAGAGAAGCGAGATGCAGGGTCGTCCCCGGATACTGGGATGGATGATAGGAACGGTACACGAAATAGGCCACCACGTAAACCACAACACAGGCAAGGAACGGAAGAAAAGCCAGGCTGCCCCGTTTTATGATCCGCCATACCCCTGTCTCCTTCCGGGCGAAATGAACAAAGATCGCGATGGCAAAAAACAGCAGGTACACAAGGTAGATCTCGCTGAAGAGGATCACTGCCAGGAAGAGGAAGACCGAAAGAACATACAGGTACTTCCGGGAGGTATCGAATCCCGTGATAAGGCACAGGAAGGAAACAAGCATCAGGTCAAAGGAGAACGTGAAATAGAACGGATAGCATAGAAACAGTGAGGTGTGTTTCGATGCCTGCGCCACGGTAAGGAAAACAACAATAAAGAAGAAGGCCAGCTCCCGTGACCGGGTCATCCGGTAAAGGATCAGTGCAGCCAGGCCAATTCCCAGAAGGCTGGGCAGGTGATGAAAAAGTTTAATGACAAAGGGGGAATCAGACACATAGGGCAGTAGATATACCGGGTGAGTGATCAGGTAGTAAAACCTGCCGGAGAACCTGGCCAGAAAGAGCTTGTTCCATCCTTCCCTGCCCGCCTTATAAATCAGAAAATTCTGGAGGTCGTCGGCACACCCGAATCCGGTATAAAAAAAGGGGAAAAAAGTGACGAAAACAATGACCAGCAACGCAAAATAGCGCAATGCCCTGCTGTTGTCAAACAGATTTCCGTTCATGAGGGGCAAAGATAGGGCATTTTTTATCTATCTTTGAATGTTGCCAGGTCATATTACAGACCACTGATGTTCAGGAAATTAACTATCCTTCTTTGCCTGGGCCTGGCCGTTCCTGCAAGCGCTTCCGCGACTCCGTTTCCACCGCCAACCTCCTCAACATCATGGAAAAACTGAACCGCGACGAAGGGATCACATTCATCTTTTCCACACACGATCAGCGCGTGGTGCAAAAAGCCCGCCGGGTGATCACCCTGGAAGACGGAAAGGTGCTGCACGATACGCTGAAAGGTATTATTTAAGTACAGATACTAAATTTCTGTGCACACATACTTATTGGTGTTTGAGCAGGCAATATCCGTAGTGTATTTTTACATTGACATACCTGTAATTTTTCAAGTTTCAAGGAGATATCTTATGGAAGCAATGAAATATTTTTTGGCCTTATTGATCTTTGCATCAGTAAGTACTGTTTCCTGCCGGAAAATGGACGTGAAAGAGAAGCATTCCGGGGAATCGAAGCCCATGACAGAACTCAAGGTGGATGCGAATTTCAACTGGGAAACCACCCGATGCATTGACGTCAGGTTAACCGGAACGAGTGCCGGCGTCGTATACATCAGACCTCTTGAAGGCGACTATTATTTTTGCAAAGGAATGTTATCGTCCGGCGCTGACTTTGCAACAAAAATCACGCTTCCTTCATATGTTAAGGAGGTGAAGCTTACATTCAAAGGGCTGGTTCGCATCGTTTCTGTCAACGACAACAGGTTGGAATATAACTTTAAATAAAACGATTTGTGATGAAAACAAAAATAGCATTATCCGCCATATTACTCCTGGAGATATTCTCTGTGGCCGTGTTTGCAACCACCCGGTATGTCTCCCTTACCGGAAGCAATACAGCTCCGTATACCAGCTTAGCCACAGCAGCGAATACAATACAAACAGCGGTTGCTGCGAGCAGCACCGGGGATGTAATCCTTGTCGACGATGGCACGTATGTGCTCAGTGCGTTAATCAATTTTGGCACAAAAGGAATTACCGTACAAAGTATCAATGGTTCCGCCGTGGCGATTGTAGATGGGAATCATGTTACGAAATGTTTTGAGATCAATCATGTTTCCGCAGTCATTGATGGGTTTACGATTAGAAACGGATATAATCCGGGAAGCTTCGGAGGAGGGGTGAACATTAAAACCGGTGGTACCGTAAAAAACTGTATACTTACAGGTAACCAGGCGCGGGATGGCGGAGGCGTTGCGATCGATGATGCAGGACTGGTCCAGAACTGCTTTGTGTACAACAACCTGGCCAGTGATAATGGTTCCAGCGGGTATGGGGGAGGGATCCGGTTGCTGAATGGCGGTGAGGTAAGGAACTGCCAGATCACCGGTAACAGCTCAGTGAAATATGGCGGAGGCGTTAATATATGGAGCGCAGGCACCGTATATAATTGTGTGATAGCGAACAATGCTGCTCCTTTTGGCGCTGGAATCCGGACGAGGAACCTCGGGAAAGTATATAACTCTATAATATATTACAACACAGGAGGAGTGAACTGGGAAGTGAGCGGAACCGGGTACTTTTACTATAACTGTTGTACGACACCGGCATTGCCCGGTCCCTCTTCTTCAAATTGCATAACTTCAATCCCAATGTTTGTCAGTATAGTCAGTGGTTCGGAAGATTATCATCTGCAGACCGGTTCTCCCTGTATTGATGCCGGGTTAAATGCCGGATGGATGGCAACTGTTACCGATCTTGACGGAAACCCACGGATTGAAAACCTGACTGTGGATATGGGCCCGTACGAAACGGTCGCCGCTCCGCCGGATACTGATGGTGATGGAGTTCCCGATGCGGATGATGATTACCCGACCGATGCTGCTCGTGCATTCAACAATTATTACCCGGCTCCCGGGTACGGAACGCTTGCATATGAAGACCTTTGGCCCGGTAAAGGAGATTATGACTTTAATGACCTGGTATGCGATTACCGGTTCACGACCGTAACAAATGCGTCAAACAAGGTGGTGGAGATCTTTGCGACATTTGTCATCAAGGCATTTGGCGCCAGTTTGCATAACGGATTTGGTTTTCAGTTCGCCAACGACAATGTAAACCCTGCCCATCTCAACGTTTCAGGGTATAATACCGGCGCAGGGAGTTATATCACTCTTGAAGCCAATGGTCTTGAATCGGGTCAGTCCCGGCCCACCGTTATCGTTTGGGACGATGTTTTCAGGCTCATGCAATGGCCCGGAACCGGAATCGGGGTGAATACCGAACCTGGTGCGCCTTATGTATCGCCTGTTACCGTAGATGTGTATATCGGATTCACATCCCAAACATATACATTGGCCCAGGTAGGGATCGACCAGTACAATCCGTTCCTTATCGTTAACCTCAACCGGGATGTGGAAGTTCACCTTCCTGATTTTCCCCCGACAAGCCTGGCTGATCAGTCGGTTTTCGGTACCGGTCAGGACAACAGCAATCCGGCTACAGGCAGGTATTACAAAACCTCCGGCAACCTTCCATGGGCGATCAATATCTATGAAAGTTTTGCCTATCCCAAAGAGAAGACAGAGATCACAAAGGCTTACAACCACTTCGTGGAATGGGCTGAAAGTAACGGAATCCTTTATCCCGACTGGTATCAG
>Ga0233425_10009907_pt1 | contig 11846 bp, 15 predicted proteins | sample Watercolumn_Towu_2_FD_181712 | JGI IMG/M metagenome (GOLD analysis project Ga0233425, IMG submission 181712) | Freshwater microbial communities from Lake Towuti, South Sulawesi, Indonesia - Watercolumn_Towuti2014_140_MG | ecosystem: Environmental > Aquatic > Freshwater > Lake | place...
GGTGAAACGCCCCATCGTGCCGCCCCTGGTCAAGAACCTGGAGCTGAAGATCGGCCTCCTGCTGGCCTTCACCGTGCTGCTGGCGGGCGCCTTCGTACTCTACAGCCTCTATGCCCGGGGCGCCTTCCAGATCACCCAGAACCTCATCCTCACCGCGCCGGAGGCGGAGGGTGTGACGGTGGGCATGCCCATGACCTTCTCCGGCTTCCCCATCGGCGAGGTCAAGAAGATGGACCTGACCGAGGACGGCAAGGTCCGCATCGAGATCGCCGTGCCCAGGAAAGACGCCAAGTGGCTGCGCCAGAACAGCGTCTTCACCCTGGAGAAATCCCTGGTGGGCGGCGCCAAGATCAAGGCCTTCACCGCCGACCTGGCCGACAAGCCGCTGGAGGACGGCGCCAAGCGCGAACTGCTCACCGGCGACGCGACCAAGGAAATCCCGGTCCTCATCGAAAAGGTCAAGTCCATCCTGAGCAACGTCGCCGCCATGACCGCCAATGACGCCCCCATCAACAAGACCCTGGGCAGCGTCGCCACCGTCACCGGCCGCATGGCCGGGGAATACGGCGTCATGGAGGGCGTGTTGGGCGGGCCGGACAAGGCCAGGCAGGTGGTGGCCGCCCTGGAAAAGGCGAACATGCTGCTGGCCAATCTCAACGGCGTCTCCCTCAAGGTGGACGGCGTGCTGGCCAAGGCTGACAGCCAGGTGTTCGGCCCGGAGGGAGTCATGGACCAGACCAAACAATCGGTGGCCAAGGTCAATGCCATCCTGGGCGACGTGAAAGAAAGCCTGAAGAAGGCCGACGCGCTCCTGGCCAACGCCCAGACCGCCAGCGCCGATGTCACCCGGATCACCGCCAACGTCAACGCCGCCACCACCGACATGGCGCAGCTGCGGGTAGAGATCGACGACAGCGTGCGCAAGGTCAACCACCTCATCAACGAGATCAACAGGAAGTGGCCCTTCGCCCGCGACGTGGAGATCAGGACGCCATGAAACGCCGCCTCGCCCTCCTTTGCCTCGCCACCCTCCTCGCCGCCTGCGGTGGCGGCCCGCCACCGGCAGACTGGAAGCTGAACGCGGTGAGCCTGCTGGAACACGGCCAGCAGCGCTGGCTGGAAGGCGACGCTAAAACCGCCGAGTTGGCGCTGGCGAAGACACGCAAGGAAATCGCCCAGTCCGGCCGCGTCGACCTGCTGGCGCGGGCCGAGCTGGCCTTCTGCGCCGCCCGGGCGGCGAGCCTGGACTTCGCCCCCTGCATTGCCTTCGACAAGCTGGCGGGCGACGCCGGTGCCGCCGACTTGGCCTACGCCCGCTTCCTGGCCGGCGACTGGGCCGGCCTGGACGCCAAGCTCCTGCCGGCCCACTACGCCGGTCTGGCAGGCGCCAAGGAAGACGCCGCCGCCAACAAGGCCGTGGCGGAGATCAAGGAGCCCCTGCCCCGGCTCATCGCCGCCGCCCTGCTGTTCAAGGCCGGCCGTGCCGATCCGGCCACCCTGGCACTGGCGGTGGACACCGCCTCCGAGCGAGGCTGGCGGCGGCCCCTGCTGGCCTGGCTGGAAGTGGGCCTGAAGCGGGCCAAGGCGGCGGGAGACCAAGCTTCCGCCGCCAGCATCCAGCGCCGCATCGATCTGGTCATGGCCAGCGGCGGCAAGCCCCAGCCTTGACTGGTCAATTCCGACTAGCCCACTTGGTTTATTAGCGATTACTTATATAATCGCGACCGACTAAGACACGGAGAAGACTATGGATTGGCTTGTCCATCCCTGGCCCTGGTATGTGGCCGGGCCCCTGATCGGCCTCATGGTTCCGCTGATGCTGTTCATCGGCAACCGTTCCTTCGGCATCTCCAACAACCTGCGCCACCTGTGCGCCATCACCCAGCCGCCCACCGTGGAGGTGGATTTCTTCCGCTACAACTGGAAGGAACATGTCTGGAGCCTGGTATTCGTCATCGGCACGGGCATCGGCGGCTACCTGGCGGGCGTGGTGTTCGCCGACCCCAATCCGGTCCAGATCAGCCAGGCGGCCAAGGACATGCTGCTGTCCTGGGGATTTCTGCTGCCCAGCGGCAGCCTGGTGCCGGACGAACTGTTTCATACCAGCGTGCGCAACTTCACCTTCCTGTTCGCCTGCGGCGTGCTGGTCGGCTTTGGCACCCGCTATGCCGGCGGTTGTACCTCCGGCCACGCCATCACCGGCCTGTCCACCCTGCAACTGCCCTCCCTCTATGCGGTGCTCGGCATCTTCGGCGGCGGCCTCATCGCCTCCTGGTTCCTGGTGCCCCATATGCTGATCGGATGAGATGGCCATGGCCCGCTACGTTCCCTATCTCCTCGTCGGCATCCTGTTCGGCTTCGTCCTGGTCAAGTCGGAAGCCGCCTCCTGGTACCGCATCCAGGAGATGTTCCACTTCCAGAGCTTCCACATGTTCGGCATCCTGTTCTCGGCCATCGCCACCGGTTTCGTCAGCATCCAGATGGTCAAACGGCTCGGCCGGAAGAAAGCGCTGGACGGCCAGGTCATCGACATCCCGGAAAAGGCCCCCGGCACCATCAGCTATGTCATTGGCGGCCTGGTGTTCGGCTTCGGCTGGGGCCTCATCGGGCTCTGCCCCGGTCCCATGTTCGCCCTGGCCGGCACCGGCTCCCTGGGCGCCTTGGTGGTGCTGGCCGGCGCCCTGCACGGCACCTGGCTCTATGGCGCGCTCAAGCAGCACCTACCCCATTAGGAAAACTGACCAAGAGATCAAAGGGTTTTTTTGACAGCCCCTCCCGTGGGGGCTAACCTTGCGCGGCTTTTGCCCGCTTACGCAACTGGAGGAGAAAACTATGCGTATCAGCACCATTGCCCTGGCCGCCACCGGCCTGTTGTCCCTGTCCGCCCAGGCGGCCACCCCCCTGATGTCCACCGACTGGGCGGCCCAGGCCTGCGCCTACTGGAACACCAACCCCGCCCTCACCACCGAGCTGGCCGAGCGCTGGGCCAAGAACGACGGCGGCCGCGGTTACAAGATCGTGCACATGTACCGCACCGACTGCGGCGAAAACACGGCCGTGGAAATGACCATTTCCACCAAGGGTGGCAAGACCACCTGCACCTATGCCGGCAAGATCCAGCACACCACCCTGGACTACGACATGGACTACAAGATGCACGCCGAGACCAAGCGCTGGAGAGAGATGGGCGCCGGCGAATACGGTCCCATGCGCGCCATGATGTTCGGCCGCCTGAAGTTCGAGGGCCCCAAGGGTGAAGCCATGAAGGTGATGGGCCCCTTCGAGCAGTTCCTGCTCATCCCCGGCAAGGTGCCCGGCGAGGACGCCTGCCCGAAGTAAGCGGCGCCCGGTCCGGCCCGGAAGCCCGCTTCGGCGGGCTTTTTTCATGGCTGGCCGGCAAGCATCTTGCCGCCCTCCCCTGGCGCGGCTAGGCTGAAAGACCCACCCCGTGCCGCCATCATGACCCTGCGCGCCCTGCTGCTCGACTTCAATTCCTACTTCGCCTCGGTTGAACAGCAACTGCGGCCGGAATTGCGCGGGCGGCCCGTGGGCATCCTGCCGGTGCTGGCGGAAACCACCTGCTGCATCGCCGCCAGCTACGAGGCCAAGCGCCTGGGCATCAAGACCGGCACCACGGTGGCGGAGGCGCGCCGGCTATGCCCGCAGGTCGTGCTGGTGCAGGCGCGGCCGGCGGTGTACGTGGACATGCACCACCGCCTGATGGACGTGGTGAACAGCGTCATCGCCATCACCGAGGTGCTGTCCATCGACGAGGTGGTGTGCGAGCTGACCGGCAGCTGGCAACGGGAAGAGGTGGCGGTGCGGCTGGCGCGCGAGGCCAAGGCGCGCATCCGCGAGCGGGTGGGCGAGTGCCTCACCAGCTCGGTGGGCATCGGCCCCAACCGCTTCATCGCCAAGATGGCCTCGAACATGCAGAAGCCGGACGGGCTCACCGTGGTGCACGCTGACGAACTGCCCCAGGCCCTGTACCGGCTCAAGCTCGGCGACGTCCATGGGATCGGCCGAGCCATGCTGGCCCGCCTGGAACGCTACGGCATCCGCACCGTGGAAGCCCTGTGCCAGGCCGACCGGACCACCCTGCGCCGCATCTGGGGCGGCGTCGAAGGCGAACGCCTGTACGACCGCCTGCGCGGCGTCGACGTGCCGGCGATGCCCACGCGGCGCGGCAGCATCGGCCATTCCCACGTGCTGCCGCCCACCCTGCGCTACGACCAGGGCGCCTACGCGGTGCTGTCCAAGCTCACCCAGAAGGCGGCCCGGCGCATGCGCGCCGAGGGTTTCCTGGCGCAGCGCTTCGAGGTGTGGGTGGACTGGCGGCAACGGGAGCCCTGGATGGCGGAGGCCCGCTTCAACGCCATGGCCGACACCCTGGGCCTGCTGCGCATCCTGGATACGCTGTGGGCGGAGCGGCCCCGGGGGCGGGAACCGGTCAAGGTAGGCGTGGTGCTGAAGGGCCTGACCCGCTCCGATCAGGCCGCCCTGCCCCTTTTTCCGGAGGTTGACGCCCCGCACGCCAAGGCCCTGCCCGGCCTGGACGCGGTGCTGGACCGGCTGCACCGGCGCTTCGGTAACGACGCCGTCTACTTCGGCGGCGCCTTCCGCGCCATGCACGAGGCGCCCATGCGGATTTCCTTCAACCACATCCCCGACCTCGGGCTGGAGGAGGACTCGGCCCATCACCCATGATCGGCAGCCGTTTACGGGGAGCACCCCAACGGATCTGGAGGTCGGCGTGTGAAGTTAGAGATCCCGGCGGGGATCCTTGGCCACGGCGGCGCGGCGTTCCTCGATGCGCCGGATGGCCTCGTCGGCGGCGTAGCGGATGACGGACTGGTCGACGCGGCCGGCATAACGCTGCGCCAGCAGTGTTTCGCTCGGGGTTTTCCAGGTGTAAGTCCGGTTCTCGAAGGCCACGCCCTTCAGGTTGCGGATGGCTTCGGTCTTGGCCGGCGTGTCGCCGTACTTGCCGCGCAGGGCGTCCACCACCTGGGCGAAGTGCTTTTCCTCCAGGTGGATGGTCAGGCTGGTGAGCCTGCCGTCGTAGTAGAAGAAAAACAGCGACCGGACCGGCGCCCCGGCGATGGTTTCCTTTTCCCGGGGGCGCAGGCCGCAGATGGTGTCCGCCGCCGGCGCGCTGGCGGTGCGGCATTCGTACCGGGGATTGCTGGCGACGTTGGCGATGGGGGAGCCCAGTTCGACGCCCTTGAAGGCAAACCGCTCCGCCGGCGGGGCCGCCGGGGCGGCGGCAGAGCAGGCCAGCAGCGCCAGCACGGCGGCGATCCGGAAGCGCATCAATCCACTTCCTCGATCCAGGCCTGCTGGATGGCTTCCAGGATCTTCTCGCCGGAACGGTTGGCGTCGTCGGAGAATTCCGGCAGCTCCATCACCCAGCGGTGCAGGTCGGTGAAACGCACGTAGCGCGGATCCACGTCCGGGTGGTGCTCGGCCAGGGCGATGGCGATGTCCAGGGTATCGATCCACTTCATTTCAGTGCCCTCCTTCCTTCACCATGTTGATGGTGTATTTCGGGATTTCCACCACCACGTCCTCCTTGCCCATGAGGGCCTGGCAGGACAGGCGCGAGGTGGGCTCCAGACCCCAGGCCTTGTCGAGCAGGTCGTCCTCCATCTCGGTGGCTTCCGACAGGCTGCCGAAGCCTTCCCGCACCACCACGTGGCAGGTGGTGCAGGCACAGGATTTCTCGCAGGCGTGTTCGATCTCGATGCCGTTCTCCAGCAGGGTGTCGCAGATGGATACGCCCTTCTGGGCCTCGATGACGGCACCGTCCGGACAGAGTTCCACGTGGGGCAGGACGATCAGTTGGGGCATGGCGTTCAGATCTCCAGTTCATCCAGGCGGTGGCCGGTCAGGGCCTTGCGAACGCTCAGGTCCATGCGCCGGGCGGCGAATTCCACGGTGCCGTGGTTCAGGGCCTCGGTGGCACGCTTGACGACGGCCAGGTCGTCGCCAGACAGCGCAGCGCGCAAGTCTGCAATCTGGCGATCGACCGCGGCCCGCTCTTCCGCGGACAACAGTTCAGCACCGTTCTCCGCCAGGGCGGCCTCGGTGGCCTCCAACAGCCGCTGGCCGTCCACCTTGGCCTCGGCCAGATTGCGTGCGGCCATGTCGTCCTGGGCATGGGCGTAGGAATCCTTGAGCATGCTGGCCACTTCGTCGTCGGTCAGCCCATAGGAGGGCTTCACGGCGATGCGGGACTCGACGCCGGTGCCGGTTTCCCGTGCGGTGACGGACAGGAGGCCGTCGGCGTCCACCTGGAAGGTGACGCGGATGCGTGCCGCGCCGGCCACCATGGGCGGGATGCCGCGCAGTTCGAAGCGGGCCAGGCTGCGGCAGTCGGAGACCAACTCCCGCTCGCCCTGCACGACGTGAATGCTCATGGCGGTCTGGCCGTCCTTGTAGGTGGTGAATTCCTGGGCGCGGGCGGTGGGGATGGTGGAATTGCGCGGGATGATCTTCTCGGTCAGCCCGCCCATGGTCTCCAGGCCCAGGGACAGGGGCACCACGTCCAGCAGCAGCCAGTCGTCACCGCTCTTGTTGCCGGCCAGCACGTTGGCCTGGATGGCGGCGCCCAGGGCCACCACCTTGTCCGGATCCAGGTTGGTCAGCGGGATCTGGCCGAAGAACTCGCCCACCGCCGCCTGGATGCGGGGAATGCGGGTGGAACCGCCCACCATGACCACGCCCTTCACGTCGCCGGCCTGCAGGCCGGCGTCGCGCAAGGCCTTGCGGCAGGGCAGCAGGGTCTTGTTGACCAGGCTGGCTGTCATCTCGTTGAAGGCGTCCTCGCTCAGGGTCAGGTCCACCACCTGGCCGCTGGACAGCACTGCGGTGACCGTTGCCCGGGTGTGCTCGGACAGGGTCTCCTTGGCCTCCCGGGCGCGGGCCATGAGCAGCGTCTTGTCGTGGTCGTCGATGGCGTGCAGGCCGGCCTTCTCCAGGATCCAGCAATACACCCGGCGGTCGAAATCGTCACCGCCCAGAGCGGAATCGCCGTTGGTGGCCAGCACCTCGAACACGCCCTTGGTGAGCTTGAGGATGGAGATGTCGAAGGTGCCGCCGCCCAGGTCGTAGACCGCGTAGATGCCCTCCGCAGCGTTGTCCAGGCCGTAGGCGATGGCAGCGGCGGTGGGCTCATTGAGCAGGCGCAGCACGTTGAGGCCGGCCACCCTGGCGGCATCCTTGGTGGCCTGGCGCTGGGCGTCGTCGAAATAGGCGGGCACAGTGATGACCGCGCCCACCAACTCGCCACCCAGGGAAGATTCGGCGCGGGCCTTGAGCACCTTGAGAATTTCAGCGGAAATCTCCACGGGGCTTTTTACGCCGGCGGTGGTCTTGATCTGCACCATGCCCGGCGCATCAACAAACTGGTATGGCATGGTGGCGGCGTCCGGGATGTCCCGGATGCCGCGGCCCATGAAGCGCTTGGCGGAGATGATCGTGTTATGCGGGTCCTCGGCCGCCTGGGCCTGGGCAGCCAGCCCCACGGTGGTGGAGCCGTCCTTGTGGTAGCGAACCACAGAGGGCAGCAGGCCATGGCCGCGGGCGTCGTTGAGGACCACGGCAACCCCGTTGCGCACCGAGGCCACCAGGGAGTTGGTGGTACCCAGATCGATACCCACCGCCAGGCGGTGCTGATGGGGCGCGGTGGAAAGGCCGGGTTCGGAAATCTGGAGAAGAGCCATGGGGCGGGAATCGTTAAGGGGCGCCGGGGGTGGTAAGAACCTCAGGCCAGACCGTCGTAAGCGGCGGCGACGTCGGCCAGCAATTTCTCGGTAAAGCGGAGTTTACGCAGGGTTTCGGCTGCAGCGGCATCGTCGTGCCGGACATCGAGCTCATCGGCAAGCCGGTCCCGATGCTTTCCCGCCTCATCCCGCAGCAACCGCTCCAGCTTGTCCAGGCCATCCAGGTCATGGGTGGCAACGGCCTCGGCCAGCTGCTCCCGCCATTCCATCTGGCGCACGAGGAAATCCATGGGCATGGCCGTATTGCCCGTCGCCATGGCGTCGACGCCGCGCAGCCGGAGCAGGTAGTCCGCCCGCTCGAAGGGCTTCTTCAGGGTCTGGTAGGCCTCGTTGACCCTGGTGGTCCACTGCATGGCCAGTCGCTGCTCCGACTCTCCCGCGTGGGCGAACTTGTCCGGATGGATTTCTGCCTGGATGTCCCGGTAGGCCTTGTCCAGCCGCTCCGCATCCAGAGCAAAAATCGCGGGGAGACCGAACAGATCGAAGTGGTTCTGGGTGAAGTCCATGAGGCAGTCGAGAGCCGAGAGTCGAGCATGGAGCGAGAAAGAGCCGGGGCCGATTCTCTTGATCCCGAATCTCGGCTCTGGACTCTCGGCTCAATCAAACGTTGAAGGATTCGCCGCAGCCGCAGGCAGACTTGACGTTGGGGTTGTGGAACTTGAAGCCTTCGTTGAGGCCTTCGCGCACATAGTCCAGCTCGGTGCCGGCCAGGTAGGACAGGCTCTTGGGGTCCACATAGACGGTGACACCGTGGCACTCGAATTTCACGTCCTCCGGGTCCTCCACATCGGCGAACTCCAGCTTGTAGGCCATGCCCGAGCAGCCCGACGTGCGCACGCCCAGCTTGATGCCCAGGCCCTTGCCGCGTTTGGCGAGGAAATTGCGGATGTGGTTGGCGGCACGTTCCGACAGCGTCACGCTGGCGCCGGCGACGTCGACCGGACCAACGCCCAGCTCGGCAGGCATGCCTTGCGGGACGGCGCAGGTATTGGCTCCCATCTCAGTGCTCCTTGGGCGGGTTGCAGGCAGTGTATTCGGCGCTGCCGCCCACGTTGCCATGTTTCTGCTTGTAGTCGGCGACGGCGGCCTTGATGGCATCTTCCGCCAGGATGGAGCAGTGGATCTTCACCGGCGGCAGGGCCAGCTCCTCGGCGATCTGGGTGTTCTTGAGGGCCATGGCCTCGTCCAGGGTCTTGCCCTTGACCCACTCGGTCACCAGGGAGGAGGAGGCGATGGCGGAGCCGCAACCATAGGTCTTGAACCTGGCGTCCTCGATGACGCCCTGGTCGTTCACCTTGATCTGCAGCTTCATCACGTCGCCGCAGGCGGGCGCGCCCACCATGCCGGTGCCGACGCCGGCATCGTCCTTGTTGAAAGCGCCCACGTTACGCGGGTTCTCGTAGTGGTCCAGAACTTTCGTGCTGTATGACATTTGCGTACTCCTTGCCGAATGCTCAGTGGGCCGCCCACTGCACGGTATTCAGGTCGATGCCATCCTTGTACATCTCCCACAGCGGCGACATGTCGCGCAGCTTGCCGATCTTCTCGTGCAACAGCCTGATGGCGTAGTCGATCTCTTCCCCGGTGGTGAAGCGGCCGATGGTGAAGCGGATGGAACTGTGGGCCAGCTCGTCGTTGCGGCCGAGGGCCTTGAGCACGTAAGACGGCTCCAGGCTGGCCGAGGTGCACGCGGAACCGGAGGACACCGCCAGATCCTTGATGGCCATGATGAGGCTCTCGCCCTCGACGAAGTTGAAGCTCACATTCAGGTTGCCGGCGATGCGGCGCTCATAGTCGCCGTTCAGGTGCACTTCCTCGATGCCCTGCAGACCCTTCCACAGCTTGTCGCGCAGGGCACGGATGCGTTCGGTCTCGGTACCCATCTCCAGCTTGGCGATGCGAAAGGCCTCGCCCATGCCGACGATCTGGTGGGTTGCGAGCGTGCCTGAGCGCATGCCGCGCTCGTGGCCGCCGCCGTGCATCTGGGCTTCCAGGCGCACCCGGGGCTTGCGCCGCACATACAGGGCGCCGACGCCCTTGGGGCCATAGGTCTTGTGGGCCGAGAAGGACATCAGGTCGACCTTCAGTTGTTGCAGGTCGATCTCCACCTTTCCGGTAGCCTGGGCAGCATCCACGTGGAACAGGATGCCCTTGGCGCGGCACAGCTCACCGATGGCCGGAATGTCCTGGATGACGCCGATCTCGTTGTTCACGAACATCACCGAGACCAGGATGGTGTCCGGGCGGATCGCCGCCTTCAGTTCATCCATGTCGATGAGGCCGTTGTCCCGCACGCCCAGGTAGGTCACCTCGAAGCCTTCCCGCTCCAGTTCGCGGCAGGTGTCCAGCACCGCCTTGTGCTCGGTCTTCACGGTGATGAGGTGCTTGCCCTTGCCCTGATAGAAATGGGCGGCGCCCTTGATGGCCAGATTGTTGGACTCGGTGGCGCCGGAGGTCCAAACGATCTCCTTGGGGTCGGCATTGACCAGGGCGGCCACATGGCCCCGGGCCTCCTCCACGGCCTTGTCCGCATCCCAGCCGAATACGTGGGAACGAGAGGCCGGGTTGCCGAACATCTCGGTCAGATAGGGAATCATCTTCGCGGCCACGCGCGGGTCCACCGGCGTGGTGGCCGAGTAGTCCAGGTAGATCGGGGTCTTGACCATCGTTAAAACTCCATCAACCGGCAGCGCCGTGTCAAAGCGCGGCCTTCAGTTCCGCCGAGCCCACCACGCGGCGGGTCTCGTGCTTGTTGTTGGCGCAGTCCGCCGGCTTGTCCAGCTGCTGCTGCACCAGTTCGGCCAGATGCACGGAATCCAGGTAATCGTAGATGCGCGCGTTCAGGCTCATCCACAGGTCGTGGGTCATGCATTCCCGGTCATCGTGGCAGTTTCCCAGGCCGCCGCATTGGGTGGCGTCGATGGGCTCGTCCACGGCGCGGATGATGTCCGCCACGGAAATCTCGTTCATCGGGCGTGCCAGGTTGTAACCGCCGCCGGGGCCGCGCACGCTGTCGACAATGCCCTGCCGGCGCAGGCGGCCGAACAGCTGTTCCAGATAGGACAGGGAAATCCTCTGGCGGTCGCTGATGCCGGCCAGGGTGACTGGACCGCGCTGGTGGCGCATGCCCAGATCGATCATCGCCGTTACCGCAAAACGTCCTTTGGTGGTCAGCCGCATGATGTGCCTCGCTTTTCAAATGGGGTTGCCAACACTCTACTAATCCCGATCTTTTTAGTCAACTTTAGATTGCTCATGACCGTCAATCCACCAGTTTGTTCAAGGAGGCGGCATCGAAATGATCGTCCGGCCTGGCGGTTTCCGGCTGTCCTCCGAGGCGCTTCAACTCGGCGACGATCCACTCGATGCGCTGGTCGGTGCTGGCGGAATGGTCGATGAGGCCGTGGATGGCCTTTACCATGGGGTCGTTCATGTCGGCGCCGACGCCGTAGGCGGAGAAGCCCAGCTTCTTGGCGGCCTCCTCCCGCGCCCTGTCCTGCTCGGCGTCGAGGATGCGTGCGGGGATGCCGATGGCCGTGGCACCCGCCGGCACGTCCTTCACCACCACTGCGTTGGAACCCACCTTGGCCCCGGCGCCCACGGTCACGGGCCCCAGGATCTTGGCGCCGGCGCCGATGATGACACCCGCCTCCAGCGTGGGATGGCGCTTGCCCTTCTGCCAGGAGGTGCCGCCCAGGGTGACACCGTGATAGAGGGTGCAGTCGTCGCCGATCTCGGCGGTCTCGCCCACCACCACACCCATGCCGTGGTCGATGAACACCCGGCGGCCGAGCGTCGCCCCGGGGTGGATTTCGATGCCGGTCACCCAGCGCGCAAGCAGGCTGGAAAAACGCGCCGGCCACTTCAGCCCCAGGCCCCACAGGCCATGGGAGAAGCGGTGCCAGAGAATGGCGTGCAGGCCGGGATAGGTGGTCAGCACCTCGAAGAAGGTGCGCGCCGCCGGATCCCGGTCGAACACGATGCGGATGTCTTCCCGCAGTCTGGCGAACATTGGAATATTAAGAACTAATTAATCGGACGCCGAAGTATGCAATTCCCGAC
>Ga0233425_10009908_pt1 | contig 11846 bp, 8 predicted proteins | sample Watercolumn_Towu_2_FD_181712 | JGI IMG/M metagenome (GOLD analysis project Ga0233425, IMG submission 181712) | Freshwater microbial communities from Lake Towuti, South Sulawesi, Indonesia - Watercolumn_Towuti2014_140_MG | ecosystem: Environmental > Aquatic > Freshwater > Lake | place: Indonesia...
CCGGAAGTCCCGGCGCCGGCGCTCGCACTACCCGGCATCATGCTTCCGCGCGGAGGACCGCTACCGGGCGGCATACTGCCTTGGGGATAACCACTACCCGGGGGCATACTGCCTTGGGGATAACCACTACCCGGGGGCATGCTGCCTTGGGGATAACCGCTACCCTGTGGCATGCTGCCTTGGGGATAACCGCTACCGGGCGGCATGCTTCCCTGGGGATAACCGCTACCCTGTGGCATGCTGCCTTGTGGATAACCGCTACCCTGTGGCATGCTTCCCTGTGGATAACCGCTACCCTGCGGCATGCTTCCCTGTGGATAACCGCTACCCTGCGGCATGCTTCCCTGTGGATAACCGCTACCCTGCGGCATGCTGCCTTGAGGATAGCCGCTGCTCGGCTGCGGTCCGGAATCAGACGGACCTTCCGTGCCGGCACTTGTGGGCCCCTCCGTCGGCACACCGGCATCGGACGACGGCTCCATCGACGTTTCACTGGAACTGCTCGTTTCTTCGCTCGACGAGGGAGCTGCCATGGCAGGAGCCGGAGTGGAAGCTGCGGGTGCAGCCGATTGACCACTATCGGCCACGGTCGAGTCACCCGAACCACCGCCGCAACCCACAAACGTCGCCAGCACACACGCTACGCCAAACATCGCGAAGGCACGACGCATAGAGCACCCCGTAAAAGGCAACGAGTGAAATGCACAATGCACAGACAAAGCGTCTGCGGACTGCCCACATTATGCCACTTTCGTTTTCCGTTGTCGAGAAAAGCCCGAGCGGAATTCGCCGCGTGCGAAATCAGTCCGGTTGAAATCGTCTGCGCGACTCTGAGCCTTGGGTAAGCGTTCACGGGTCGGCGAAGAGACGGGGATCGGCCATGTTTTCGGCCAACGTCTGGTCCTGATGGAGAACCGTCAACGCCGAAGAATGCGCCAATTCTCCACCGTGCCGTGAACGCTTACGTACCTTGGCGGTCTTTCTTCACCCTCCGTGCCTCGGTGGTGAAAGACCCGCTGCTATCCAGCGCCGGAGGGCGCCTGACTTTCCGGCCCGTGCAGCGCAGGTTAAGATGGGGCAGCGTGTCTGAACCGCGTCGGATCAGGGCCTCGTCGCTCGCGTGTTTCCTCGGAGATTCATGTCATGTCATACGATGAACTGAAGGTCGCCAAACCTCCGAAAGCCGGTAAGAAGGACGTGCTGCTGGTGGCCAGCGGTGACCTGCGGTTGTCCGCCAATCAGAGCTGCTGGGCTGCCCAGCAGGAAATGGAAACCGCCCTGGGTTCGGCCGTCGAGGCCTGCGGCTATCGCATCGTGCGCGCTCATCCGTACAAGGCCGATGAACGGCACGGGTTCATCGGATCGCAGAAAGAAGGTCTGGCGGTCTTCCGCAACGTCGATCCGAACGCGCGATTGATTGTGGCGGAGGCCGTCTGGCAGTACTCCCATCATGTGCTCCCGGGATTGATGGCACACCGCGGTCCGATCTTGACCGCCGCCAATTGGTCGGGAACCTGGCCCGGATTGGTAGGCATGTTGAACCTCAACGGTTCGCTCACCAAAGCCGGCACGCGTTACTGCACGCTGTGGTCGGAAGACTTCGCCGACTGCGTCTTTCGTGACAACCTGGCGCGGTGGCTCGAAAAAGGCAAAGTCCGCCACAATACAGACCACGTGCGGTCCTTCTCGGACGTGAAGACGCGCGGTCAGGAACGCAAGCTCGGCGAAGCGCTGGCTCGGCAACTGCAGCGCGAGAAGGCCATCATGGGCATCTTCGACGAAGGCTGCATGGGCATGTACAACGCGATCATTCCCGATGAACTGCTCAATCCCACGGGCGTCTTCAAGGAACGGCTCAGCCAGTCGGCGCTCTATTACGAAGCAACGCAAGTGCCCGACAGCGAAGCCCGCGCCGTCTACCAGTGGATGGTGCAGCGCGGCATGCAATTCGTGACGGGGCCCGATCACGAAACCGACCTGACCGAAGCCCAGATCCTGCAGCAATGCAAGATGTACGTGGCGGCGGTGCGCATCGCGGATGACTTCGGTTGCGCGACGATCGGCATCCAGTATCAACAGGGATTGAAGGACCTGATGCCGGCCAGCGACCTGGTCGAGGGAACGCTGAACAATACGGACCGGCCCCCCGTGCGCAGCCGCGATGGCCAGCGCGTGCTGTACGAGGGAGAGCCCCTGCCGCATTTCAACGAAGTGGATGAGTGTGCGGGCCTCGATGCGCTGATGACGTACCGCGTCCACCGCGCCCTGGGCCAGCCTGTCGAAAACACCCTGCACGACATCCGCTGGGGAGACTGGGATGCCACGCAGACCGTGCCCGACTACGTGTGGGTGTTTCTCATCAGTGGCGCCGCGCCGCCGGCGCATTTCGAGGGCGGCTGGCGTGGTGCGTCGAGCGAGCGGCAACCCGCGATGTATTTCCCCAACGGCGGCGGCACGGTGAAGGGCATCTCCCGGCCCGGCGAGATCGTCTGGTCACGCATTTACATCGAGAACGAGCGACTCAAGATGGACCTGGGACGCGCCGGAGTGGTCCAGTTACCCGAACAGGAAACACAGCGTCGCTGGGAAGCGACCACGCCCCAATGGCCCATCATGCACGCCGTGACCTACGGAGTCTCTCGCGACCAGATGATGGCCCGCCACAAGAGCAACCACATCCACGTAGTCTACGCCGACGGAGAAGAAGCCGCGGATAAGGCCCTGCGCGCCAAAGCTGCGATGGCCGACGCGCTGGGCATGAAGGTCGCCGTCTGCGGCACGCGCAAGGGAGGCGCGGACTGGAGTTGATCTCACGGGGCGGTAGGACCGCCAGCCATATCGGTGCTATCGCACCGGCCTGAAAACCCGCTCCCGTTGGTCGCTGTACTTCGCGCGAGAAGTCACGATCCTGACGATTAGTGCCGTAGCGACACGGAGTTCTCCGTGCCTCCGTGAGAAATCCTGTTCCCGATGACTCCCCGCTGGTCACTCGTACAACGGCAAAGCCGCGGCCGTGGCCGCGGGGACAAAGATGAATAACGGGAGCCACGCGGCCAGCGCCGGGGTCAGCAGATACCCGCGGTCGCCCAGCATCTGGCACCCGGTCACCACCAGCATGAACAGCAGCACGACGAGCAGGCACAGGCCGGCCGCGAGAAAGACGTTGCGGTTTTCACGCACCAGTACCAGCGGCAGGCCCAGAAAGAATAGCGTCAAATCGAGTGCCGGCTGAATCAGACGCGAATGAATCGTCACTTTGGCGTCCAGGCCGAAGTCCAGGCTGGGATTGCGCAACCCGGCGATCAGTTCGGGAACTGAGGAGAGGCGGCGCCAATTGCTGCCCCCCGCCAATTGCTCAAAGCTGAGGTTACTGCATGCGAAACATTCGTTGGGCTGCAGCCACGGCGTGTCCTGAGCCGTGAGAATGACCGGCCGGTCCCCGACACGCAGGGAAGGAATGCTCTGGATGTCCTCCGGTTCGTGCACGTCCACCAGGAGATAACCGCCGGGCCGGTCCTGCGCCGGACCGCGATAATAGGCCCGCTCCGCCATCAACCGCTGGCCAAACTCCGGCAACGGCTGGTCAAACAGGAAACTCGGCGCCTCGATGCGCTGGTCTTTCGCAAACGTGGCCCGACCGTGAATCAACACCTGGTTCTGGTTGTCCCGCGCTGGCTCCATGCGACGCGCATTCTCGCCGCGCCAATCCTGAGCATTACGCGTGAGCTGATCGCGCAACGCGGGAATCAGCAACTCGCGATTCACGACCCCGAGCGCGCTCACCACGACCGTTCCGCCAATCAGCGTCCGAATGATACGCCGTTTGGGAATTCCGGCCGCCTGCAGCGCGGTAAGCTCATGCGTTCGCTGCAGCCAGGTGACCGCGAACATCGCCGCGATCAGCGCCAACAGACCACCGGTGCGGTCAAAGAACCAGGGAATTCGTGCGGAGTAGTACTCGGTCAGCACCGCCACCAGGCTCCCTTCCTGGCGGCCATAGCCGAGGAACTCGTCCAGGTTGTTGAAGGCGTCAATAACGATGTACAGCCCCGTGATGCTCACGAAACAGACCAGGAGCACCTTGAGGAAGATCCGCAACAGGTAGCGATCGAACGTCGCCATGGGAAATCCTTTCCCGCCGCCACGGGGCTACTGGGCCTGCAGGGCGCGGGCGAGAGCGGCAATTCCCTCGCGGATGCGCTCGGCGGACTGAACTCCAAAACTCAATCGCAATGCATTAGATTTCGTCGGTTCACCTTCGCTCGGATAACAGTATTGACCCGGCACATACAGCACGCCTTCCTCAATCGCCTTGTCAAACAGCGTGCCGGCCGGTCCGCTATCGATGGAGGCCGGCAACCCCAGCCAGACGTACAGCCCGCCGTCGGGGCGCCGCCAGTCCGCTCCCGGAAAACCGGCCAGCTCCTCCTCCATCGCCTGCAGCATCGCCTGCAGCTTCTCTCGGTAACCCGCGCACATGCGCTCGACGTGCGCCGTGAACAGGCCCTGGTCCAGCACACGGTGCATCAAATGCTGGCAGAAATTCGGCGAGCCAAAATCGATGTTCCCCTTCTGACTGCACACCGGACCGACGATCGCCGCGGGCAGAATGCCCCAGCCCACGCGGACTCCCGGTGAGTAGGACTTGGAGAACGTCCCTGCCACCACGACCGTGTCGCCGTCTTCGTCCAGCGTCAGCGCGGAAGGAACATCGTCGCCGCGATAGCGCAGGTCGCGGTAGGCTTCGTCAGCGATAACGTAAATCTTCGTGCCGCGCGACCAGCGGTGAGCGATCTCGACAACTTGTGCCAGACGCTTCAGGGGCATCGTGATGCCGCGGGGATTGTCAAAATAAGTGACCAGATAGATGGCGCGCACCCGCGCGAGTTCCTCCGTAGCGGCCAAATGGGTCAGCGTGGCTTCGAGCGATTCCGGGATCATCCCCTGATCGTCCGTGGCCACGCCCACCGAACGCACGCCCAGGTTCGCGATGGTTCCCAGCACGACCAGATAGGTGGGCGCCGCGCAAAGAATAATGTCACCCGCATCCGCGATGCTCTCCAGCACCAGATGCAACAATTGATTGCTGCCGGCGGTGAGTACCACTTGATCGATCGTCGGCGCACGCCGCGAACACGAAGCAGGGTGGCCCTCCAACGCTTGATCCAGCAGGCGTTGCCGCAACGGCGGATAGCCGGGAGTCGTGCCATATTGCAGCGCGGCCCGCGCAGCCGCCGGATCCGCAAACAGCGACTGCAGCGCCTGGCGGGTTTCGTCCGCCGGCAGAGTCTCCTGGTCCACAAAGCCAGCAGCCAGCGAGATCAAATCCGGATTCGCCAGCGCTCGAGACATCAGCATGCTGATGGGCTGCCCATCCGCCCAGCTAGCACGCTGACTCGGACGAAAGGCGGCAGGCATGGCAAGGCGACTCACATGACGGTCCCCGTGGGCAAAGATGGTTCGTGAGCGTTCACGGGTCGGTGGGGGATTGGCGCATTTTTCGGCGTTGACGATCTGCCATCAGGACCAGACGTTGTCCGAAAACATGGGCCGATCCCCGTCTCTTCACCGACCAGTGAACGCATACGGTGGTACAATAGGGTACTTTTGGAAATCCAGTCAAGGTGGTTCTTGCGTTGGAATTCGGGTCGTGCAACGGCCAGGTTCAGGGTGTTTTGCGTCGTTCGCGAAATAACGGTCGCCGCTGCAGAGCTGCCATCACGTTCCGCGTGATGATCGCCAGCAAGAACGGGACAGTTGGGGCTCGCAAGACAATAAGTTGCCGAATTGCCGTCCGTCGCTCGACTCTCCGAGTCGAGCAATCACGGCTCGGAGAGCCGTGCGACGATGATCGATGCGGCGATTTATTTCGGAGCGCGCCCGTTTGTCTCGAGCGACGCTTAGCAGGTGGGGAAACTACATGCCGGATGGGTCTCTGCTGTCGCTCGACTCTCCGAGTCGAGCAATCACGGCTCGGAGAGCCGTGCGACGATGATCGATGCGGCAACTTATTTCGGAGCGCGCCCGTTTGTCTCGAGCGACGCTTAGCAGGTGGGGAAACTACATGCCGGATGGGTCTCTGCTGCACCGGCTTTTGATTAGACAGCATTCGGCTCCACGATGTTCGCGGGAACGAATCGACCTTTTCGTCCGCCGAGCGCTGGTCCCGCTGCTCGACCTGCTGTTCCCTCCGACCTGCCCTTTGTGCGAGCAAGTCCCCCACGCACCCGGAACGGATGAGGTGTTGTGCAGCGGTTGCCGAGCGGAGGTGACTCACTGGAAGCTGTGTCCCTGCCCGCGCTGCGCCCGCCCACTCCCCCCTGTCGCGCCGCCGGACCCGGCGGCTTGCCCGTCGTGTCTCAGGACCCGCCACCGATTCCTGCAGACGACGGCATTAGGTGTCTACCACGGCCGGATGCGCGATGCCGTCTTGCGCGTCAAACGGCAGCGACAGGAACCGCTCACGATGGCCCTGGGGCGTCTGTTGGCGGATCAAATCCAGCAGCGGCCGGATCGCGCCGAATTCGATGTCGTTCTCCCCGTGCCGATGCACTGGCTCCGCCGTCTGGCGCGCGGCGTGAATGGTCCGCATCTGCTGGCAGAAGTGCTGGCCGCCCGGTTGCACCTGCCGCTGGAATCCCGTCTGCTACGGTGCCAGCGTGCCACCCGGAAACAAGGTACACTCATGCCGACGGAACGTCGCCGCAATGTTCGTCGTGCGTATCGCGCCACGCCCGGTCGGAAGCTCGCCGGTGCCCGCGTGTTGCTGGTGGACGACGTCATGACGACGGGGGCTACCGCAAATGAGATCGCACGCGTACTGCGCCGAGCGGGAGCTGCCAGTGTCTCGCTTGCCGTACTCGCCCGCGGTGTCGGTTTCGATTGAAATCAATAGAAGGCAGTCACGACCATGAAATCACACGGGCCCTTGCGGCTGGGAACGCGCGGCAGTGCTTTGGCCCTCTGGCAAGCGGAATGGGTCGCCGCCCGTCTGCGGGAGCGATCGTGTCCCGTCGAACTCGTGCGCATCCAGACGACGGGCGACGTGACCTCGCAACCGCTGCAAACGGTAGGAGGACAGGGACTCTTCACCAAGGAACTGCAGCGAGCGCTCCTGGACCAGCGCATCGATCTGGCGGTTCACAGCCTGAAGGACCTGCCCACCGAACCCGTCTCTGGTTTGGAGCTGGTTGCCGTTCCGCCGCGCGAAAGCTGCTGCGATGCGTTCGTGTCCACGCGGGCTCCCAGCATTGACACCTTGCCGGCCGGCGCGCGTGTGGGGACGGGCAGCCGCCGCCGCAAATCCCAGTTGTTGCACCACCGCAGTGATCTGCAAATACTGGATATTCGCGGCAACGTCGACACTCGCCTGCGCAAGCTCGATGAGGGACAGTACGATGCGCTCGTGCTGGCAGAAGCCGGCCTGCGACGGCTGGGATGGTCGTCGCGAATCGCGCAGCTCATTCCCAGCGACATCATGCTGCCCGCAGTGGGACAAGGAGCATTGGGCATCGAGGCTCGCAACGATGATGCGCTGACCCGCGATTGGCTCAGCACGCTGAACGATGCCGACTCGTTCCATGCCGTGGAAGCCGAACGGGCCATGCTGAGCGAACTGCGGGCCGGGTGCCTGGCACCGGTGGCCGCCTGGGGCCGCGTAATGAACGGTCAGTTACTGCTCGACGGCGCCGTACTTTCGTGCGACGGCCAGCATCGCATCGCGGCCACGGCGGCCGGCAACGCGGCGAACGCCCGCGCGATCGGCAAACAAGTCGCTCAGGATTTGCTGATTCAAGGTGCCTCGACGCTCATCGCGGCCGCGCGTGGTGATGGGGTGATGAGGTGATGGTGGCCTGATAAAACGTGAAGAATTTGGGGATCATGGGACGCATCAGTTGGCGGGGTTTCGTTGCGCATTCCCAGAGAGGTAATGGAGCTACAATCGAAAGACGGGTCACGCTGCGCAACGACTACACCCTTCCCTCTGGGAGGGTCGGAAACGAGCCTTGGCGAGTTTCCGGGGAGGGTCGGTCGACCAGCGATCACACCGCGTTCGGCCCTCCCCGAAGGCTCGTTCCTTGCCTTCGACCCTCCCATCGGGAGGGTGAAGATGGATATATAACTAGATGCTTCAAACAAGGGCTTGATCCCGCGAAGGGTCCAAGTTAAGCGCCGGGTGCCACTGGCGGCTTGTCCGCCAGTGTTCGTTCGTCGCTACATTGCACGCCACGGGTGGGCAAGCCACCCGTGCCACCCGACCGGTCCTCCGTCCCTCGTTGGTTTGTCCTTTGTGTCTCTGTGAGAAAAGAAGCTTCAACCGTCATGCGATCCTCGTCGTTCCGCCGCCGAATGAGCCAGGCAGGCCGCCAGTTCCGCCGCGGGCGCCATCGCGTGGCGAGGATCCTGGCACGCATTGAAGACTCCGTCGAGCACTGGTTTCGGACTCGCAACTACCAGGCGCTGCTGCGTGGCAGCCCTGCCATCATCGTGGCGGCCCTGGTCATCGGCGCTACGGTCGGGCAGGCCGGCAAGCCCAAGTCCGCGCTGGCCGACCGTTATCTGTGGGCCGCGCGCGACGCCCTGGCGGCAAAGAACCTGGAGGCCGCGGAACTCTACGCGCGCAAGGTCCTGCAATTGAGCGACTCGGATCCCGAGGCACGCTTCCTGCTGGCGCAGATCGCGCAACAACGCGGCGATCGCGTGGAGTTCGATCGGCTCCTGGCGGAACTGGCCCCGGACAAAAGCAATGGACATCCACCCGCTCACCTGCTGCAGGCGACGCGCCTGCTCCAAGCGCAGGGCTCGCTCACCAAAACACAACTTCCGCTGGTGATTCACCACCTTGAGGTGGCGGCGTCGCACGCGCCGCTGCGAGCCGTCGCCAATCAGACGCTCGGCCAGCTGTACTATTCCCAACGCGACTGGGACCGCGCGCTGGACTGTTTTGAAGCGATCACGCCCGAACGGCCGGAGGCACACCTGTGGATCGCCAATATCGTCGCATCGCGCAACGATGCCGCTCGAGCGAAATCGGAGCTGACTCGCGCGGTGGCCTCGCTGACGGAACGAATACGCACGCAACCCAACAACACGCAATCGCGATTGCTGCTGGCCAACGCGTACCGCATGCTCGGCAACTTGGCTGAAGCCGAACGAGTTCTGCGGGAGGGCTTCACGCAGCCGGATGGTGATCGCTGCCGCGCTGAACTGGCCGCATTCTGCGTGGCGAAAGCCGATCAACTCGCGGCGGCTTCAGAGGCGGCCAGTCTCGAAGTGCGACTCAACCTGTTACAGCAAGCCCTGCAATGCTCCCCCGGACATGCGACTGCCCTGGACCGCGTCGCGGTATTGGCTGGCCTCACCAGTAACGGCGCACGACTCGACCGTGACGTGCTCAAGGGAGTCCTGGCTGCGGGGCGTGCGGCGACGATGGCTCACCTGCTGCTCGGCGTACTGGCCGCCGACGCCGGCGACTCCGCGTCAGCCCGGATCCATTTGCAGCAGGCCGCACAATTGGATCCCGTGACCATCTCCACGGTCATTGGTCTGGTGCGGTTGTCAGCGGATCGCAGTCCCCCGGAAACCGCACGCGCGCTGCGACTGGCCGAAGCCGCGGTCGATGCGTGGCCGGTGAATACCGATGTCCGGTCCGTGCGAGATTCCCTGAAGAAATAGGTTTCTCACGGCGGCACGGAGTTACCACGGAGGCACAGAGGGCCGTCGTGGCCTATCCCGGATCATGTTCGAAACCAAAAGAGCCACCACAGGGCGCGCTTAGAAATAAGTTGTCGCATCGAACATCGTCGCACGGCTCTCCGAGCCGTGATTTCTCGACTCGGAGAGTCGAGCGACGGACGGCAATTCGGTAACTTATTGTTGAGCGCGCTCACAGAGCCAAAGGGAACACAGAGAAAAGCAATGAGGGGTGGCATTCACAAAGTGTCAGGTCTAGTCCAACCAAAACCTCTGCGCAACCGCTTGCCCTACTGGCCCTTTCTTCACCCTCTGTGCCTCTGTGGTGAATAGTCCGCGCTATCCTGTGTGCCCCACTGGCTTTCCTCCGTGTCTCCGTGAGAACCCCCCCGCTCAATCACCGCGGAGCAGTTCCGAGAGACCGAATGTGAAGAACGTTCCGATGCCGAAGTTCAGCAACTCTTCTTCGGGCTTGTACTGCAGGATCAGCGTGTCTCCCGCCTGGACCAGCGGACGAGACCGAGGATCGTTCACCGCCCGGTTCAAGTCCACGGCGATCGTGATCTGACCGTTGTTCGGCAGCTTGCGGAGGATGAAGAGCGCGCTCGGCGGGGCACCGCCCATGTTCTGGAGGTTCATTACGCCCATACCGACGTTCTGGCCCGAGCCCGGCTTGCCTGCTGCTCCTTGCCCGGCCATGGCCAGCGCTCCGAGCACGTCGAGATCATAATCGCGCGGCAACGGCCATTCCCCGCCGGGCAGCAAGCCACCCGTGTAGAACACCTCGCGCTCGCGACCTTTGATCAACACAATGTCGCCGTCTTCCAGGATGATGTCCTTCTCGGAGAACGTCGGTGTTTGGCCTGGCGGCAGCCGCAACGGAATGCGGATGATCGCCGGATCCTCGGGCAGCGGCGGCCGACCGACGCACGGATTGCAGATTGGCGCGGAGTAGAACGCGCGGATGAACTCGTCGCGTTTCTTCGCGTCCAGCAGGCGACCTTTGAGGATTCGGATTTCGTTCTCGGCGTCCAAGCCGGGCAGGCCGCCTGTTTCCGCCAGCGCATGCAGGACGTCGTTCTTGTACGCCGGCAGGTCGATGCTCTCGCCGCGAGTAGGGGCATTGGTGGTCTGGACGAACCCGGCTCCGGCGGGACCACCGCGTTGAATTTGCATCGCCCCAATTCCGTCCTCGCGCATCACGATAATGCGATAGGTCCGCTCCTTCATGAGCGTGACGATGATGCGGTCCTTGCCGGGTTGCAGGATCCGGCTCTTGACCGTGTATTCCGTGCGAATGGCGCTTTCGATCTGTGAAAGCGTCAAACCCTGCGTGGCAATCGGAGCAATCAGTGGCAAGGGCAGTGTGCCGTCTTTGCGCACCGGGATCGGAAATCCGATCGACGGCGGCAGGTCGCTGTCCTTCTCCGGCATGTGCACGGGCGGGGCCTGCTCGGCGCTGCCGAGCACACCCTCGACGTAGATGCCCAGAATGTCGTCGGCATCGACCAGATACTCGCGCGGCGGTTCTTGCCGCAGTCGAGCGATGTCAATCTCGACGAGATCGTTCTTGGGGTTGGCCAGGAACGTCGGCGGCAAGCGGTGCGCCGGAATGCCGCTGATCGGCGACAAGACCGACGTGCAACCGCTCAGCGTTATCGCATAGAGGCATGCCAGGGAAATGACTAGCTTGTGGAGTTGCTTCTTCATTTCAAACTGCCTGCTTGGATTACGAACCTGTCTTTTCTTCTCACGGAGGCGCGGAGGTGAACTAGCGAGGCACGGAGAGCGCTCTCTCCGGCCTCGTCTTCCTCTGTGACTCCGATCTTCCTCTGTGTCTCTGTGAGATGCCTTCTCCCTCCAGACTCCAGACTATTGCCCTGGCATCATCCCGCCGGGCGGGATTTGCGGGACGATCAGCGAGTTGGGCATTTGCAGCATTGGCTGGTGTTCGATGGCTTCTGGAATGGCGCCCTCGGGAGCCAGGTGTGTTTCCTGGCATGTCGGGCATTGGCCGTTGGCGTAGGACGAGGAGTGCATCGCGCCAGCGGTGCCGGCGATCTGGATGTCTCGATATCCGCCCGCTCCGTCTTCCCGCGCGGCTTGTACGCCGTACGGGTAGCCGGCGAACCAGGCCGCCACCTTCATTTGGC
>Ga0233425_10009909_pt1 | contig 11846 bp, 8 predicted proteins | sample Watercolumn_Towu_2_FD_181712 | JGI IMG/M metagenome (GOLD analysis project Ga0233425, IMG submission 181712) | Freshwater microbial communities from Lake Towuti, South Sulawesi, Indonesia - Watercolumn_Towuti2014_140_MG | ecosystem: Environmental > Aquatic > Freshwater > Lake | place: Indonesia...
GCGAACCGGGCGGGGCCCGTGGATCCGCATACCCACTGAAGGGCGGCCATGGGGCAGGCGGATGGTGAGGGAGAGGGTCGTCCGGACCGCGATAGGCTCGAAGCCGCGGGCCTCATCAGAGTCACACGGCTGCATCAAACGCCGCGCCTCGTCACAGCGAGAGGGCGGGCGTGGTGCGCGCAATGGCAGCGGCGCGGGCGGACGAGGTGGAGATCCTCGTGGAGCAGTATCTCAGGACATCGCAAGGCAGCGCTGTCGCGGCTCTTCGGCAAGCCATCTCGGATGCGCTCGTGGACGCCGTCGAGCGCCGTCAGAGGCTGGAGGCCGCTGAACGAGCCGCCTCCCGTGGCTTTACGCGGCAAGTCCCGCCAGCAGCGTCCGAGCAACCGAGCCGGGCGGCTCGTCGCCTCCGGGTCGCTAGCCGGCCGCCCGGCCGAGGTTGCGGTCGTTGATCGCGGTGCCCATCACGATTTGACCGCTCCGCCCGCCCTGCGTTCTGCCAGCGGATGACTGACCGCGGGCCGTCCCGAACGACAGCGCTTCGACCTTCAGTCCGCGACGCATATTTTCCGGAAGATCGGAGTGATCGTAGTAGCCTGCATCATGGGCCATCGCGTCCAGGGCCTGGATCTCGTTGGCGGCCGCGCCGGTCCAGAGGATCGCGCCCGTCCCACTCTGCCGAATTTGGAAAACCGACATCGTCGCTTCCTCCATGCGTGTTCCAGGATGAGACGCGCGACGCGATGGGTCGTTCCTTCCATCTCGGGACCTGCGATCGAAAGGGGAAGCTGTCCGGGCCGGTCGTGCTCGAACTTGGCGCCGGCCGCCTCCGATCCCCGATGCAGGGGTAGGTGTGCTCGACGGCCGGGCCGAGGGCCGCTGAAATTTTAGAGACGGATGTAGGAGAACGAGGTCTGTTCGGTCGCGTTGCGAGGGGACGGCTTGAAGCCGTAAGCGGATCGACCGCGGCTCATCGCGGACGTACCTGACGACGGAACGCACTATGGATCACGACGTCACAGGACCGGGATCGGACGAGCAGGCCGCGATCATCGAGGCTGCCGAAGAGGTCGTGCTGGAACCGCTGGCCGACTTTCCGCACATCGACCTGCGCACCGGTGTCGAGCCGTGGGACAAGCGCCGAGCCGCGGGCAAGACGCTTCGGCGCGACCTTCCCCATGTCGATCATGCCGTCCTGACCGCCGACGTGGATCGACCCGACCCGGTCTCGCTCATCGAAGGGGCGCATGCCGGCCGGCAGGAACACCTCATCCCGCTGCGGGTCGCCCGCATGGCTTCCTCGCCGTTCGCCTTCCTGCGCGGCGCGGCGCAGGTCATGGCCTGGGATCTGTCTCGGGGACCGCGCGGTCCGATCGATGTCGTCATGAACGGTGACGCCCACATATCGAATTTCGGCCTGTTCGGCTCACCGCAGGGTGACGTGGTCCTGGATCTCAACGATTTCGATGAGGTCACGGTCGGACCGTGGGAATGGGACCTGAAGCGGCTGTGCGCGAGCATCGAGGTCGCGGCGCGAGACGCTGCCGTGCCTGCGAGCGAACGGCGTCAGGCGGTCCAAAGCGCCGCCGCAGGCTATCAGCACACCATGGACGATCTCGCCCCGCGCGGATCTCTGGATGTCTGGCAGCAGGCGGCGCGGGCCGATGATCTCGACTTCATCGGCATCGAGATCGATGCCGAGTCGCAGGCGGTGGTCCATCGAGCCGTCGAAAAGGCCAGACGCAAGAACAACAAGAGCCTGCTCGATCGGGTCGGCGAGCGGCGGACGGATGGGGGGTGGCGGTTCCGCGAGGAGCCGCCGATCCTCACCCGTGTCGATGAGGCGACGCGCCAGAGCGTCACGGCCGGACTGGAACGCTACGCCGAGACGCTGCCGCGCGAGCGCCGGTTCATGCTGAGCCGCTACCACGTCGTCGATGTCGCGCACCGGGTGGTCGGAGTCGGCAGCGTCGGCACGCGGGCCTATGTCGCCTTGTTGTGCGGAAATTCGGACCAGGATGCGCTCTTCCTTCAGGTCAAGGAAGCTGTGCGACCGGCAAGCGCACCGTATCTGCGCGGCATGCCCGAGCCCTATGCGAGCCACGAGGGCGAACGCGTGATCTACGGACAGCGCCTGCTGCAGGCGGTGGGGGATCCGCTGCTCGGCTGGACCAGCATCGACGGTCGCCCGTTCTACGTGCGTCAGATGAAGAACATGAAGGGCGATATCCCGCTCAGTCGTATGGCGGGCCGCTCATTGATGTACTTCTCGCACGCGTACGGTGCGCTGCTGGCGAAGGCGCATGCGCGCACCGGAGATGCGGCGGCGATCGCGGGCTATTTCGGTCACGACGGGCGTGCTGATCTGCGTGAAGCCCTGGCCGATTGGGCGCAGGCCTATGGTGATCGGAATGCAGCGGACTACGCGATGTTTTGCGCCGCAATCGCTGAAGGGCGCCTCACGGCAGCGGATGACCCGCACTTGTGATGGAGGAAGCGGGCGGCCGACAGCTTCATCGCCGAGCGCAGAACCACCGGGCTGCTACGCGTGCCCGGCCTCATAAGTACATAGGCGCGGGCAACCTTGGCGAGCGTCCGGCGCGCGAGCATGCCAGCGGCCGATGCTCGCTCTCGCTATGACGAGATCTCCTATCGCGGCATAGGACCGACCGTTACGGAATCTGCTGTTGAGCGGCTTCGATCATGCGGTCGCCGTCCTCCTGCAATAGAAGTCGATCCGACACGAGTGCATCGACGGACCTCGTCACGGCTGCAACATAGGCACCCGCATCCTGATATCGCTCCTCAAGGGACAAGCGGGGGTCGCCAGCCGCATCCCGCTGGGCACGCGTGCGCGCAAACGGTATCTGACTGCCCTCGCGATCACACAAAGCCCCGGCAGGGAACGGATCGGCATACAGGTTCCAACCGGTGAAGGTCGCACGCGGTGCCGCCACCGCCGGCAGGCGGATGCCGGCCACCTCGTTGCCGTCGGCATCGACGCGTGGGACCAGGGGACGATATTGCGGTCCACTTTCCGGGTGCGGGTCGACGTAGGTGCTGAAACGCGCGATTGCATTCGGCGCCGTTGGAACGGGAACGCCGACCATGAACGGAAAGCCGATATCTGCAGCCTCGACCAGGGTTTGGTCGGACAGGCGCGGCACGCGGCTCTCCGGGGGCGCCTTACCCTCCTTCACCCATTCTTCGAGAACGACCAGCAGCGCGCGGACCGCCGGGGCCGGGTTCAGGCTGCTGCGCGGGTTCGCACAGGGACCATTGGTCGAGGCCAGACCGGCACGCCCATAGTGGAAGCCGCTTGAGACGAGGTAGGCTCGGGCGGTGTCAGGCAGCCGCACATCGGTGCGGCCGACGGGATCGGTCGTGAGGAGAGAGGCGCCTTTCTGCCAATACTCCGTTCCGGTGTTCGCTTCGATCAGCAGGGGGTCGAAGCCATCATCTCGCAGGATGCTGCCCGTCCTCCCGGTGATGGGATCGTGTTGGCTGCCGGCCGAGAATGGGAAGGCGTTCTCGGGATAGAGGTGGTCTTCGTGCTGTGTGTTGGTTCGCGAGGGCTGGCCGAAGCGGGCATTGAGGAACACGCCGCCCACCCCAGCGATGTGGGACAGCACGCCGTCGAAAACCCGCTTGCCGACCTCGTCCCTGTTGAAGCCCTGCTGGATGAAATCGCGCAGATAGCGACCGCTCTGAGAGATGCCGAGCGCGAGGGTGTGCCGGATCGTGCCGCCCGCCGGGTTGGCCGTGCCGCCGCTGTCTCCGCCGTTGCCGCGGAGATAAGCCACCACGTCCCGGGTCGCGGCGAAGCCGATCCCGAGCACCTTCGGCTCGGTGGCTTGGTACGTGAATTCGTAGAGCGAGCCGGGCAACGGCTTGGTGCCCTTCGGCAAAAGTTCGATCTGACGCGGCGTGGCGTAGTGCCAAGCGTCAGGCGGCACCGGCCGCGGCGGGTCAGCTTCCCGGCGCCGGACGGTGAGGCGCGCATCGGCCTTGTTCTGGCTGGCGACCTTGAATGTCAGATAGAAGGGAGCCTCCGGCGGGCCGCGGGTCGCGCTGACGAGCTCATCGCGCACGATCTCGACGATCGGTTTGCCGTTGCGCGTGGCCACCGGCACGTCGATGGCCATACCGCCCTGCTGGCGCAGCGCGTCGGCCTCCCAGCCCGACCAGACGATGGTGTAACCCCGACGTAGGACGAGACCGGTCCCGGCATCGGTGGCAGACTTCGGATCGTTGACGGCCTGTACAGCCTGCGCAGGCGCATCGAGGACCCAGTTGAAGAGAAACTTGCGGCCCCGGTTCAGGACCTCGAACAGGAGCGTGCCGCTGCCCCGGGCCGGATCCTTGGGCCGCAGGATGAACAGATCGGTCTTGTACTCGACCATGCCGCGGACGTTGCGGGGCGCCAGGGCGATGTCGACGATGCCGGCATTCGCCGGATCGGCCGGGTCGAGCTCACCATGGGCCGTCCCGATGACACGCTCGTAGCTACCGGCCGCACCGAACTCGGCGCCATCTGCAAAAGGCTCGACGCTGGCGATCTCGATGCCGGTGATGCCCGCCTGAACCGGCGCAGCGCCGAGGGCGCAGCCGAGTGCGCCAACCACAACCCAACCGTTGCGCATGTTTGCTCCCTGCCCGGCTCGTTCCGGCCGGTGTCCTCAGCAAACATGTCGGCAGGCCGACGTCGAGAGGAATGCTGAGGCTCGCTCTGCATTCTCCTTTGCAGCTTGCGGGCGCCGTTCGGTTCGAATTCCTGCCCACCCGCCAATCCGTGGGTTCGTCGACGGCGAGGGATTCGAACGCACGGAGGCCTTTGGCGCCCGGTAGGGGCCGCCCTCCGGAGGAGTCACCAGGCCGCAACACCTCATCGATTCTTCCGAAGTGGGGCATCGCCCTCTCCAAAACCGCCAAGGTTTGGCTATCAGGCTGATCCGGTCACCCCGTGATTGATCGCCGCCATGCTCTCCATTTCCCGCGACGTCGTTTCGAAGCACCGCGAGATTTCCGCCCTACTCGCGACCTATGCCATGTTCCTCAGCGGCGTGCTGGTTCTGGCCTGGGCCGCGGCATAGGCCCTCTGGTCGGAGTTTGATGGAGTTGCTGACGTGACAGACAGAGCGCAACGCCCACAGTCGCGGACGGCTCTGGTCGCCTCTGTCGCCTTCGCCATCGTACTTGTTGCAGCCGGTACGGTTGGCTGGCGCTGGTACCACTACGTCACAGCCGGAGCCTCACCCTACGATGAGGTCGGGATCGAGGTGAACCGAAGGCTGCCGCAGGCCCTGCGCGACTGGGGCTGCGCGCGTATCAAGGAACGTTTTCCGCGAGCGGTACCGCCCTACGGATGTCAGCCGGGGCAGGTCTGAGGCTTCGCCACCTCAGCCTCCTCGGAAGCGCCTGCCGTGATCGGCTCCGACGCGGTGGTCCAAATTCCAGATTCGTGCAGGGTTGGCTTCTGCTCCACGGGTCGCTTGGCCGGCGAAAGTGGTTGGGCACGCGCAGCCGGCCAAGCGGTCGATGCTGGCACGAAGGCCTCCGAGGCCGGCGGCCTGTAGCCGAGCGCGCCCTGTGGACGCATCGTGTCGGAGTGTCGGCGCCAGCTCTCGATGATGATCTGTGCCTCCCTCCGTGCGTCGAAGACCTCGTCGTTCAGAAGCTCGCCCCGCCGTCTTGCGTTGCAGCTCTCGACGCAGCCGTTCTGCCACGGGGAATTCGGTGCGATGCAGGCCGTCTGACTGCCGACTGCCGCAGACCAGGACGGCACCGCACTGGCGAACCAGTTCCGCGAGGTCGGCTGTCAGCGCCGCCTCGTCCTCACTTCCCCGCGGCACTTGCGGCTCTCGTCGAGCGATGCGGGGCCGAGCGCCCGGCGGGCGCGGCGCTCGGAGACATCCGGGACAACGACGGCTGGTGTCCGCGACTGCGGCCGGAATGCCGCAACCACGTACGGTCGTATGGCGTCGCCGAGGCCCGCAGCCAGAGGATGTGGCGCGGTTCGACTCGGTGCCGTAACACGTTTCCGGTCGCATCATGGCCTCCTCGGGCGTTTTCTCATTCCCGCAACTGATTCCTTTCGCTATGCTTGAGGCGGCACAACGGACTCGCAAAGCAGAATGCTAAATCAGCTCCTTCGCTCAGCAATCTGGGCACCAACGATCGCTTTATCATGGTTTTGGGGGCTCGGCTTCTTCTACGCGATCCATGTCACACTGACATATGGCTGGCTCGGCTTCCTTGCTTTTGCTTTGCCCAACGCGGTCGGGCTTGGTCTATTTGGTTGGGTCCTCGGCGCACCGGGACGAAGCCCCGACAAAATCGCGGCGGCCATTCAGGGCCCCTACGCCGTCCTGTTCCTCGCCTGTCAGTTCCTCGCGGTTGCAATCACGATCTTCGGCTTCATCGCCTATGCTTGGACGCCGCTGTTCGGGCGGGACAGCATCATCGGCTCGATCGCGCTCATCCTCATCGCCTGCTCGATCGGGCATGCGGTTCCACTTCGCCGCATCAAGATCTGGCATGGCGTCGTCCTGATCCTGGGCGTGTGCGCCGGCTTCGTGGCGCTCGCCGGACTGGCGGGTGGATCCAGCGGTCCTGACGTTCCGCTCTCGTCCTTCGACCAGCGCTTCTACGGCCTCGTGCTTCCCTCGCTCGTCGGCTTCCTGCTCGGCCCCTGGATGGACGTGCAGCATTGGCACCGCGCGGTCGAGATCCAGCGCGAGGGCGCGTCCGTCCGGACGGCCTATGGGATCGGGGCGGTTCTCTTCGTCGGCCTGCTGACGATCAATGCCCTGCTCGCGTCCGCGGCGGGACTTGGCGAACCGGTCGTGTCGTTCGACGGCCTGCCCGGCGCGTACGCCGCCGTGGCGCAGGCCACGGCGCGGAGCCACCTTGCGGGGGTGACGGTCGCCTTTCTGATCTGGACGGTCGTGGCGGCCGCCACCACGATCGACAGCTTCTACAGCGCGACCCGCTGGCTCATGACCGGCATCACGACGCGCAGCAACTCGCCGCTCCTCGCCTTCGTGCCGCCCTCGCTGGTGTCATCGCCGATCTGGATCCTGGTTGCGGCCTTCGCGACGGCGGTCGTTGCGACCCAACTCAATCTCTCGCTGATGTACCTGATGGTGCCCTTCGCCACGCTCCTCGTCGGAGGAGCGGCCTGCCTCGTCTGCGAGACGCTCGGCGCGTCCCGGCGCTACGACCCGGTCCTCAGCTACATGATCGGTCTGGCCGCCTGCCTCGTCTTCCTGACCGGCTACATCGAGCCGAACTGGGCGTATCTGACCCTGGCCCCGCTCATCGGGCTCGTCGGCGCGCTGCCGATGATGGCAGAGCTGCTCGGCTTCGGCGGCAAGCCGGCAACGCCCGCGCCGATCGCGACGGACGAGCCTGCTGCGAAGACGGTGGTGGTCGCCGTAGCCCGGGATGAGGCGGTCGCCTCGCACGGCTTCGACGGGCAGTGGTTCGTCTTGAATCTGATGCCGACCTACGACGACACCAATTCCGTCGGGAATGTCTATTTCGCGAACTACGTTCGCTGGGTCGGGAAGGCGCGAGAACTGTTCTTCAACACCTGCATGCCCAATTTCGACCTGAAGTCGACGGAGTTCTACGTGCTGACGAAATCGTTCCAGCACGATTTCCGGCGAGAGGCCGCCGAGTTCGAGCCCATCACCGTCCGTGTCCGCATCGCCAGCCACAATCGGAAGTTCGTGACGCTGGCCCACGAGATCCACAGCGAGATCAACGGCCTGCTCGGTCGCGGCGAGCAATCGCTGATGTTCGTGGACACGGTCCAGTATCGTCCGCTGGACATCCCGCGGACCATCATCGAGGGCTTTCTTCCCTACTGGCCCAAAACCTCTCCGCACGCGACCTCGACGGTGTCGGGTCCGCTGGGAGCCACGAGCCTCAGCGTCTAGAGCCGGATCCGGCTCTCCGTTCTCGTCTCGACGCGCATTCCTTCGACGAACCGGTGTCCGCACCCGTGCGAATGCGCTCCACATGTCTCGCGCGAAGCGCCCGTCGCACGCCGGTGCGCGGGCGTCTCGCGAGGCATTCCGAGCCGCATCAGGCGGCGTGGATCGTCCCCCGCCGGAGGTCCTGCCGGCTCGCCAGGGCCGTGGCCTCCTCGGCCGGAACGGGTCTGCTGAACAGGTAGCCCTGGAACTCGTGGCAGCCCAGGCTCAGGAGGCATCGGCGCTGCGCCTCGGTCTCGACGCCTTCGGCGATGACCGTCATCTTGAGGCTCGTGGCGAGATCGATGATCGCGCGGACGATGGCCGCGCCGCTCTGCTCGTGCGGCAGGTCCCGCACGAAACACTGGTCGATCTTGATCTTGTCGAAGGCCAGTCGGCGAAGGTAGCTCAAGCTGGAATAGCCGGTTCCGAAATCATCGACGGAAAGCCGCACGCCCCGCTCCCGAAGCTTGGCCAGCGCGGTCTTGATGGTCGGGGTCGCCTCGAGAAACACCGACTCCGTGACCTCCAGTTCGAGCCGCGAAGCGGCCAAGCCGCTCCCCTGCAGCGCCGAATCCACCAGAAGCACGAGATCCGAGTGACGGAACTGGATGGGTGACAGGTTCACGGCGACGCTGATGTCGCTGGGCCAAGCTGCGGCGATCGCGCAGGCCTGCTGCAGGATCCACTCTCCCATCGGGATGATCACGCCCGTCTCTTCGGCGAGGGGGATGAAGTCGGCGGGCGAGACGAAGCCGCGCTTGGGGTGGTTCCAGCGCACCAGCGCCTCGAAGCCTCGGATCCGGCCCTCCTTCGTCACGATGGGCTGGAAGTAGAGGAGGAACTCGTTGCGATCGAGGGCCCCCCGCAGCTCCGTCGACAGGGCACGGCGTGCCTCGATCCGCTCGTCCATCTCGGCTTCGTAGAAGCGGTATCCGTTCCGGCCTTCGCCCTTCGTCCGGTAGAGTGCGAGGTCGGCTCGCCGCATGATCTCCTCACAGCCGTCCTGGGGGGCGATGGCGATGCCGATACTGACGCCGATGCTCACCCGGATGCCGTCGATGGCGAAGGGTGACGCGACCGCCGCCACGATGTCGCTGGCCAGGAGTGCGATGGCGTGGCGATCCCTGGCCGCCGGGCCGCTCGCGAGAATCGCGAACTCGTCGCCTGCGAGGCGAGCCAGCTGCACATCGGGCGACGCGAAACGCCGCAGACGCTCGGCAACGGCCCGCAGGAGCCCGTCGCCGGCCGCGTGCCCGAACGTGTCGTTCACGCTCTTGAACTCGTCGAGATCCAGCGCCAGCACCGCGAATCGTCCGCTCGCTCCGAGCTGCTGGCGCGCCGATTCCAGAAGCCGCTGAAACTGAACCCGGTTCGGGAGGTCCGTCAGCGCGTCGTGCAGCGCGAGGTACGACAGCCGCTCCTCCGACCGCCGCTTCTCCGTCACGTCGGATCCGACGCCGCGGTATCCTGAAAAGCTGACACCGTTGGTGAAGATCGGCTTTCCACTCAACTGCCACGTGCGCTGCTCGCCCGCGATGTTGAGCGGGAGGACGAGGTTGCGGAATGTGCGGCGCTCGGCGATGCAGTTCCAGAGAACGGTGCTCGGGTGCCCCTCGGGCGCAGCGACGGCGGGCAACAGCAGTTGTTCGAGGGGCAAGCCGAGAAGCTGGCGCTCCGACGAGCGGGCGACCTCGACCAACCGCGGCGACACATGCTGCAGGCGAAGCTCCGCGTCGGTCTCCCAGAGCCAGTCGCTCGCATTCTCCTCGAACTCGTTGAGCAGGAGATTCGTGAATTCCTGCTGCCGCTCGAGGTCGACCTGCGCGACGACGCGCATTTTCAGGAGGCGGCTGAGATGCAGGATCGTGAAGCAGACAAAGGCTGCGTAGAACACGAGAAGGATCGCGACGTAGATGTAGAAGCGGTCGCCCGTCGCCGCCAAGCCGAAGAAGGATCCGGCGATGATGAGGCCGGAGAAGCCGATGGCGATCCGTGGCAGCACGGCGGCGCTCATCCCGGTCGCGATCAGGCCCGCACAGCTGGCGGCGATCAGCAGGCGCCCGTCCGGATCGGCTCCGACGAACAGCATGACCGGGATCGAGGCGAGCAGACCGCCATAAGCATAGGCGGCCAGGACGGCACGACGGATGAACGAGACGGCCACTTCGCGCGGCTTGGGGCGCGAACGCCAGAGCCAGCATTGCCGGAGGACAGCGACCGCCAGCGGCAGGATAGACGCCTCAAGCAGGCCCAAATAGGCGCGATTGGCAGGACTCCAAAAGAGATAGACGATGACTTGGACGACGCTGAGGCTGACGAGTACAGTGAAAGGAACCAGACGGAGAGCAACGTCGAACTGCTCTACACGGACGCGAGCCCTCAGGTTGGCGTCGAGAGGTTCGTTTCCACGATGAGCGCCGGCTGGGAATGAAATCAGCATCTCAGGTGACACACACACTTCATGGAAAGCTATTCGATGCAGATGTAAATTTTCTACTATTTGAAAGTACGCTCGGATCCGCCCCTCCATCACAGAATGGGCCATTGGGTTTAAATTGCTGTAAACGTGACTTTTCGCATTTGATGCGAATTGATTGCTTGAATTGCAATCTTCGCGCCTCATTTCGGACATGAATGGGCTGGTCGACTGGGGTGATCTTGCGACAGCAGCGATCCGGACGGTCGCCACACGACACCCGCGCGCATCGTCTTTGTCGCGTTGCGCGCCGCGGGAAGCGGTGACGATCCCGGCGGATCCGCCCGCGGGCCAGATCTTGAACCCTCCGCTGGTGCGCCGCTGCGGAGGCGATTCCCACCTGTGAGGCCGCCTCACGGCCGCGGGTCTGCATCGGGGTCTGCCGCCGGCGGGATGGCGCCGGCCCCTGGAACGGCCGACCGGATCGACGCGATCCACCGGCAGGGGCTCGAGCGGCGTGCCGACGACGACGTGCCAAACGGCACGTCGTTTCAGAGTGCCAGAACCCAATTCAGGGACACGCAACAAGTCACGGCCAGCCGCCTTTCGACGGAGACCGCGCAAACCTTACTGGGTTGTGCCATGAACACTCGTATCAAGACCACTCGTATCACTTCCACCATCGCCGCTGTCGTGCTGGGCATCGGTGCGATCTCTTCGCCTGCTCTTGCTCAGAACTTCTCGACGATCCGAGGGGAGAAGCCTTCGAGCTTCTTCACTGATCGCGCCGCTCCGAACGCCTACGACGACGTGACGACGGGTTCGATCGGCACGGCTCGGGGCCGCAGCATCGACCGCTCCGCCAAGGACGGCAACGCGGAACTCAACGACCGCTCCGTGCCGAACTACGGTGCGACCTCCGGCGGCCCGGCGGAATAACGGGGACACGACACGCCCGACGCGCGCGTATGCGGGTCGGGCGCTCCTCCATGGATGGTCGGCCTCAGCGCCCCCGTCTCAGGGAGATGCCGATCGCGATCCCGTCGCCTGATCGGATGCGGCCACGAGGCAGGGACGGAGGTGACGCCGGATGTACGCGCACCTTCGCTCCGCCCGGCGTGGCCGCTCTCGGTTCGGCGCCTGCCTCGAAGGGAGCCGGCATCCGCGTCGGCGAAGACTGTTCCCGATCGGCCGCCGCCCCCTGGGATCGCCTCGCATCGGTGCCGAGCGCGCGAGTGTGGAGGCCATCAAACCAGGACAGTCCCGATCGCGACAGCCCCGACGGCAGGCCGCGCCGCCCCTCCGATGGGAGGCCTTCGGCTCGTCGAAGGAGGCACGGGCCGTGAGCGCTTCATTGGCATAACACCTGCGAGCGTGGCCGGACGTTCGGAGGATGTCTCCCATGGTGTCGATGGCGTCTTCCCCGCCGGCTTCCGCAGCCGAGATCG
>Ga0233425_10009910_pt1 | contig 11846 bp, 10 predicted proteins | sample Watercolumn_Towu_2_FD_181712 | JGI IMG/M metagenome (GOLD analysis project Ga0233425, IMG submission 181712) | Freshwater microbial communities from Lake Towuti, South Sulawesi, Indonesia - Watercolumn_Towuti2014_140_MG | ecosystem: Environmental > Aquatic > Freshwater > Lake | place...
CAGCTGCTCGCGGTGGTCGACGACGCGGATCCAGGTAGCGAGGCCCGGCAGCGCAGCCTCGCGCCGCACCCGCCCGCCGAGGGTGCGCGAGCCCTCGAGCAGCGTGGTGCTGTAGCCGCGCCGGCCGAGCGACGTCGCAGCCTCGAGACCGGCCGGACCGCCGCCGACCACGACGACCCTGGCGTCGGACGCCTTGCGTCGCAGGCGCTCCGGGTGCCACCCACGTCGGAACTCCTCGCCCATCGCCGGGTTCTGCGTGCAGCGGATGGGCGCGGCCAGGTGGTCGCCGGTGACGCACATGTTGCAGCCGATGCATTCCCGGATCTCGGCATAGCGGCCCTCCTCGATCTTGCGAGGCAGGAACGGGTCGGCGATCGACGGACGGGCGGCGCCGACGAGGTCGAGCACCCCGCGGCGCACCTGGTCGGCCATCGTGTCGGGCGAGGTGAACCGTCCCACCCCGATCACGGGCTTGGTGGTGAGCGCCTTGAGGCCGCGCACGTGCTCCTCCTGCGCCGCCTCCGGCGAGAAGCGCGACGTCGCGGAGTCGTCCTCCCACGACCCGTGCTGGAAGTCCCAGACGTCGGGGAGCTCGGCGAGCGTGCCGACGATGTGCTCGATGTCGTCGCGGCCGATGCCGAGGCCCGTGGCACCGACCCCGAGCCGGCAGGCGACGGCGGCCCGGCCCCCGCACAGCTCGCGGGTCTCCTCGAGCACCTCCCGCAGCAGGCGCATGCGGTTCTCGGCGCTGCCGCCGTACTCGTCGTCGCGCTGGTTGTACAGAGGCGACAGGAAGTGCTGGAGGCCGGCGTAGCCGTGGCCGGCGTAGACGTACACGAGGTCGTAGCCCGCCTGCAGTGCACGACGGACGGCGTCGCGGTGCCATCGGCGCAGCTCGGCGATGTCGTCCTTGGTCATGGCGCGCGCCTGGACCGGGTGGACCGACCCGAGGGCCGGCAGGGAGCTGGGGCCGATGGGGATCTGCCGGCTCGCGAGGTTGGCGCTGTGCACGCCGGCGTGGGTCAGTTCGATGCCGGCGAGCGCGCCGTGCTCGTGGACCATGTCGGCGATGCGGGCCACCGCCGGGATGTCGTCGTCGCTCCACAGCCGCAGCTCGACGGACGGCGTCAGGTCGCTCGACGGGTGGATCTCCACCTCCTCGGTGCAGACCACGGCCCAGCCGCCCTCGGCCTTCACCCCCCGCATGAAGGCCTCGCTGGACGGATCCCGGTAGCCCATGCCGTTGCAGTGCGGCACCTGGAAGAACCGGTTGCGGGCGACGACGGGGCCGAGCCGGACCGGCTCGAACAAGATGTCGTGGCGGGCATCGCGCCGAGGGCTGACGTCGTCCATGCCGGCATCCTCGCCGAGGGCGCGGGGCAGGGCCCGCGTTTCCCGCAACGCGCCGTGCCCGGCATGCGACGGCCCCCGGCGCACGCCGGGGGCCGAAGCGGTCGCCAGGGTCAGACGAGCTCGGGTGTGCGGGTCCTCTCGCCGGCGAGCGAGTAGAAGAACAGTGCCACCGGCCGGTAGATCGCGTGCGCGAACTTCGTGAAGGGCAGGAGCAGCATGAGCTCCATGGCCACGGCGACGTGCAGCAGGAAGAACCAGTAGCCCCACGTGGGTGCATCCGGCACGTACAGGGCGACCTCGATGACGAACCCGGTGAGGCCGGTGAGGAACAGCAGGATGAGCAGGAGCCAGTCCGACGGCTTCGACGTCATGGCCGCACGGTTGTACTTCGTGGCGCGGTTGATCATGAACCAGGTGACGCCGTACATCAGCATGAGGCCGGCGACCGTGCCCAGCAGCCGGGTCGGGTACCAGATGGGCACCGGGGTCCCGGTCGCCTTCACCCCGACGATGTCGAGGGCGTAGTTGATCGTGGTGGCGGCCAGCAGGCCGAGGAAGCCCCAGATCGTCATCGCGTGGATGAACCAGCGGCGGCGGTACCACGGCTCCACCGGGGCATCGTCCTTGCAGTCCTCGCGGTACCGGCGCTGCCCCAGCGACTCGACCGCGACCGACGACCACGCCGCCTTCCAGGCACGGCCCAGCTGCGCCTTGCCGCCGAGCAGGGACCGGAAGGTCACGCCCTCGTGCCGGGAGATCCGCACGACCATGGTGGCCACGCCGGCCAGGCCGGCCACGGCCATGAGGCCCATGACCGCGATGCCCAGCCAGTGGATGACCGGGTACGGGACGAACTCGAACAGCGCCAGCGTGGAGCCTTCGACCGGCTCGCGCATGCCGTACATGAACGTGGCGAAGAACGCCGCGACGGCGATCGCGATGATCGTGCCACCCAGGGTGCTGGTGAACAGCACGCGGGCGAGCCTCGTGCGGTCGTAGCTGGCGATGGCGTAGCGGCGCGCGGTCGCCATGAACTCGCCGGGGTCGGCGTCGGTCGGGCAGCTGTCGCTGCACAGGCCGCAGTGGTAGCAGGTCCACAGCTCCTTGCTGGCGAGCAGGTCGTCCTTGAGACCGACCTGGGCGAGCCGGATGACGCGGCGCGGGAACGTGGCGTCGTTGTCGGCGAGCGGGCAGATCGCCGTGCAGTTGCCGCAGCTGAAGCAGGCCGAGACGTCGACCGCTCCGAACTTCTTCATGTCGGCCAGGAGGTCGACATCCACCATGGAGCTCACGACGCGTCTCCCTTGTCGAACGCCTCGTACAGGAAGTAGCCGTCGTCGTCTGCCTCGGGCAGCTCGACGACGTGGCCGAACCGGCGCATGCCCATCACCCAGAAGACCACCTCGCGGGCCGGGTGCCCGATCCGCTCGGCGATGGCGGGGACGGTGAGCGGGCCGTCGGAGAGCGCCTCGAGGATGGGCCGCTGCATGAGCGGCTCCTCCCGGACGATCTCGCGGGGCTCGCGGAGCGATGTGGTCATGAGACCGGCACCTCCACCAGGCTGTCGATCATGGCGATCATCTGAGCGTCCGTGTAGCCGAGCAGGTCGAGCGCGGCCGTCGGGCAGAGCGGCACGCAGCCGCCGCAGCCCTTGCACACCGCCGCCGACACCTCGGCGACCGTGCGCCCGCCGGCGTCGCGGGTGCTGATGGCGTCGTACGGGCAGGTGGTGAGGCACTCGCCGCAACCCGTGCAGTCGTCCACATGCACCGTGGCGACCAGCGGGTCGAGCTCGGCGACGCCCTTCTTGAGGATCGCGGCGCTCTGGGCGACGGCGGCCATCCCGGACGCCACGCTCTCGGTGGCCGTCTTCGGGCCCTGGCACGAACCGGCCACCATGACGCCGTCGACCACGGTCTCCACCGGCCGCAGCTTGGGGTGGATCTCGTTGTAGAACCCGTCGTCGCCCACCGGCAGCTTGAGCAGGTCGGTGAGCCCGGTGTTGGCGCGCGGGACCATGCCGGTCACCAGGACGACGAGGTCGGCCGGGATCGTGACCTCGCGGCCCCCGGTCAGGGTGTCGGTCGTGGTGACGGCGAGCCGGCCGTCGCGGCCCTGCTCCACCGACGGCGGGGTGTCGTCGGGGTAGGTCATGTACACAGCGCCGTTCTCGCGCGCCTGGGTGTACATCAGCTCGTACTTGCCGTAGGTCCGCACACCGCGGTTGAGGTGGAACTGCCGGATCTGCGGGTCGAGGGCCGACACCAGGATCGAGGCGTGAGCGGTGGCCGCGCAGCAGAACTTCGAGCAGTACTCGTTGCCGCCTGGCTGCCGGCTCCCCACGCAGTACACGTAGGCGATCGAGCGGACCGGGCGACCCCGGTGCACGAGCGTCCCGCCGCCGGCGGCGTCGACGAGCTCCTTGAACTCGGGGAGGGTGAGCACGCCGTCGATGCCGTAGCCGAACTCGCCGTTCTCGGGCTCGTAGCTGTCGAAACCGGTGGCGATGATGATGGAGCCGACGGTGGCACGGATGGTCTCCGGCGGATCGCCGGCCACCTCGACGACGGCCTCGTAGTTGCCGAAGCTGCCCGACTTGCCGACCAGCTGAGCGCCGGTCAGGACCGTGATGCTCGAGCGGCGCGAGACCTGCTCCGTGAGCGCGGCGATCTGCTCCTTGCCGGAGCGGTCGTTGGGGAACATCGCCCCGAAGCGGCCGGCCCAGCCGCCGACCTCGGGCTCGCGCTCGACGAGGTAGACCTGCAGGCCCGTGTCGGCCAGACCGATGGCGGCACGCATGCCCGCGATGCCCGCACCGACCACCATCGTCGCGGGAGTCGTCTCGACGACGAGCGGCACGAGCGGCTCGGAGTTGCGGGTTCGGCCGATACCCGCGCGAACCAGGTTGATCGCCTTCTGGGTCGCCCCGTCGGGGTCGTCGCCGTGCGCCCACGAGTCCTGCTCGCGGATGTTGACCTGCGTGTAGGCGTAGGGGTTGAGATCGGCCCGCTTGGAGACGCCGCGGAAGGTGATCTGGTGGAGCTTCGGCGAGCAGGACGCGACGACGAGGCCGTCGAGGCCCTGCTCCCTGATCTGGTCGATCATGTCGTGCTGGGTGCCGTCGGAGCAGGCGAACATCGTGGTCTCGGCCACCACGACGCCGGGCTCGTCCTTGAGCGCGTCGCGGACGGCGGCCACGTCGACGTAGTCGGAGATGTTGCCGCCGCAGTGGCAGATGAACACGCCGATCCGGCGCTGGCCGTCGCCCTCCTCGGGTGGCTTCCCGATCTGGACGTCCACGGGGCCGGTCATACCGGCACCACCTCCGAGATCTCGGACTGGGTGAGATGGGCGGCCACCTGGGCGACCGCGGCGCCCGCGTGCAGGATCGAGTCGACGATGTCCTTGGCGCCCGCAGCCGTTCCGGCCACGAAGACGCCCGGGATGGTCGTCTGCCCCGGCTCGAGCTCCTCGCTCGGCTCGGCGACGTAGTAGTACTCGTCGAGGCGGAGCTTCTCGCCCGTGAACAGCCTCTCGACGTCGCGGTTGGGCTGGATGCCCACGGCCAGCACGACGAGGTCGTACTCGGCCTCCACGATGTCCCCGCCGTTCTCGATGTCCTCGTAGCGCAGGCGCAGATCGCCGTTCTCGAGCTCGGTGACCTTGGAGACGCGGCCCTTGATGTAGGTGGCACCCATATCCTTGGCCTGCTCGTAGAACTCGTCGTAGCGCTTGCCGGCGGCACGCATGTCCATGTAGTGCATGGTCACGTCGGCCAGCGGCAGGGAGCCCATGATCAGCTGGTTCTGCTTGATCGAGTACATGCAGCACAGCTTCGAGCAGAGCGGGTTCCCGACCTGCTTGTCGCGGGACCCGGTGCAGGAGATGTAGGCGATGCGGTCGGGCACCTTGCCGTCGCCCGGGCGAAGGATCGTGTTGAACGGCCGCGTCGGCGCGAGCAGGCGGTCCATCTGCATACCCGTGATGACGTTGGGGTACTGGCCGTAGCCGTACTCCGGCTTGAGATCCGCGGCGAACAGCCTGTAGCCCGTGGAGACCACCACGGCTCCGACCTCGACCTCGACCTGGTGGTCGTGCATGTCGAGCTTGATCGCGTCGGCAGGACAGGCGCGCACGCACTCCTGGCACTCGGAGCAGACCCCGCAGTCCAGGCAGGAGCCTGAGCCGGCCAGCGCCTCGGCCTCGGTCATCGCCGGCTCGAGCTCGTCGAAGCCCACCGGGTTCGCGCTGTGCTGAGTGCCGGGCCGCACGGGCGCCCGGTGCGTGTAGCTCTGCTGGCGCGCCAGCACCGACTCGTGGTCGACGACCCCGAGCGGGTCGTCGAACAGCGGGAAGCCGGCGAGCTCGCGGCCGTGGAGCCAGGCGTCGATCATGTAGGCGGCGCGGCGGCCGTGACCCACCGCGTGGGTGATGTCGGAGGCGCCGGTCTCGACGTCGCCGGCGGCGAAGATGTAGTCCACGTCGCTCTGGAGAGTCAGCGGGTCGACCTTGATCCGGTGGCCGCGGGCGTCGCCGGTCACCTTCTCGTAGGGCTCGTCGTCGGGCTCCATACCGACGGCGGAGACGACGACCTCGCACTCGAGGACGAAGTCGCTCCCCGGCACGGGCTCCGGGCGGCGGCGGCCGGAAGCGTCGGCCTCGCCGAGCCGCATGCGCTGGCAGCGCAGGCCGGTGACCGCGCCGCTTGCGTCGGACAGCACCTCGACCGGGGCGACCAGGAACTCGAAGGCCACGCCCTCCATCTCGGCCTCGTCGACCTCGACGGAGTGGGCGGGCATCTCCTCGCGACCGCGCCGGTAGGCGACGCGGACGTCCGCGGAGCCGAGGCGCCTGGCGGTGCGGGCGGCGTCCATCGCCACATTGCCGCCGCCGACGACGACGACGCGCTTGCCCGCGATCGAGGGCAGATCGTCCTCGCTGACGCGGCGCAGGAACTTCAGCCCGGTGTGGACGCCGGTCGCATCCTGGCCCGGCACGCCGAGCGCCATCGACCTGGGGGTACCGGTGGCGACGAGCACCGCGTCGTAGCCCTCGGCCTTGAGCGCCTCGAGGTCGTGGACGGCGTGGTTGGTGCGGATCTCGACGCCGATCGCCGTGACGTTGGCGACGTCCTGGTCGACGACGTCGTGCGGGAGGCGGTACTGGGGGATCGCGTGGCGCAGGAACCCGCCGGCCTTGGCCGCCGAGTCGAACATGGTGACCTGGTAGCCGGCGCGGGCGAGCTGCCACGCGGCCGTCAGACCAGCAGGACCCGTACCGACGATCGCGACCTTGAACCCGTTGGCCTCGGCGACGTCGACGCCGGGGCCCCTGCCGTCGCCGTAGTGCAGGTCCGCGACGAACCTCTTGAGACGGCGGATCGGGATGGTGCCCTCGAGAAGGCTGCGCGTGCACTCGCTCTCGCACGGCGCGTAGCAGGCGCGGCCGAGGGTGCCGACGAGCGGCGTCGCCTCGAGGACGAGCTGGAACGCCTCCTCGTACTTGCCGGAGCGGATGAGGGAGACGTAGCCGTGGGCCTTGATGCCGGCGGGGCAGCTCGCGATGCAGGGCGACGTGCCTGCGCGCTCGATGACCGCCTTCTTCGGCACCGCCTGCGGGAACGGGATGTAGGCCGCGTGGCGCGGCACGAGGTCGGCGTTGAACTGGTCCGGCACGGCGACGGTGCACGCCATCTGGCAGTCGGAGCAGCCCGTGCAGGCCGCCCAGTCGACGAAGGTCGACTTCTGCTTGACGGCCGCAGTGAAGCGACCGTCCTCGCCGCGCCGGATCTGCTCGACCTCGGCGTACGTCATCGTGTGGACGTTGGGGTGGTTGATCGTCGAGGACATCTTCGGTCCGGAGATGCAGCTCGCGCAGTCGAGGGTCGGGAAGACCTTGCTGAGCAGGATCATCCGGCCGCCGACGCTCGCCTCCTTCTCGACGAGCAGGACCTTGTAGCCCATGTCGCCGAGCTTGATCGACGACTCCATGCCTGCGATACCGCTGCCGACGACCATGACGTCGTACTTCATCCTGGGCTCCGCTTCGATGACGGTGCAGGGCAGGCCGACGGCCCGGCTACACGAAGAGGTTGACGTTGGCCTCGTCGGCCTCGCCGAGGTAGCTCGCGACGCCGACGCACTCGACGCCGTCGATGAGCTCCTCCGGGCTGATGCCCATGACGTCCATGGACATCGTGCACGCCACGAACTTGATGCCCTGCTCGCGCGCTGACTCGATGAGCTCGTCGAGCGACATGACGTTCTTCTGCTTCATCACGTGCTTGAACATCCGCGGGCCGGCGCCCCCGAAGTTCATGTGCGACAGCTTCAGCTTGTCCGTGCCGCGCGGCATCATCGCCGCGAACGCCTTCTGCAGGCCGGTCTTGCCGTCGACCTTGATCTTCTCCGGCTTCCGCAGGGCGTTGAGCCCCCAGAACGTGAAGAACATCGTGACGTCGTCACCCATGGCGGCTGCGCCGTTGGCGATGACGAACGCCGCGAACACCCGGTCGAAGTCTCCGCTGAAGACGATGATCGTCTTCTTGCTGGTGTCCACTTCCACACTTCCCTAGGTCGCGCGCGGGCGCGTCAGGCCGTGACCGGCCCGATCTCGACGAGCTGCGCCGAGAACTCGCGCATGTACTTGACGAACGGCTCTGCGCAGACGGAGCAGACGGCTGCCATCCGCAGGCGCTGCGGATCGATTCCCTGCTCCCGCATGAGCGCCTGGGCTGCGTCCGCCAGCTTCGCCGTGCGGCTCGCACAGTCGGGCAGGTAGGCGCACTCCTCGCCGTCGGAGGCGATGAAGACACCGTCGATGCCGTTGTGCAGAGCCCGGAGGATCCAGCTGGGCCGGATGCCGCTGCTGCAGGGCACCGCGATGGTCGTCGCGGTAGCCGGGTAGTGCAGGTGCCGGCTGCCGGCGAGGTCGATGCCCGGATCCGAGATGTTGTGGGTGGAGAACACCAGGATCCGCGGCTTGAACGCGACCTCCGCGATCGTCGCCGTGGCCATGGCGCTACTTCGTCTTCCGCAGGTACAGCTTGATGCAGCCGGCCTCGTCGAACGCGCCCAGGTAGTCGTGGCCCATCTTCTTGGACCAGGCCGGGATGTCCTTGAGGGTGCCGGAGTCGGTCGCCTGGACCTCCATCACGCCGCCGACAGCGAGGCCGCCGATGGCCTTCTTGGCAGCGAGGATGGGGCCGGGGCAGGAGACGCCGCGCGCGTCGACCACCAGGTCGGCGGACAGTGCCTTGAGCTCTTCGGTCGTGACGGTCATCGTGGCTCCTTCGTCGGTGCGGCGCTGGGTGCGCCGCCGTGATCCACCTCTTCGACCGTACGCTCACGGAATAGTGGTTTCTTGCTCAAGCACAAGGGTTCTCGTGCCTCGTGCGTCACGGAAGGTGAGCCTCACATACCCCCAGGGGTAGGGGTATGCCGCCTGATCGGCAGTGCTTAGCCGCAGGGTCGGATGTCTGCACGCTCACATCGGCACGACGCGCTCGACCGATACCCCCGCGGGTACCGTGGCAGAGCCGGCACAACGACCGCGGCGGCGCGTCGGACTGGCTCCGTCCGCACCACCAGCGCCGCCGCGGCCCCGGCGGCGCGGGAGCCGCAGGGCGCGCCGACCCCCTGGCGAGACGAGGAACCCGTGACGGGCCACGACCACGACACCTACTTCGACCAGCGCGATGGGGCATGGTGCACGCGGCTGCGCGGCCGCGCCGTGCTGGGCGATCCCCGGCTCAACAAGGGGACCGCGTTCACCGACGACGAGCGGCGCGCCCTCGGTCTCGTGGGCCTTCTGCCGCCGCGGGTCCTGACGCTGGAGGAGCAGGCGACCCGTGCCTACCTCCGCTACCTCGAGCAGCCCAACGATCTGGCGAAGAACGTGTTCCTCACCGCGCTGCACGACCGCAACGAGGTGCTGTTCTTCCGCGTGCTCGGGCGGCACCTCCCCGAGATGCTCCCCATCGTCTACACGCCGACCGTCGGCGAGGCGATCCAGCGCTACAGCCACGAGTACCGGCGCCCCCGCGGCGTCTACCTCTCCGTCGACGATCCCGACGGCGTCGAGGCCGCTCTCCGGGCGGCAGACCGCGGGCCGGACGAGGTCGACCTCATCATCGCGACCGACGCCGAGGGCATCCTCGGCATCGGGGACTGGGGCGTCGGCGGCATCGAGATCGCCGTCGGCAAGCTCAACGTCTACACCGCTGCTGCGGGCATCGACCCGGCGCGGACGCTCGCCGTGATGCTCGACGTCGGCACCAACCGCCAGGAGCTCCTCGACGACAGCCTGTACCTCGGCCTGCGCCACGAGCGCGTCGATCGCGAGACGTACGACGCCTTCATCGACCGGTACGTCTCGGCCGCCACCCAGCTCTTCCCTCGCGCGATCCTGCACTGGGAGGACTTCGGCACCAGCAATGCACGGCGCATCCTCGACCGCTATCGCGCCAGCACCCTGACGTTCAACGACGACATGCAGGGGACCGGTTCCGTCGCCCTGGCGGCGATCCTGTCGGCCTCGGCAGCGACCGGGACGGCGCTCAGCGAGCACCGTGTGGTCGTCCATGGCTCAGGCACGGCAGGCATCGGTATCGCCGATCAGCTGCGCGACGCCATGTGCGGGGACGGGACCGCTCGCGAGGCCGCGACGCGCAGGTTCTGGTGCGTCGGCAGGCACGGGATGCTCACCGACGCGCGGCCGGACCTGCGCGACTTCCAGGTGCCGTACGCGCGGCCGGTCTCCGAGGCCGACGGGTGGGGTGTCACCGACGAGTTCGGCGGTGCGAGCCTGCTGGAGGTGGTGAGGCAGGTACGGCCCACCATCCTCATCGGGACGTCGGGCCGCCCTCAGGCGTTCACGGAGGAGATCGTCCGCGAGATGGCGGCGCACGTCGACCGGCCGATCATCATGCCGATGTCCAACCCCACAGCTCTGGCCGAGGCGTTCCCGGACGATCTGCTCGACTGGACCGACGGCAGGGCTCTGGTGGCGACCGGCAGCCCGTTCGCGCCCGTCGTGCGCGAGGGGACCGTGCACGAGGTGGCGCAGGTCAACAACGCGCTCGTCTTCCCCGGCCTCGGCCTCGGGACGATTGTGTCGGGGGCGACCAGGATCACCGACGGCATGCTGCTCGCCGCGGCGGAGGCTGTCGCCTCGCTCGCCGACCCGTCGGCCGCCGGAGGGGCCCTGCTTCCTCGCGTCGCCGACCTGCGCGAGACGTCCGCGGTCGTGGCGACCGCCGTCGCGGTGCAGGCGGTGCGGGAGGGCGTGGCCCCCCGGCCCGTCGACGACGACGTGGAGAAGCAGGTCAGGGCAGCCATGTGGCGCTGCGACTACCACCCCGTCCGCGCCGTCTGACGCCGCGAGCGCGCGGCCTGGCGCGCTCGGGCCTGCTAGGGCCGGTGCGTCACGCCAGGGGCGCTTGACCGGGCTGCTCGCCGAGGATCTCCACGATGTCGCCGGTGATCTTCTCGGGCTCCACGGTGGGGGCGTAGCGCGTAACCGTGCGGCCGTCGGGCGCGACGAGGAACTTGGTGAAGTTCCACTTGATCCGCGAGCCCAGCAGTCCGCCGGTGCGGCCCTTGAGGTAGCCGAACACGGGGTGCTCGCCGTCGCCGTTGACGTCGACCTTGGTCGAGAGCGGGAACGTCACGCCGTGGTTGATGCGGCAGAACTCCTCGATCTCGCCGTCGTCGCCGGGCTCCTGCCCGCCGAACTGGTCGCAGGGGAAGCCGATGACGACCAGGCCCTGGTCGACGAACTGCTCGTGCAGCTTCTGCAGGCCGTCGTACTGCGGCGTGAAGCCGCACTTGCTCGCCGTGTTGACGATGAGCAGCGGCTTGCCCTCGAACTGCGCGAGGTCGACCGGCTGCCCGTGGTTGTCGGTGAAGGAGAGCTCGTAGACGCTCGACGCCTCGGTACCCATGCCGCCCGCCTCAGGCCACGCGCAGGGCGACGTCGACGTTGCCCCGCGTGGCGTTGGAGTACGGGCAGACCTCGTGCGCCTTCTCGACGAGCGCGAGGGCCGAGTCGTGGTCGAGAGCCGGGGCCGAGACGACCAGCTCGACGCCGAGCCCGTAGCCGCCGGCGTCGAGCGCGCCGAGCGACACGTGCGCCGTCACCGTCGAGCCGGTGAGGTCCGAGCCGCGGCCCACGAGCTTGAGCGCCGAGTGGAAGCACGCGGCGTAGCCCGCGGCGAACAGCTGCTCGGGGTTGGTGGCGCCGCCTGCTCCGCCCATCTCCACGGGGACGCGGACGTCGACGGCGAGCAGGCCGTCACTGGACTCGGAACGGCCGTTGCGGCCGTCCCCGGAAGCGGTGGCGATGGCTGTGTAGAGAGGCTTCATGTGCACGATCATATTGTGCGCAATCGAATCCGCAACTAGGGTGGGAACGTGACGAGGCCCACGCCCCCTCAGCTGCAGCTCGACAACCAGCTCTGCTTCGCGCTCTACCGCGCGAGCCGGGCGGTGATC
>Ga0233425_10009911_pt1 | contig 11843 bp, 11 predicted proteins | sample Watercolumn_Towu_2_FD_181712 | JGI IMG/M metagenome (GOLD analysis project Ga0233425, IMG submission 181712) | Freshwater microbial communities from Lake Towuti, South Sulawesi, Indonesia - Watercolumn_Towuti2014_140_MG | ecosystem: Environmental > Aquatic > Freshwater > Lake | place...
TAGACGCCCTTGAGGACCATTTGGAAGTTTCATTGCTGGCGATGGAACATGACAGAGAAAGAGTGCATTCCATCGTGGCGTGGCCATGGATTGTAAGTTCACTCTTGAATTAGAAATGGAATAAGCGCCAAGAGCGGGGCAGGAGAGCTTAGCCAGTCGGCGGCCCGGGACGCCATGGCGCCAGCGTTGGCGATGGTTGAGAAGATGCGCTACAACCAAGGGGCAGGCTATTTCTGGATTAACGATATCGGCACGCCAGTGCCCACCATGATTATGCACCCCACGGCACCTCAATTAAATAATACGGTCCTCAGTGACAGTAAATATAATTGCGGACCAGGCAATAAGAATCTTTTCGTGACCTTCGTTGAGGCCACTGCGGGCGGCGATGGCGGCTATGTGGAATACTTGTGGCCCAACCCACCAAGGGTGGCTTGAGCAGTAACCAGCCCAAAATATCCTATGTCCAGCGGCACAAGCAGTTGGGGTGGATCATTGGCTCAGGGGTCTATGTTGACGACATCGACAGCAAGGTTGCCGAGAAAAGGGCCGCTCTCGAGGGGCAACTGTCCCGGATTGTTTACACCATTTGGGGCCTGACTGTGACGATTGCCGCTGTTGCCTTCTGGGGGTTATGGATCCTTGCCAAACGGATATCTGACCCGATCAATCGGTGTGCGGCATTTGCCAGCGAACTGGGGGACGGCAATTTGGATGCGAGTGTCCAAATTGCAAACCAAGACGAGATCGGCGACCTCGGCGCCTCACTCTCGCAGATGGGGGCAACTCTGCAGGCGATTATGGTCCGGATCGCCTGCACCTCGCACAGCCTGTCGGATGGGGCCGGGGCTCAAGCCGCCGCACTGGAGGAGACATCGTCATCACTGTCCGAGATCGCGGCCATGGTCCAGCAGAATGCCGATAACTCCGCCCATGCCGATTCGCTGGTCAAGACTGTGCGGGATAATGTGACTACAGTGCAGGACGCCATCGCTGACCTCACCCGGTCGATGGTCGAGATCACCAGTGCGAGCCGGGAGATTCAGAAGATCTCCATACCATTGATGAGATAGCGTTCCAGACCAACCTGTTGGCCTTGAACGCGGCGGTGGAGGCGGCGCGGGTTGGCGAGGCAGGGGCAGGATTTGCGGTGGTGGCCGAAGAGGTGCGGAGTCTGGCCCTCCGTTCAGCGGAAGCTGCCAGGAATACGGCAACCTTGATCGGCAGCACGGTGCAGCGGATTGAGACTGGCAACCAGATCACCCAGAGCACCAATCGGCAATTTTCCGAGGTCTGCGCCGATATCAACCGGGCCGGCAGTCTGATCAGCGAGATCAGCCAGGGGTCCAAGGAGCAGTCCATCGGGGTTGAGCAGGTCAACAGCGCCATTCAAGAGATCAGCCGGGTCACCCAAGACAATGTCGCCACCTCGGAGGAGTTGGTAGGTATCATTAATCAATTCACCTTTGTCCAGGCGAGCGCCGGCCATGGCAGGGTGGTTCGGCCGAAGGCTTTCCTCCCCCACTGCGCGTGATGGTGGCTGCCCTCTCCTATATTGTGAATTTGAATACTAGGGTTGGTCCTGCCAGATGGATGCCGATATCCGCTGCGATTAATTTTGACATTGGGGGGTAAAGCTCGGTAGGTAGATTTAGACTAGCCAGAAATCTGATTAATATCAGACCTTAACTTAGTAAAAATTATCAAAAGCAAGCTGCTTCAACTTGTCTGCTGATTTCTGAGGGCACCTATGCCACGCTCACGCCAATTTCTCCTCTTTACTGCTGCTGCCGGATGTGACCCTTGTCAATCAGGAGGGGAAAAGCGTCCGCTTGAAGAGCCTGCTCGAGTCGGGGAAGCCGGTTGTCGTTGATTTCATCTTCGGGACCTGCACGACCATTAGTCCCGTCCTCTCGGCCTGCTTCTCCAATCTGCAGAGCAAGTTGGGGGATGACAGCCAGAAGGTCCATCTGGTATCCATCTCCATCGATCCAGAAAATGATACACCCAAGGTTATGCGTGAGTACCTCACCCGCTACCGGGCTAATCCGGGGTGGGATTTCCTCACTGGCAGCCGCGAGGATATCGATACCGTCATGAAGTCATTCAACGCGTACATTTAAAATAAGATGGCCCACTATGCCGTGAACTTCATCCGCATGCCCGGTGGAAACAGTTGGATACGGATTGACGGGATCACGAGCACATCAGAATTTGTCGAAGAGAAGGCAGCCGGCATATCTCTCTAGTTACATATATTCCCGGCACCTACAGGAGAGAGTAACACCATGAAGAAAACAGTCCTCGTCCTTGCCCTGCTTGCGCTTACGGGTAGCCCGCTCTTTGCTGCCGACAAACCTTCTTCTGACGAGTTGAAAACCCTGTACGCGATCGGCGCCAACGTGGCCGGTTCACTGGCCGTGTTCAATCTGACTTCGGCTGAGATGGAGGTCGTTCTCAAGGGGATTGCCGAAACGCGTGCCGGTAAGAAGCCTGATTTCGACCTCAATGCCTATGATCAGAAGGTACAGGAACTTGCCAAGGCACGGCGCAAGGCAGCTGGTGAAAAGCAGGCCGCTGCCGGCAAGGAGTACCTGGAGAAAGCCGCCCAGGAAAAGAATGCAGTCACGACACCCTCCGGCATGGTCGATATCCCGCTGGTGGAGGGCACGGGGAATCCTCCCGCCGCAACAGGTTCCGTCAAGGTCAATTACCGCGGCACTTTGATTGGTGGGGTCACGGAGTTCGACAGCTCTTATAAGCGTGGGAAGGCGTCAGAGTTGAAGCTCATAAGGTCATAAAATGTTGGACCGAAGGGGTTCGGATGATGAAGCCGGGGGGCAAGGTCCGCCTGGTATGTCCCCCAGACTTGGCGTATGGCGATACCGGCGCAGACGAGTTGATCTTGCCCGGCGCTACGCTCAATTTCGAGGTAGAATTGTTTGACCTCGGTGTGCCGAAGCGGTCGAGGTTGTAGCCCATTGACGACCTCAGCCCTGGCCGCCCTCTAAGCAAACCAGAGATGGCAGATCAGCACTGACCCGAGGAGCCCGGCCGCATCCGCGCAGAGGGCTGCGGGGAGGGCGTGGCGGGTTCGGGTGATACCGATGCTGCCAAAATATACGGCCAGGATGTAAAAGGTCGTTTCGGTGGACCCCTGCATGGTGGAGACCAGGAAGGAGAGGAAGCTGTCCGGGTCTTTGGTAACGATTTCAGACATCAGGCCGAAGGCGCCGCTGCCGGAGAGCGGTCGCAGCAGGGCCATGGACAGCGCCTCCGCCGGCATACCGATCAATTCGGTCAGGGGCGAGAGGGCCCGGACCATAATCTCCATGGCCCCGCTGGCCCGAAACATCCCGATGGCCACAAAAATCGCCACCATGAAGGGGATGATTTTCACGGTAGTAGTAAAACCTTCCTTAGCTCCCTCCGTCAGTACCTCGTAGACCTTCACCCCTCGTAAATACCCGTAGATCAAAAATCCGGCGATCAGCAATGGGACTAGCCAGGTGGATACCGCGTCAAAGGCAGCGGTGGAAACTATGCTCAGGTTTTCCTGACGGCTGAGTTGGACGCCTGCCCCGACGGCGCAGGCGACGATCATGGCGGCGATGAACAGGCGTCCTGTCAAACCTGGAGGGTGGAGTTGGTCAGGCGCGGCATCAGGCGGCATCTCGTCGTCTGGCCCTTGGAGGGAGCAGGGTTGCGCGGCAGAGTCCGGCCCGGCCAGCAGCTTGGCTGCTATAATCGCCGTGGTGGTGGAAAGGATGGTGGCGGCGAGGGTCGGGATCACGATATTGGCCGGGGTAGTGGCCCCGGCTGCCGCCCGCACCGTGATCACCCCCAGTGGGAGGAGGGTGACGCTCGAGGTGTTGATGGCCAGGAAAAGACACATCGCGTTGGTGGCGGTGCCTTTTTCGCCGGAGAGACGATCGAGCTCCTGCATGGCCTTGATACCCATGGGAGTGGCGGCGTTACCCAAGCCCAGCATATTGGCCGCCATATTCATGATCATGGCGGCCATGGCCGGATGCTCGGCGGGAACATCGGGGAAGAGCTTCACCATCACTGGTCGCAGGGCGCGGGCCACCGTCTGCAACAGGCCGCCGACTTCAGCGATTTTCATCAACCCCAGCCACAGGGCCATGGGTCCGATCAGGCTGATGGCCAGTGTAACGGCACTTTTGGCCGACTCAAAAGAAGCCTTGGTGACTTCGGCCATGGTGCCGGTGTAGGCGGCGGTAACGGTGGCGGTCAGGATCAGGCCGAGCCAGATGCTGTTAATGGCGGCAGGTTTCTGTTGCATGATGGACCTACGTTGCGGCCACTATCGTCATGATAGTCGGCCTGGGCTTGGCAAAGGCCAAAAGGTTGAGGCAGCAAGGTGGCGCGTTTAGCCTGGGCTGCCAGCTGCGAAGAGCGAGTTGTTGGGTGGGGCAATGAATGCCCTTTGGGCCGGCCGGAGGAGCAAATCATCTTATTGACCAGTGGGCGGGCATCTTATAAACCCATAATCTGGAAATTTGTACAGCAACATCTTGAAATTGTAAATAAATATTAACTAGCTGCTGCTTTGGGAAGTCTAGGGTATGTGGACGAGCAAATGTTTGTCGTGAAAAACCGACACTGGCGCATGGAGATATTTTTATGTGATTCTAGTATGATATATGCCTGTAGTGCCTTCTTGGCTTGATCTGATCTCCCGACTGTCTTGTTTGACCGACACAGTGACACAATATTTTAAAAAAGTATTCATTGTCAAAAATACAATGATTCTTAAATTGTTTAATTATCAACATGTTAACCGCTTTGCTGTGATTGGCATCATATTTGTATAAAGTAAAAGTATTTTCTTCGGAGACCCAAGGGAGGGGTTCAACCCATACTTTTTTATTAGGAGGAATGATGCGAAAATCTTTGATCACCAGCACAGCGGCCTTCATGATTGTAGGCGGCGCGGCACTGTCAGCCTGGGCGGCTCAGAGCAATGGCAATTTGCTGAAGGCATCCACATCCCAGTGGGATGCCAAGGTAAAGGCGTTCACTCTCCAGGTTGTAGGTTCTGCTCAGGACACTAAGATGACCCTGTCCTACGGCGGCAAAAACTACGCTATGACTTCAAAGGGGAAAGGCCTTTTTACCATTACTCTGAAGGGAGTATGCTATGACTCGCAGATTGAAGTGAAGAGCAACCTGGGTAAGACCTTATCCACCATCGTGAAGGTCATCAATGGCAGCGCCAAAGGCCAAATTTGTAAGGCAGAAAATTCTGGAAGTGGGGCCAAACGGGATCTGGTCGTCTTGGCGAGCAACGATTTAGGCATGCACTGTGCCTGCCCTGGCACCGAATACTTTATGCTGCTCCCCCCCTTTAACACCATTCGGGCCCAGGTCATCGAGCGTGGCAAAGAACCGAAAGTGCTCGGGGCCAAGGATGGCATAGTTGTCGAGTATAAGATGGTGGAAAACACGGATGCGAGTTTGAAGAAAGACCCATACTATGCAACGTGGATCGAGAATATGCCCAAATACGGATACGGCCCGGCAGTACGTGCGGATGGCAGGGTGCAAGGCCTGTCTGGCGCTACGCTTTCCGGTCAATTGGAGCCTCAGAAGGAGGGATGGTGGGAGGTCGTTGGCGTTCCCGTCTACCCAGATGCTACCAACTCGGCAGAGGCTGATAAGATCATGACCGATCCCCTGGGTGGTCCCAACCGCAATCCCTACCTGACCACTGAGATCAAAGTCAAGGATGCGAAGACCGGCCAGTTGCTGACTGAAACCAAAGCGGTGGTGCCGGTGGCCTTTGGCGGTTGCTGCAACTGCCACCTCCAGGTCACCAAGGATAAGGGGCTGGCCCCGACTCCGGCCAACTCCTTTGCCGTCATGGCCCAACTCCATGAGCGAGACAGCGGGATCAACTTCGCCCAAATCGATCCAGATGGCGACGGCAAGCCTGGCCCTATCCGTTGTTCGGCCTGTCATCTTGACCCGGCCATGGGAGAGACGACCCCCCCTGGCTATAAGGGCTACAAGACATCGAAGTTTACGTTCTCCAATGTATTGCATCGCTGGCATGCCGAAAATGAGACGGTCAAGAAGTATGATCCAGACATCGCTCGCAACTGTTACGATTGCCATCCAGGCAATAACGTCGGCTGTTTCCGTGATTTCCATGCCGACAAGGGCATGTGGTGCACCGATTGTCATGGCGATTTGAACCAGCGGGTAGCCGAGGGCCAAGTTGATAAGCCATGGTCTAGGGTGACCTTGCCCAAGTGCGCCGACTGTCACAAAAGTACCGGTGAGGGCGGGGGGGCGCTCAATGTCTTCGGCGGAGACTACCTGAATAGCCGCGGTCATGTCGATCAAAAGATCCTCTGCTCATCCTGCCATGGTTCACCCCATGCCCTATATCCATCACGGGTGGCAAAGGATAATTATCAGCCCATCACGCTGCAGGGTTCCGACTCGGCCATAGGACGCTGCGACGTCTGCCATACCGATCGGGGCAATAAGTGGGCCCGGCCTCCCCACGAAGGGGCAAGTGATGGAGTGTCTGGGGTAGGGAGTGGTGCTAGCGGTGGTGCAACACCCGGTGTAGATGCTGCCGCGGCGTTGAAAACCACCTGCCTGTCTTGTCATGGAGACAAAAAGAGCTTGGTTAAATGCAATAACGCCAAGTGGACCGCACATAAAACAGCTCGAGTCAACGCCGCGGTCTACAATGCCGTCACCAAATTCGTGACCGGCGGGGTATGCACACCGTCAACTGCCGGGGGTAGCGCCAACTTTCATACCGTCAGCAAAGACGAGGATGACGGAGACGACGACTAATATCATTGTCATTTCTCAGACAAGGAGAGCGCTTTCCACCCTGGAGGGCGCAAGGGTGGGCTAACAGCAATGAGAATGCGCTGAGAGTGCGTTGAAGAGCCACCAAGCGGAGTTGATGCGGCTCAATCCCCTTCATGGGAATAGAGGTAACGCTCGATTGCAAAGGAAAATAACAACTCATTGCTGCGAGATTGATGCTGTAACAGCGACATCGTTTTAGAAAATATTCGGGTGGAAAGCCCTCCATGCCAGGTGGCGGGAGGGCTTTTTCCCGTTTCAGGAAAAGAGAGGACAAGACCATGAAAAGAGTAGTCGCGGTATTGGCGTTAACCTTGGCTTTAAATCTGCCATGTCAGGCCAGGGCAGACAGTGGGGCGGCCAATGGGCTATTGCTGGGGGCGGGGAGTGGTGCGCTTATCGGGCAGGCCATCGGCCGGGATACCGAGGGGACGTTGCTGGGCGCGGCAGTTGGCTCGGTGCTCGGCTATGCCATTGGCAATGAGATGGACAAGGGCGGGGGCTACCGGCCGACTGTCCATACTACTGTCTATCAGCAGCCCAGAATGGTGGTGGTCAGACCGGAGAGTCAGAAATTATGCCGGGAGACGGAAGTCCTGGCCACCATCGATGGTAGGCCAGAAACCCTGTACGGCACCGCCTGCTGGCAGGACGGAGAATGGGTGATGATGGCGGACGAACCCCCTCCGCCGTCCTTTATTACCCAAACGGTGATTCTCCGGGAGCGGGAGCATTACCGCCATGGCGGCCATCGCCATCACCGGGGGCGGCATTGGGACGAGCACGAGAGGGGCGAACACGAACGGCGGGTTATTTATCGGGCTGGCTGGTGATGGGGGCCGGGAAAGTGGCTGGCAGCGATTCCGTGCCGCTGGCCCCGCCCTCAGTTGCTCCGGTATTCTCTTTGGCAACCGGCTGCGCAATCAGGGCCTTGACGGTAATGTCCATGGCATCTTTCAGCCCATACTCTTTGGCCAGGGCGAAGAATGCCGAGGCTGAGGCCTTGACGAGCATATCCTGGGCTTCGGGCTTGTCTTTGGCCCAGATCTGCAGAGTTCTGTCGCCATCCTTGCTCTGATAGGTGACGGTGGTTAGCGGTTTCGCCTTGGGGGCATAGTCCTTGGCCTGATAGGAGGCAATGGTAATTTCGCTAATACTGTTGATCAGCATTTCAACTCGTTTCGAGTCAAGAGTCTCTTCCGGTTTGTCCTTCAGCCGCCACCCTTTATCTCCTTCCTTAATCAGTTCGATGGTCCCTTGGGCATTGACGATGGTCACTCCGGTGAGCGCGTCAATGGGCTGGCTTACGTAACGGGTCTGCCACCACGATTCCTTCTCGGGCTGCACTTCCCAGGCGGCAAGGTCGTTAATTTGATAGACCTCCTTGGCCTCGGCGAGGCGCAGATGGATGGATTTGGAGCTGGGCGCGGTGCCCAGATAAAATATGGTCTTGGTGCCACCTTGCGAGGTCCCCAATTCCACCTTACGGTTAAACGCAGTGTCTGCAACCTTGAGCCGGGCATGGCTCGCTGCAGTTTGGCTGACCAGCCGCGAGGTCTTGGCGTCCGCCAATTTTTTAATCAGCCCCTCGATTTTACTCGGATCGGCCGGGAAGTCTCCCAGGCTCACTTGCCATGTCCCCTCTTTTTTAGCCAGGCTGATAGTTTTTCCTTTGTCGTCGGTGATGGTCATACCGGTCACCGAATCTGGGGTCAGGGCGGGAAAGATGCTGGCCGCCGCCGGGGCGGCGTTCTGGCCTGGACGGTAGAGCAAGGCGATGAGCGCGGCCTGGGCAATGAGGAGGCCCAGCAGGGCGATGTTTTTCTTAGCGATATTCATGGGTCACCTTTATTGAGTGTCTGATTCCAATGCCAAATCAGCAGGTTCGCTTCGTCATCCAGCGATCAGCGGGCGTTCCTTGCGCTGGCGCAGCCCGCCGTACAGGCTGACCACTAAGAGCGCCAGGATGGCCACCCCGTAGTTCAGCCACTCCCAGAAGGTTTGCTGCTGCCGGGAGAGAGGGGCCAGCAGCCGGGCGTAGGCGCCCCGGGAGCGGATGATCAACAGGTCCTCGTCCTCCACCGACCAGTCGACCAGGTTCTGGAGGAAGCCGAGGCTGTTCATGAAGCGGTCTTGGCTCATGGACTGGGAGATGCTGAATACCGTATCGTTGACGAATTCGCTGCTGCCCACTACCACCAGGCGCGCCGACTCCGGCGATTGCTTGATCATCGGCGCATCGGGCAATTTGGCCTTGTCCGTTTTCTTGCCCTTGCTATCCTTGCCAGGCTCCGGTGCGATGGCCTCTGCCTTGATTCCCTCCGCATCAGGGGCGCCTGCGGTCTGCTCTTGTTCTTTGGCCTTAACGGTTCTGGGGTCGGGTCGATCGGCAAAGTAGCTGCTAAAGACGCCTTGGCTGCTCACTGCCAAGGTCTTGGCGGCCATGGCGCTGCCGGGGGCAAAACCGCTGTCCGGGTAGCGTTGGAAATCTGGCTGGACATTGGTGCCGGTTGAGGTCCAGGAGTTGGGGGTGGATTCCAGGAGTTTGACCACCTTGCGGGACTGGTCCTTGCTGTCGATGGTCAGGGGCGAGGCCCAGTTCATGGTCACCGCCGGTAGATTGGCCACTGCCGGGCTGTCTTTGGCCATGCCGCTTGCCCGAACATCAACGAAAAATGGATAGTTGATTTGGCGGATCTCCTGTACGGTCAGGCCGCCTAAGTTTCTGGTCACCGGGATCGGGAAGGGCTCATTCTGTTGATCCATGACCAGGGCGTCTTCTACTGTTATACCGTAATGGGCCAGGAGCTCGCCTAGACCGTTGCTGACCTTTTTTACCGCCAGGGCCTGGGAGTACGGGCTGATGTCCAGCAGGTAATTGCCGGCCAGGGCAACCACGGCCCCCCCCCGCATCAGGTACTGGTCGATGGCGAATTGGGCCATGTCGTCCATCCCTTGGGGGGCCACCACCAGTAAGACGTCAACGTCAGGCGGCACCCGGCCGGAGGCGAGGTCAACCTTGGCCAGGTTGTAGTTCTCCGGCAGCATCTTCTGGATCATCCGGTAATTGTCCCGTGGCGGCTGTTGGCCCATCATCGCCATCTCTGGCGGGGCGTCGGATGGCGGCGTCCACAGGCCTACGGTCTTCAAGAAGCCGGACGATTTCTGTTTGAGCAGCGATTCCACCTCCTTCCTGATTTCGGCATCACCCATCTCCGCCGCCAGGTAGACCCGCTCGGTCTTCTCTCCCACCGTCAGCAGCAGGTACATATAAAAAGTCTCTGGGGTGAAGAAGGAGAGCTGCATGGGCTCGATGGCAAAACGCTTCTTGAGCTCGGCCTGCTTTTGCGGATCAGCGCTAGGGTCGATAGTCTCGTAGCGGAGTTTGCCGCCGGACTCCTTGCTGATGGCTTCGCCCACCGATTTGATGCTGGCCGGGAGCTTGGCCAGCTCCGGGGGCAGGCCGTCCTTGGAGATCACGGCGGTCAAGACCAGGTCGTCTTTGATCTTCTCAAACACCGACCCCAGGCTCTGAAAGCCGAAGACTGCCTTTTTCATCGACTTGGTCAGGTCATACTCCAGGTTGCGGAGGCGGACATCGATCTGGCCGTCGGGTCGGGGTTGGACCTCGATGATGTCGTTGAAGCCCAGGGTGACGTGCTGGTCGCCGTACTTGATCAAAATATTGAAGTAGGAGTTGACCACCGAGGCCTCGTAACGGCCAGCCACCTGGAAGGGCACCGGTTTGATGCCGTACTGCTGGTTGGCCTCGGCCTCCTGGGCGGGATCGTATTTGGGATCGACAAAGTCTACCTTGACCCGGCCGTGGGAGGCGATGGCATATTCTTGCATCAGATCCTTGATCCGTGGCACCAGCGGCGACAGCAGGGGGTGGGTCTTCTCCGAGAAATAGCCGCGCAGGATCAGAGGATCGCTCAGGTTGGTGATCAGGTCGCGGCTGGTCTGGGACAGGGAGTACTCTCGGTTCTCGGTCAGGTCAAGGCGCAGGCCATCGATCTTGTTCAGCCAGAGGTTGGCGGCCAGGATATTGGCGGTGAGCAGTACGGTGGCCGTGGTCAGGGCCCGCCGGTAGGACAGGGTGTTGGCGCCGCAGCTCCACCGTTTCTTGTCCAGTGAGAGGATATTGAGCAGCAGAAAGATGCCGGCCAGCGAGCCGTAATAGACCAGGTCGCGGAGATCGATCACCCCCCGCTCGATGCTGGCAAAGCGGCTGCCGGTACCCAAGGCCCGGAAGATATCCCCCATGGCGTTGCCCATGAAGTTGGTGATATCCGTGGAGCCCAGGATATAGAAGAAGCCGCCCACCAGGACGGTGAGGATCAGGGCGACGATCTGGTTGTCGGTGCGCGAGGACAGGTAGAGACCGATGGCAATGTAGGCCGAGGCCATCAGCAGCGCTCCCAGATAGCCGCCAAAGACTGGACCCCAGTCCAGCGGTCCGAGCAGAGAGACGGTCAGCGGCAGGCCGGCGGTCAGGGCCAGGGCTACCGCCACCAGGACGAGCACGGCCAGGAATTTGCCGAGGACCAGCTGCCAGAGTCTCACCGGCAGGGTGAGGAGGATCTCCATGGTGCCCATGCGTTGCTCTTCGCTCCACTGGCGCATGGTCAACGCGCCGACCAGGAAGATCATCAGCACCGGCATCCAGCGGAACAGGGGGCGGATATCGGCGGTGTTGCGGGCGAAGAAGGTCTCCAGCCAGAAGAAGGAGAACAGCGCTGCCAGGAGGAAGGCGCCGATAAAGAGCGCCGCCATGGGCGAACCGAAATAGGCCTTCAGTTCTTTTTTGGTAATCGCAAGCATTCGGTTCATCGTCCACCTCCAACCGTGGCGGTAAGTTCATTGAAAACCGATTCCAGGGTCTTGGTCTCGTGCCGCAGCTCCAGCAGCGGCCAGTCGTGGGTCTTGGCCAGGGCAAAGATCCGGGGGCAGAGGTCAAGGCCAGACCCGGTACCCCGGACCCGGAA
>Ga0233425_10009912_pt1 | contig 11843 bp, 13 predicted proteins | sample Watercolumn_Towu_2_FD_181712 | JGI IMG/M metagenome (GOLD analysis project Ga0233425, IMG submission 181712) | Freshwater microbial communities from Lake Towuti, South Sulawesi, Indonesia - Watercolumn_Towuti2014_140_MG | ecosystem: Environmental > Aquatic > Freshwater > Lake | place...
CCGCCCTACACCTGGCACGGCGTGGTCGCGCAGGAAACCCGCAGCCTGCTGTTCGAACTCAAGCCGGGTCCCTACGTGCCGCTGGAAGACAAGGATTTCGCCCCCTGGTCGGCGGTGGAAGGGTCGGCCCGGGCCGCCGCCTTCCTGGCCTGGTTGCAACAGGCCCGGCCGGGCGACTCGCCGCCTCGCTGAAACGGTGATTGCCGGCCCGCCATGGCCCTTCAATCGGACCGCCGCAGCTCGGGCTGACCGCTGGCCAGCGCCACGTCGCGGGGCAGGCGGCGGTCGGCGCCGGAGGGAAAGGCGATGCGGTGGTCGCCGATCCAGGCCAGGATGTCCTGCCACGGCCGCTCCGCCTGCAAGTCCCGCAGCAGCAGATGGTAGCCGCGCTCGTAAAAGCCGGTCCGCACCAGGGGCCGGCCCGGCATCGCGGCGATCATCCGGTAGACCGGCTCCCGCGGCACCACCTGGTCGCGTTCCCCGTACAACAGCAGGGTGGGCAGCCGCAAGCGGGACGCACGCCCCAGCGCCAGGTCCATCAAGTCCGCCAGACCGTACACCGCATCGACCCGGGTCTCCTTGATCACCAAGGGGTCGCGCGCCAGCGCCCGCAGCATATCGATGTTGTCGGAAGGCAGGATGTCGAGACCTTCGCCGGTCAGATGCAGGCCGGGAGCGGTGCGGCCCAGCACCGCCAGCAGCCAGCGCTGGTACCACGGCATGGTATCCCGGCCCCACACCGCCGGCGCCGCCAGAATCAACCCGTCCACCTGCGGTGGCGGGGTCGCCGTGGCGGCGGCGATGGCGAGCGCCCCGCCCATGCTCTCCCCCAGGAGATACACCGGCACCGACCGATGGTGACGGCGCACCTGATCGACGAAGTCACGCAGATCGTCGACGTAGACCGCCGTGCCCGACCACTGGCCGCGGCCTGGGGCACGGCCGAAGCCACGCTGGTCATAGGCATAGCAGGCGACGCCATGGTTGCTGAGATAGGCCGCGGGAGCCTCGAAGAAGTTGCTGTAGTCGTTGAAGCCGTGCAGGGCGACCACCACGGCGGTGCTCGCCGCGCCCGCCGGCAACCAGCGGCGCAACGGCAAGACCGCTCCGTCCGCGGCGATGAAATGACCGGAATACAGCCGCGCCTCCCCCCGCACCGGCGTGTAGCCGCCGAACCGCGGCGCGCAGCCGCAAGCCAGCAGCAGCAGGACCGCAGCGAGGGCGCGGAATCGGCGCCAGGGCGAGGGCGGGCAGCGGATCATGGGAGGCATCGGAAGGCGGGTCCGCCCATCACGTTACACGGATCGCGGCGGTTTTCCCAGCTGCCGCCGCGGGTCCGGCGGAACCGCACTGGAACGGGCGGCGGTGGGCGGTTCCCGATCCTATCCCGAAGAGTGGGTTAACAGGCCGGCGATGGAAACGCCGGCCGGTCGTGAAGGACGCGCGAACCGGCGAATACGCAGCGGCAGATGCGCAAGCCAGTACACCCGTTCAAGGATGCGGCGGCCGGGAAGCCGCCGGCCCTTCTCCACTCCCAGGGGAAGGCGGTGACGGAATACCGGACAGGGATACGGAAGCAGGGACGCTTCCCCAGGACGGAACGATACACGCCCGCAGCCAACGGTGGGCGTGTGTCCCCCTCGCAGCGCCGTCGCCGGCGCGGGCGAGCCGATCGCGGCGGCCACGGCCGCCTCCCGCAGCGCTCCTGAGCGATGCGGCCGGCTAAGCACGGCGCTTGGCCCCAGACCACCGACTACCTCCTCAAGGCCGGCGAGCCGGACTCCGACACATCCCCGGGGTCAGGCGCCGGCCTCTCTTTTTGCACCGCGACCAGCTGACCGCCTCAGTCCTCGTCGGGTCCGAGGGAGGTGAAGGGGAAGGGCATCACTTCGGTAACGTAGCTGAGGAACAGCATGGTGCGCTGGACCCAGTTGGCGAGCCCGCGCCCCCAGCGCACGCCGACCGCGGTGGGGCGGCCGGTGAACAAATGGGCCAGGAACTGGACGATGGATAGCAGCAGCCACAGGGTCCTGGCAATCACGTAGCAGATGTAGAGCAGAACCATGAACAGGAGGCGAACGAAGGCGTTGCGGTAACGCTTGTTCTCAAGGGAGATTTCTTTCATCTTCGAACACAAAACCGCTTCAAGCGCCGACTGTTGTTGTTGTGGTTATTCCAGCACTGCCGCCCCCCGGGCGGCCTCGCGATCGACGGCGCCGCCGACCGGACTCGGTACTTCCCGCTACCGGGAGCGGCACGGCCCGCCCCGGAAGCGCCCAATCCATCCTCTCCAGCGCCGGCCGGTTGCCCGGTAGCGGCGATGGGTTCCGTCCTTCCCTCTTTCCCCTTCCGCTAGCCCTGCTGCAGCAAGTTGCGCAGATCCAGGGTCGCGGCGTTGGCCCGGGCGATGTAGTTGGCGAGGGTCAACGAATAGTTGGCGAACAGGCCGAAACCGCCGCCATTGAGGATGACCGGACTCAGATAGTCCGCCTGACCGTCTTCCAGTTCGTGGATGATGGAGCGCAGCGAAACCAGCGCCGTCTTGTTGCCCAGGATATCGCGGAAATCGAATTCGATCGCCTTGAGGATGTGGATGGTGGACCAGCAATACCCGCGCGCCTCGAAAAACACGTCGTCGATATTCCACCAGGAAGTCTTGCTCACCACCATCCGGCTCTCGTCCTGGCTCATCTGGCGGCTGTCACCGGCGCTGGCGCTGAGCCGGTTCGACAGGCTGCCGAGGCGCTTCTCGAGGATTTCCAGATACTGGCGCAGATTGTCGGCGCGAGCGTAGAACTGGGAATCGTGGGAAGCGAGGCGTTCGCGGTAGCGTTCCATGGCTTCTATGCCCTTGGAATATTCCGACTCCGACGAGGGCAGCTGCCAGGACTTGTGATCGAAGTAGAACATCGGTTCCGCCTTGGCCAGGTCGCCGTCCTCCTTGGACTGCGACTGGGCGCGGGCGATGTGGTTGCGCAGCGCCGAGGTGCCGTCGCGCAGCGCGGTCAGGGCGCCGTATTCCCACATCGGCATGTTGTCCTCGAATACGCCGGGCGGAAACATGTCGTTGGCGAGAAAGCCACCGGGCTTGTGCAGCAGGGTGTCGGCAATCTCGATGAGGGCGGTCGCGTAGGCGTAGCCGAGGGGAAGATCCTTGGGATTCTCGGTCTTGGCATCCTCCATCGCCACCTTCAGCACGTCGAAGGGAGGCTCCTCGTTGCCCCAGTATTCGGCGATCGCCAACAGGAGGGCAACCGTCAGCACCGTGAAGATACCCACCGACCACAAGACCCCCTTCTCCCGGAAGGTGGCGGGATGAAACAGTCTGAAGAAATCCGCCAACACGGATTTCCCCGGACTCGAAGCCTTTTTTTGTGCAGACATAGTTTCAGTCCCGTGGTGGCGATTTTCGATGCGGCGGCGATTATATCCGATACGGGTATCCGGGAAACCTCCGGGCGCTGGCGTGGACCTCGCACCGCCCGCCCCCCCTGCCGCCGCCAGCGCAGTCACTTGGCGGTCTTGCGGGCGCGCGGATGGGCCTGGTCGTAAACGGCGGCCAGGCGCGCAAAATCCATATGGGTATAGATCTGGGTGGTGGCGATGTTGGCGTGGCCGAGATACTCCTGCACCGCGCGCAGATCGCCGGAGGCCTCCAGCATGTGGCTGGCGAAGGAATGCCGCAGCATGTGGGGATGGACGCGATCCGCCAGACCCAGCTTGACGCGCCAGCGGTCCAGCCGCGACTGCACCGTCCGCGGCGCTAGGCGGGTGCCGCGGCGGCTCACGAACAGAGCCGGCTCGCTGGCCGCGGCCAGGCCATCCCGCAGCGTCAGCCACAGCTCCAGGGCCTGGCAGGCCTTGCTGCCCACCGGCAGATAGCGGGCCTTGCCGCCCTTGCCGCAGCGCACGTGGACCATGCCCTGGGCCAGGTCGAGATCGAAACGGTCCAGCGCGACCAGCTCGGAGAGCCGCAATCCGGAGGAATAGAACAGCTCCCACATGGCCAGGTCGCGCTGCTCCAGCCCGGCCTCCGCCGCCGCTTCCAGCAGCCCCGCCATCTGGTCGACGTCCAGCAGCCGTGGCAGGTTCTTGGGTGTCTTGGGGGGCTTGATGGCGGTGGCCGGGTTCTGCTCCTGGCGGCCTTCCCGCACCAGGAAATCGAAAAATCCGCGAATGGCCGACAGCTCGCGCCGCAGGCTGCGGCTGCCGATACCGCTGCGGTGGCGCTCGGCGACATGGCGCCGCAGCAACTGGGCCGTCACCGCCCCCCACTCCTCCAGCCCCTGGGCCCGGCAGAACTCCTGCAGCCGTGCCAGGTCGCGGGCATAGGCCGCCACCGTATGGCGGGACGCCCGCTGCTGCACCTGCAGGAGTTCCAGAAACCGCGCGACTTGCGATTCCGGACCCAAGTGGCGCCTCAGCAGTGACCGGTCAACAGGGTGACGAAGCGCGCCGCCACGATCTCCCCCATCTGGGTGAGAAACAAATGTCCCATCCCGGCTTCGAAGCGGTGGGGATCGCAGCTGCCGATCGCCAGCACTCCCTTGAGGCCGGCGTGGGACAGCGGAATCAGGGCAAACGACAGCACCAGGTGGGCATCGCTGCCGAACAGCAGCGCCGCCTGATCGGGGGTGGGAAAGCCGCACTCCGGCGCCCCCGTCTGCAAAAGGGATCCTATGTACTCGGAAACGGCGCCGCCGGGACGTGCGAACAAATCGGCGAGAGCGGTCTCGCAGCGCGGTTCCACCAGCTTGACCGTGATGAAATCCGCCTGGAAGCATTCGTGCAGGGACCAGCGCAGCCCGGCCATGGCGTCGTCGATGGAGACGGCGTCCAGCAGCGCCAGGGTCAGCTGGTGCAAGCGCCGCGACAGGGCGTCGTTGTCGCGGGCGATGTGAAGAATGTCGTTGAGCTGCTGCTGCAGTTTGGCGTTGCGCTCGCGCAGCAGCTTGAGCTGGTGCGCCACCAGGGACACCGCTTCGCCGCTGGGGTGCGGCACCCGCATGCTCTCCAGCAATTCGTGCCGGTCGGTGAAGAAATCCGGGTGCTGGCGCAGATAGGACTCCACCAGGTTGGTTTCGAACGCATCGCGTTCACTGTCCGCCAAGACCTTGGTCCACTTCATAGCGCGATCTTACCCTCAAAAACGGTGATCGCCGGCCCGGTCATGAGTACCGGACGGCCCCGACCTTCCCAGGATATGGACAGGGAACCTCCTGCCAGATCCACCTGTACCGGGCTCTGCAGCCAGCCCCGTTCGATGCCGATCACCGCCGCCGCACAGGCGCCGCTGCCGCAGGCCAGGGTCTCGCCGGCACCGCGCTCGAACACGCGCAGGCGGATCCGGTGCGGGTCCACCACCTCCAGGAAGCCGATGTTGGCGCGCTCGGGAAACAGCGGGTGGCATTCCAGGGTCCGCCCCAGGCTTTGCACCGGCGCCGTGTCGACGTCATCGACCCGCAGCACGGCGTGGGGGTTGCCCAGGGATAGTGCACCGAAGCGCCACGCGGCACCGCCCGCCTCGGCCACGTACTCGGCCGCCTCCGCCTCGCTGCGCAGCGGAATCTGCCCCGGCTGGTGGCGCGGGACCCCCATGTCGACGGTGATCTTACCATCGCCATCGCGGCGCAGTAACAACCGGCCGGAGGCGGTCTCCACCCGCAGCTCCGGCCGGTCGCACAGCCCCTGCTCGTGCACGAAGCGGGCGAAGCAGCGGGCGCCGTTTCCGCACTGGGCCACCTCGCCGCCGTCGGCATTGAAGATCCGGTAGCGGAAGTCGGCGTCCGCGGCCACCGCCGGCTCCACCAGCAGCAGCTGGTCGAAGCCGATGCCGAAGTGGCGATCCGCCAGCCGCCGGACCGTGTCGCCGTCCAGCCGGACCGCCTGGCGCACTGCATCGATCACCACGAAATCGTTGCCGAGCCCGTGCATCTTGCTGAAGCGGATCTCCATCTCAGGCCACCCCGCATTCGCCGGCGAACAGGCCGGCGACCGTCTCCCGCGGGCGCACCAGATGGGTCTTGCCGCCGTCCACCAGCAATTCCGGCGGCCGCGGCCGGGTGTTGTAGTTGGAGCTCATGCTGAAGCCGTAGGCGCCGGCGGAGCGGACCGCCAGCAGGTCGCCTTCGCGCAGTGCCAGATCCCGCTGCTTGCCGAGGAAATCGCCGGTCTCGCAGACCGGCCCGACGATGTCCCACAGGCGGCGGTCGCCGCCGTCCTCCTGCCGCACCGGCACGATGGCCTGCCAGGCGTTATAGAGGGCGGGCCGCAGCAAGTCGTTCATGGCGGCGTCGACAATGGCGAAGTTCTTGCGGTCGTTGGACTTGAGATATTCCACCCGGGTCAGCAGGATGCCGGCGTTGCCGGCGATGGCGCGGCCGGGCTCGACCAGCACATCACAGTCGCGGCCGTGCAGCCGCTGCAGGATCGCCGCCGCCAGCTGAGCCGGCTGCGGCGGCTCCTCGTCCCGGTAGCGGATACCCAGGCCGCCGCCCAGGTCCAGATGGTGGATGGGTATGCCGGCCCGCTCCAGTTCGTCGGCCAGTTCCAGCACCCGGTCCAGGGCGTCGAGGAAGGGGCCGGTCTGAGTCAGCTGGGAACCGATGTGGCAGTCGATACCGGCCACCCGCAGGTTCGGCAGCGTTGCCGCCCGCCGGTATTCCGCCGCCGCCGCCGCGATGTCGATGCCGAACTTGTTCTCCCGCAGGCCGGTGGAAATGTAGGGGTGGGTCTGGGCATCCACGTCCGGGTTGACCCGGATGGACACCGCTGCCACCACGCCGAGATCCCCGGCGAGGCGATCGATGCGGTCCAGTTCTCCCGGCACCTCGACGTTGAAGCAGCGTATCCCCACCTCCAGCGCCCGCCGGATCTCGTCCTCCCGCTTGCCGACGCCGGAAAACACCACCTTGGCGGGATCGCCGCCCGCCGCCAGCACCCGCTCCAGTTCCCCCACCGACACGATGTCGAAGCCGGAACCCAGCCGCGCCAGGACGTTCAGCACGCCGAGATTGGAATTGGCCTTGACCGCGTAGCAAACCAGATGGGGACGGTCGCCGAAGGCACGGTCGAAGGCCAGCCAGTGCCGCTCCAGGGTGGCACGGGAATACACGTAGCAAGGTGTGCCGAAACGACCGGCGAGCTCCGGCAGAGCGACGTCCTCGGCATGCAGAACGCCGTCGCGGTAAGTAAAATGATCCATCGCCTCAGCCCGCCTCGGGCTCGGACTGCTTGGCAGGGTCTTCGCTCGGCCGGAACAGCGGGCCCTTCTGGCCGCAGGCCTGCAGCAGGAACAGCAGAACGGCCGCGGTGGCGGCGATGCGGAAAGTTCGAGTCATAAGAAGTGAGAACGGGACGGCGCCAGGAAACCGGCCGCAGCCGGTGGTCGACGGACAGCAAGCCGCCTTAGTGTAATGCAAAACCCCGACCGTCCGTAGCCGCCGTGACCCCCGAGTTCTTCCAGCAGGCCCTGCTCCACTGGTTCGACCGCGCCGGCCGCCAGCACCTGCCCTGGCAGCAGGAGCCGAGCCCGTACCGCATCTGGGTTTCGGAGATCATGCTGCAACAGACCCGGGTGGCGACCGTCATCCCCTATTTCCACCGCTTCGTCGACGCTTTCCCGGAACTGCCGGCACTGGCCGCTGCCGACCTGGCGGAAGTGCTGCAGCACTGGGCCGGCCTCGGCTATTATGCGCGCGGCCGCAATCTGCACCGGGCCGCGCGGCTGGCGCTGGAACGCCACGGCGGCAGGCTGCCGGAGCGGTTGCCGGAGCTGCAAGCGCTGCCCGGCATCGGCCGCTCCACCGCCGGCGCCATCCTCAGCATGGGGTACGGCATCCGCGCCCCGATCCTGGACGGCAACGTCAAGCGGGTGCTGGCCCGCTACGCGGCGCTGGAAGGCTGGCCGGGACGGCGGGAGGTCGCGAACCGGCTGTGGGAACTGGCCGACCGCTTCACCCCGGCGGCGCGGGTCGGCAACTACACCCAGGCCATCATGGACCTCGGCGCGACCCTGTGCACACCGCGCCGGCCCACCTGCCCGCAATGTCCGCTGCGCCCCGGCTGCCTGGCCTTGCGCCGGGGCAGCGCGGAGCAGCTGCCGACCCCCGGCCCGCGCCGGACCCTGCCGGTTCGCACCTGCTACCTGCTGGCCCTGGGCGACGGCAGCGGCGCCTATTTCCTCGAGCGGCGCCCGCCCGCCGGCATCTGGGGCGGACTCTGGAGCCTGCCGGAGTTCGCCGGCCGCGAACAACTGGAGAACTGGTGCCAGCGCCACGGCATCGACCCCGGCGGCCTTGAGACCCTCCCGCCGTGCCGGCATACTTTCAGTCATTTCCGGCTGGACTTCACCCCGGTCGTCGGCCGGCTCGCCTGCCCCGGCGCCATTGCCGACGGCGCCGGCGGTGACTGGATCCGCCCCGCTCCCGACACGGCGCTGCCGGCACCGATCCGGCGCCTGCTGGAAAGTCTCCTCCCCAACCCGGTGGCAGCCCCATGACCCGCACCGTTTACTGCACCAAACTCGGAACCCAGTCCGAAGGGCTGGACGAACCGCCCTTTCCCGGCGAACAGGGCCAGCGCATCTTCGAACACATCTCGCGCCAGGCCTGGCAGGACTGGCTGAAGTTGCAGACCATGCTGATCAACGAGCACCGGCTGACGCCCTTCGAACCGCGGGCCAAGGCCCTGCTCGCCCAAGAGCGGGAAAAGTTCCTGTTCGGCGGCGGCGCGGCGCCGCCGGAAGGCTATGTGGCACCGAAATCGTGACCAACCCCATCACTGCCCTGGCTAGACTATCCCGGACACGCAACCTGAAATGAGACCTTCGGGAACGCGAAGACGATGTGATCTGGCGCCGCTGCGAAACTTGGCTGTTGCCCTGTTTCGGCTGGAAAACCGCCGGAAACCTCACCATGTCGAACAGGTCGTGTCCGCCTGGGTGACCTGGCTGCAAGCCCCGGAACAGAACTCGTTGCGTCGGACCTTTACGGTATGGCTGAATCGCGTGTTCTTGCCTGCTGGCAAACTGCCGGGGGTAGAATTGGCTTGCATCAACGGCCTGCAAGAGGCTCAAAGCATGCTGGCAGAACGCATTTCTAAGTGGACGGAACAGTGGAAGAAACAGGGGCTCGAGACGGGAATTTTTCAATGGACGCGACGCGCCCTTTGCTGTCATCCAGCCTACCGGAGTCGAAATGGCAGGTTTCAAAGTGTTGCTGTCTTTCGTGGTGCTTTCCTGGGCATCAGTAGTTCGGCCATCGCTGTCATCGGACCGTTCCAGACAACGGCCATTCGCCACTGTCCGTTTTGCATTTCTCTGGCGGAGTGCAACGTTTCTAAAAGATGCAGGAAACGCCTGATTCCAAAAGACCTCTTTCCTCAGCAAAGCCGACGGTCGCGGGTCGACGACGCTATAGGCCATCCAGCGGGCTACGTACCCCATGACCTCCACGATTTAGGACATGCGTGTATATCATGGTGGTCGAGACGTCCGCATGTCCCAGCAATTCTTGCACCGTCCGGATGTCGTAACCGGCCTGCAGCAAATGGGTTGCGAACGAGTGCCTCAAAGTATGGGTGCCGACACGCTTGGTGATCCCAGCCAGTTCGGCAGCCTGCTTCACCGCCTTTTGAAGTCCATTTTCGTGCAAATGATGGCGGCGCAGCACGCCGGAGCGCGGATCGGCGGAAATTCGCCCGCTGGGAAACACGTATTGCCACCGCCATTCCTTGGCTGCGTTGGGGTACTTGCGTGACAAGGCATCGGGTAGATACACCTCGCCGTAACCTTGGGCCAAATCGGACTGATGCAGTTCGCGGACCCGCAAAAGATGCTCTCGCAACGCCTCGACGGCTTTTTCCGGTAAGGGCACGGCCCGATCCTTGCCGCCCTTGGCGTTGCGCACCGTGATCTGCCCGTAGCCAAAATCGATATCCTGTACGCGCAACCGCGAGCATTCCATCAGGCGCATGCCGGTGCCATACATCAACGCTGCCATCAAGCGTTGGGTACCGGCGATATTTTGGAGCAACGTGGCCACCTCCCCGAGGGTGAGAACTGTCGGCAATCGTCGAGGACGTTTCGCACGCACAAAGGCGCCAATGTCTAAATCGGAACGTCCGAGGGTCTCCCGGTAGAAGAAGACCAGCGCGTTGAGGGCCAGGTTTTGAGTGCTCGCCGACACCTTGCGATGGATTGCCAAATCGTCCAGGAATCGCGCCACGTTCTCCGGTCCCTGCGCTGACGGATCCACATTGCCGAGAAAAGCGATAAACCGCATGACCCAATGCAGATAGGCCTGCTCGGTCTTTATCGCATAGCCGCGTCGCCTGATCGCGGTGCGTATCTGATCCAGCAAAGCGGCGTGAGTCTGTCTGATCTCCGCAAAGGACGTCATGCCAGAGTCTTCCACAGGTTCCGCGCCTGATTCGTAATCCCGCGCGACGGTAGGATGGGACGATTCCAGCGAGCGCGCCGAGGCGCGCCAGTGATCCCAATCCACCTGAGAAAGCCAGGCGACTCCAACAAACTCGAAGAGTTTCTGTATAGCATCGACAGTCTGACGGAACTGCCAGTCCTTCAATCCACCCCGCCGCCCCACCTCGGCCAGGTAGTCGTCCACGTCCGAAGGTCCTTGTTCAGCCAGCTTACGGTTTGGATGCGCCTCGATGTATTGCTCCGCGCGCAACACGAACCACCGGTCAAATGGCGGTTTGATGCCTGCTTCATGGAGCTTTTGAATATACCGGTCCCAGAATGAACGGACCTTATCCCTGGAGGTTGACGACACGGTGGGCATGGGAGTAGCCTCGCGTGCAGGTGCAAAAGAGGATTACGGATGAAACGTGATTCGAAAACAAGTTTAGGTGCTATGCAGAATCTGTCTAGTGCTCTAATTAGTGATTCTGTCTAGTAACATGTTAGCCATTTCGGGAGGTATCAATGGTTGAGCCGGTTACAACAATTGGAACAGCGGCAGTCGCTGCATATCTGTCGAAAGATGGCGTAGCGAAATTGCTTGGCCCGACCGCCGAATACTTGGGTGGTGAACTCAAGCAGCTTGTCGAGCGAAGCCAAAGCAATGTTGTGCGCATATTCCGTTTCGCGGAGCGAAAGGCAGAGGCCAAGTTAGAAGCCCCTGGCGCAGTCAACTCCCGCGTGTTTAAGCATGTCTACGATGAGGCGAGGTTCTGCGAAAACGAGCTTCTTGCGGAGTATTTTGGCGGAGTGCTCGCCTCCGCCAGAACGGATGCTGGTCAAGATGATCGTGGCGTCTACTACGCACAGATGGTTCAATCGTTGTCCGCATATCAACTGCAATGTCACTACTTCTTCTACTATCTTATGTGGCAACTCGGAAAGGGTCGAACGCTTGAACTAAATAGTTATCTCGATCGGGCGAAGCTTTCCATTGTCATTCCAGCTAAGGTGTATGAAGACACGTTCAGGGTTACCCCCTCTGCTCAGGAGATAACGATAATCGCACACTCTTTGTCCGGATTGGCACGGTCCAATTTGATCGACAATTCGTTCCAGTTCTCCAGTTCTGAAGAGTTAAAAAAGCAAGGGATCAACGTGGATTCGCAGGCTTTTTTGATCGAACCAACAATCTCTGGAATCGAGCTGTTTGTTTGGGCGCACGGAAAAGGGGAAGACTTGCTAAATTCATTTCTTAGCCCAGGCCTCATTGCGAAACCCGATCTTGAGGTTAAGTCACATGAACTGGTGCGGCTAAAAAATGGCTAACGAATAAGGTTAGATCGTGAGAGCGAAGCGTAGCGGAGCTCTTCACGATCTGAACCGATTGTTGGACGAGCCCGGGTTGGGGTGGCGGGAGTAC
>Ga0233425_10009913_pt1 | contig 11842 bp, 8 predicted proteins | sample Watercolumn_Towu_2_FD_181712 | JGI IMG/M metagenome (GOLD analysis project Ga0233425, IMG submission 181712) | Freshwater microbial communities from Lake Towuti, South Sulawesi, Indonesia - Watercolumn_Towuti2014_140_MG | ecosystem: Environmental > Aquatic > Freshwater > Lake | place: Indonesia...
CCACGGGCCATACGTCCGCGAGATGGCCCCGGCTCGGTCGGAGACCTCGCCCCACCGATGGCTACCGGGCGACAGGTAGGGCGAGCTCTCCGAGCGAGCCGGCGAGCACCGCCCATCTCGCGCACGAACCGACATCGACGGCAACAACTCACCGATGCGCCCATCGGCCGAAAGGCGGCGCGAAGGCTGGACGCGGGAAGGGAGCGGGGGCTATCCTTCGCGCTCCGATCGGCGGTCGGACGGGCGGCGGAGACGGGTGCGACGATGGCGGAGCAGGTCCACCGGATACGATGTCCCTCGTGCGGGGCGGAGCAGGACGCGCGGCTGATCGACGAGATCGACGTGAGCCGCCGGCCGGAACTCCGCGACGCGCTCATGGCCAACGGCGTCAACCGCGTCGCGTGCCCCTCGTGCGGGTTCTCGTTCCGCGTGGACGTCGATCTGCTGTACCGCGACCCGGCCCGCGGCTTCGCCATCCGCTGGACACCCGCGGGGAAGGACGGCGCCGCCGGGGCGGAGCGGTCGTTCGTCGAGCGCCGCGACGCGGCCGCCGCGGCGGGCGGGGCCGAGGGGCCCGTCGCCGCGCACCTGGTGCTGACGCGCGTGGAACTCGTGGAGCGCATCTTCCTTCTCGAGGCGGGGCTGGACGAGCGCGTCATCGAGTACGTGAAACACCTGATCTACTCGAACAACGCGAAGGCGCTCGATCCCGCGTCGCGGATTCTCCTCTTCAACGCCCAGGATTCCACGCCCGAGAATCTCTGTTTCGTCGTCCAGGACGCGTCCGATGGCCGGTTTCTCTCCGTGCTCCACTACCGGCGGGCGGCGTACGAAGCGCTCCGGGAGATGTTCGACGACGACGGCCAGACCCCGAATCTCATGGAGCTGTTCCCGGGGCCCTACGTCAGCGCCCGCCGCCTGCTGGCGGGATGACGTTTGGGCATTGGGGCCGTCCGCCGGAACTCACGGCGCGGCGGAGGGGGCCGGCGCCGGCGGGGGCGTCGCGATCGCCGGGGCCGGTGCGGGCGACGGCGCGCCGCCGGCCGGGGCCATCAGCGCCCGCTGGCGCTGGTTGGCGTAGTTCAGGGAGGCCTCGGCCTGTTCGCGCCAGGGGCTGGCCGGGTTGGCCGCCGTGAAGTCCTCGTAGACGGCGCGCGCCTCGTCGAACCGGCCCTGCGCCTCCAGGCAGCGCCCCTTGCCGAAGACGGCCAGGGGCGCCATGAAGTGCTTCGCCTCCGCGGCGAGGAAGGACTCGTAGCCCTTGAGCGCCTCGTCGTAGCGGGTCTCGCCTTCGAGGCACTGGAGCCGGTTCACCTCGGCCGCTCCGCGCATCGCATGTTTCGGGAAGCGCTTGAGGAACTCGTCGTACTGATCCCGCGCCGGGGCGAATTGGCCGACCTGGTAGTAGTCGGCCGCCACCGCCAGCAGCGCCGCGGCGGCGGCGGCGGTGGAGGGGTAGTTCTTTACGACCGCCAGCCGCTGCTCCGGCGTGCGCGCCGCGTCGAGCATGCGGGCGGCGTCGGCCGCGGCGGAGGTCTTCCGTCCGGTCCAGTAGTTGTAGCCGACGTAGATCAGCGCCGCGGCGGCCACGCCGATCACGATCGACTGGCCGTATTCCCGCGCGAGGCGCATGACGTTCGCCAGTTCGTCGCCCCCGGCGGCGTGCGGCTCCGGCCCGGCCTTGGGCGGCGGCGCGGACTTGTTCTCGTTTGCGTCGGTCATGGTCGCTCCCCGTCTTGCGTGCGGCGCAAAACGGTGTATTTATGACGGCCGAACGTGAAAAGGCAAGCGCAGAGCGGCCCGGCGCCGGGCCCGCGGATCGGGTCGCTCGCTCTCGACTCGCCGTTCGTGCTGGCGCCGATGGCGGGTTACACGTATCCGCCGTTCCGCGCGCTCTGCCGCCGCTTCGGCTGCGGTCTGGTCTACACGGAGCTGGTCAGCGTCGAGGGCATCGCGCGGCGGATGCCGCCGTCGATGCACCTGCTGGAAGTCGATCCCGGGGAACATCCCGTCGCGGCGCACCTCTACGGCCACGATCCGGCGCGATTCGCGGAGGCGGCGCGGATCGTCACGGACTTGGGGCGCTTCGACGCGATCGACATCAACGCCGGCTGTCCGGTGCCCAAGGTCGTGCGCCGGGGCGACGGGGCGGCGCTGATGAAGGACCCCGCGCGGCTGGGCGCGATCGTCGCGGCGGTGCGCGCGGCCACGTCGCTGCCGGTGACGGTCAAGACGCGCATCGGGCCCTCGCCCGAGCGGCCGAACGCGTCGGAGGTGGCGCGCGCGGTGGAGGAGGGCGGGGCCGACGCGATCGCGATCCACGGGCGCTACACGTCGCGCCGGCACAGCGGGCCGGCGGACTGGGACGCGATCCTGCGCGTGAAGGCGGAGCGGCGGATCCCGGTGATCGGCAACGGCGGCGTGGGGAACCCCCGGCGCGCGGTGGAACGGCTGGCGAGCGGCGTCGACGCCGTCATGATCGGGCGGGCCGCGATCGGACGGCCGTGGTTCTTCCGCCAGGCGGTCGCGCTGTGGCGCGGCGAGGAGGCGCCCGAGCCGGCCCCCGCCGAGCGGCGGCGGCTGCTGGCGGAGCATCTCGAGGGGTTGGTGGAGCTGACGCGCCGCGAAGCGTCCTACCGGCGGCGGCGTCGCTGGGACCCGGAGGAGGCGGCGGCGCGGCACTTCCGCGGCGCCATGATCCGGTATCTCGCGGGCCTGCCCGGCCTCACGGAGATGAAGCGGCGTCTCCATGACGTCCGCGCACCGGCGGACGTCCTCCGGGAGGCGGACGCCCTGTTGGGCGGGGCGGCGGCTCCGGGCGGTTCAAGCGCGTGAACCGCCGGGCGGTCGATCAGCCTCCCGCGCCCGGTGGCGCGCCCGGCGGCGGGCCGTCGAGCACCTCGCGCACGCGCATGGCGAGCTGCGGCAGCGTGAAGGGCTTCATCAGCACCGGGACCGCCGGGCCGCCGGCCGCCGGATTCGGAGCGGCATCGCGCGAGAAGCCGGTCATATAGAGAAACCGCATCCCCGGCCGCGACGACCGCAGGCGCGCGACGAGTTCGCCGCCGCTCGTGCGCGGCATGACGACGTCGGTCAGCAGGAGGTCGACCGCTCCGTCGGCGGATTCCGCGAGACTCGCGGCTTCGTCGCCGTCCGCCGCCTCCAGCACGCGGTAGCCGAGGGACGCGAGCAGCCGCGCGGCGAGGTGGCGGACGGGGGCGTCGTCCTCGACGACGAGGATCGTCTCCTGCCCGCGAGGAAGCGCCGTCGCCGACGCGCGAGTCGGCGTCTCCGGCGGGACGTCGAGGCGCGGGAAATGGATGCGGAACGTGGTTCCGCGCTCCGCGCCGGTCTCGAGATCGATGAACCCGCCCGACTGCTGAACGATCGCATAGACGATGGCGAGGCCGAAGCCGCTGCCCTCGCCGGTACGTTTGGTCGTGAAGAAAGGCTCGAAGGCGTGTTCGCGCACTTCGGGCGACATGCCGGAGCCGGTGTCCTCCACCTCCAGCAACACGTACCGCCCCGGCGCGGCGTCGGGCCGCGCGAGGCCATCCGCCGCGTCGAGCGTCACGACGGACGTCCGGATCGTGAGGCGGCCGCCCCGCGGCATGGCCGCGCGGGCGTTGACCGACAGGTTCATGATGATCTGTCCGATCTGGCCCGCGTCGGCGAGGATGGCGCCGAGGTTCTCGCCGAGCACCATCCTCAGTTCGATGTCCTCGCCCAGCGTCCGGCGCAGGAGCCGCTGGATGTCGGTCACCGCGGCGTTGAGGTCGAGGAAGATCCGCTCCGCCGGCTGCCGTCGGCTGAAGGTCAGCAACTGCCGCGTGAGCTGCTCGCCGCGCTCGCCGGCGCGCACGATCTCGGCGAGGTCGGCGCAGAGGGCCGCGTCGCCGGCGCGGTCGGCCAGCAGCATCCGGCCGTACCCGAGGATGGCCGTCAGCAGGTTGTTGAAGTCGTGCGCGACGCCGCCCGAGAGACGCCCCAGGGCCTCCATCTTCTGCGCCTGCCGGAGACGGTCGTCGTTCTCGCGGGCGAGGCGGTCGGCGCGCCGCCGGTCCTCCTCCGCCGACAGCGCCGAGGCGACGATGCTCAGGAAGTCCCGGTCCTCCTCGGACGGGTGCGCGTCCCGCCGGAAGAGCGCGCACAGGACGCCGACGGGGCGGCCCTGCCAGGTCACGGCGCGGCCGGCGAAGGTGCGCAGGCCGAGGCGCTCGACCGCCGGGTCGGTGCGCGCGAACGGGGTGGCCGCGAGGTCTCCGAGGACGACGACCGTCGTGACCGATTCGCTCAACACGGACGCGCAGACCCGGCCCTCGGCGGGGTTTCGATCGGGGATCTCGTCAGGCAGGCGCCAACGTCCGATCGAGACGAGATCGTGGCCGTCCAGGCCGCTGTAGCAGGCGAAGTCGGCGCCCAGCTCCTCGCCCGCGAGGGCCGTGAAGCGCTGGATGTTCCGTTCGGAGTCGGCGCCGAGGCTCAGGAGGCACTCGTTCAGGCGCGTGAACCGCTGGAGCAGTTTCTCGCGCAGGGAGATGTCGCGAACGTGCAGCAGGATCGCGCGGCGGCCGGCGTAACAGACCCGGCTCGCGCGCATCTCGACGGGTACATCGCGTCCGGCGCGCGCGCGGCTGAATCCGCGGTACTCGGTGAGTTCGCCCGTGAACCAGCGGGGAAACTGCTCCCGGACGATCTCGCGCTGATCCTCGGGCACGAGGTCGAACACCGACCGGCCGACGAGTTCGGACCGGCTCATCCCGTGGAGCGCGCAGGCGGCCGGATTGACGTCGAGCACTTCGCCGTCGTCCGCCTCGACGAAGATCGCATCCGGCGAATGTTCGAACACCGTCCGGAACTTCTCCTCGCTCTCCCGCAGCACGCCGGCGCGCCGCGCCAGCTCGTCTTCGAGATCCTTCTCCCGGCGGCGAAGCTGGTCCGACTGCCGTTTCAGCCGCAGGAGCGAGCGGAGCTGCGCGCTGAACTCGGCCGCCTCGAAGGGCTTGCAGAGGAAGCCGTCCGCGCCGACATCCAGGCCCTGCGCGCGGTGCAAGGGGTCGGTGAAGGTGCCGGAGATCATCAGCACGGGGATATCCGCCGTGGCGGGATCGGCGCGAAGGCGGCGGCAGACCTCGAACCCGTCCATGCCGGGCAGCTTCGCGTCGAGGATGACGACATCCGGCCGCCGCTCGGCGATCGCGCGCAGGCCCGACGGGCCGTCGAGGGCGGAGAGGACCTCGGCGCCGGGGCGGTTGACGCCGATGAGGCGCGTGACCAGGTGCGCGACTTCCGGCTGGTCGTCGATGACGAGGATCGTCTCGCTGCTCATTCCCGCCCATCCCTCCGGCGCGCGGCGCCGCCCGGCCTCATCGCGGCGCGGCCCCGTCGCGCGCGAGCTGCCGCAGCGCCGCGTCGGCCAGCGCGAGCGCCGCCATCGCCTCGACGATGGGCACGGCGCGCGGGACGACGCACGGGTCATGCCGGCCCCGCGCCTCGAGCGTCACCGGGCGTCCCTCGTAGTCCACCGTCTCCTGCGCCTGCGCGATCGTGGCCGGCGGCTTGAACGCGACGCGGAACCGGACCGGCTCGCCGTTCGAGATTCCGCCCTGGATGCCGCCGCTGCGGTTGGTCGCCGTGCCCAGTCCCGCGCCGCGCTTCACGAACCGGTCGTTGTGCGCCGAGCCGCGGAGGCGAGCGCCGGCGAAGCCGGAGCCCGTCTCGAAACCCTTGGTCGCCGGGATCGAGAGCAGGGCCTGGGCGAGCACCGCCCCGAGCTTGTCGAAGACCGGTTCGCCCCAGCCGGCCGGGACGCCGCGGCAGACGCACGACACGACGCCGCCCAGCGAGTCCCGCTCCGCGCGGGCGGCCCCGATCGCGGCGGCCATCCGCTCCGCGGCCGCGGGGTCCGGGCAGCGGGTGGGGTGCGCGTCGACCGCCTCGCGCCCGAGGGCCGCCTCGTCGACCTCGGCGGCCTCGATGTCGCCGACGGCGCTCACCCACGCGACGATCTCCACGCCGAACCGCCGCCGCAGGAACGCCTCCGCGACGGCGCCGGCCGCCACGCGGCCGACCGTCTCCCGGGCGCTGGAGCGGCCGCCGCCGCTGCGGGAACGGATGCCGTACTTCATCTCGTAGGTGTAGTCGGCGTGCGAGGGCCGGGGGATCGCGCGGAGGCCGGCGTAGTCGTCGGGCGACAGGTCCCGGTTGGCGACGAGGAGGCCGATCGGCGTGCCGAGCGTGAGGCCGCCTTCGACGCCGGAGAGGATGGTCACGGCGTCCTTCTCCGCGCGGGGCGTGGCGAGCGCGCTCTGGCCCGGGCGGCGACGGTCGAGTTGCCGCTGGATGTCGGCCTCCGCCAGCGGCAGCCGAGGCGGGCAGCCGTCGACGACGCAGCCGACGCCGGCGCCGTGCGATTCGCCGAACGTCGTCACCCGGAACAGCGTGCCGAAGGTGCTGGACATGACCGCGGTCTCCCGCCCGCGCGCCGCCGGGCCCGGCGGCCCGCGGGCGCATGCGCCGCGATTATACGGCCGCCGCATGACGCCGTTCAAGATCGCGTCTTCATGCCCGCGGGGCCCGACGGCCGCGCTTCCCCGGCGGGCGGCCCGCGGGCGCGTCACAGCCGCGGGACGGAGAAACCGCCGTCGACGGGGATGACGGCGCCGGTGGAATAGGGCAGATCGCCCCGCGCGAGCGCCGCCACGGCGCGGCCGACGTCGTCCGGCAGTCCCCAGCGGGGCTGGAGGAGCAGCCCGTCGGCCATGCGCCGGTCGTAGGCCGCCCGCACGCCCGCGGTCATGTCGGTGCGGACGATGCCGGGGCGCACCTCGTAGACCCGCGCGCCGGACTCCGCCAGCCTCACGGCGAACAGGCGCGCGGCCATGCTCAGGCCGGCCTTCGATACGCAGTATTCCCCGCGGTTGGGCGAGGCGGCCTCGGCGGAGACCGACGTGACGAAGACGATCGTCCCCTGGAACGCCGCGTCGGCGGCGTGCTGATCGACCATCCATCGCGCGGCGGCCTGCGTGAGGAAGTAGGGCCCGCGCAGATTCGTCCGCACGACGAAGTCGAAGCTCTCCTCGTCCGCCTCCAGCAGGTCCGCCCGGCGCGCCGGCGCCACGCCGGCATTGTTGACCAGCAGGTCCAGCCGGCCGAAGCGTTCGCGAACGGCGGCGAGCAGCGCGTCGCGGTCGCCGCGCTCGGACACGTCGGCCGCCCGGTAGAGGACGTCGATGCCGGGGGCTTCGAGCGTCTTCAGCGCCTCCGCGACGTCCGCCGCCGCGCGGCGCCCGCACAGCGCGAGCGAGAAGCCCTCGCGCGCGAGCGCCCGCGCCACGCCCAGGCCGATGCCCCGCGTGCCGCCGGTGACCAGCGCCACCCGCCGCTCCGTCGTCATGCGCGCAGTGTGCCGCACCTTCGCCGCCGACGCCACCGCAAACACGGCGTCCTGGCCAGGCGTCGGTCACGCAGGGGATGCGCATCCGCCATCGGCTCGCGAGGCCCCGACTTCGCGAAGACGCTCCGGCGCGGCATGCGCTCGCCCTCCCCGAGAGGCGCGCGCGTCGAGGCTGGAGGGCGAGCCGCCGGCGAGCCGATTCTCACTTCCGCAACGCGACCGAACGGGTGCCGTTCGGTATCCGAGGCAGCATGCGAACGTTGGCCCCGGGTTTGCAGGCAACCCGACAGCGGGGCTACCGCGCCTCGTTGACGAGCACGACGATGGAGTGCGGCGGGAGAGACAGGGTGTAGCGCTGGGCGAAATCCCCGCGCGTCTCCTCGCGCACCGTGACGACTTCCCCGTCGATGTTGTGCGCGGCGGGCGAGTCGGCCGCGAGCGTGTAGACGCGCACCTCCGGCTTCGGCTCGTACGGCAGTTCCAGCGTCACCGGCGTCTCCCCGCGCAGCCGGCGCGAGAGGAGCATGAACGACCACCGCCCGCCCTTCTTGAACGGGTAGCACTGCACCAGCGGCACGTTGGGCTCGGCCGGGAAGGTCGTCCTCCGGACGTCGGCGCTGTTGGACTGGTTCACGATGTCGGCCTTCGCCTCGGGCAGGTCGATGAAGATCATCTCGCGCTCGCCGGCCGTCACCAGGTCGCCTTCGAGCAGCGTGTTGCGCATCTTCAGCGCCTTCCACGCGATGTGTTCGCCCCACGCGCGGTTGTGCGACGACCAGTAGTGCGCGTTGCGGAACAGGAAGAACGACTGCTCGCCGTAGCCCGCCCGCAGATTCGCCATGAACGAGTCGCACGAGTTGATCGCCTGCGCGAGCGACTTGCCCTCCTCCTGCTCCTTGCGGTTGAACTTGCCCGGCGCCGGCAGCGTGTAGCCCGGGCCGGCCTCGTAGACCATCGAGATCGCCGGCCGCCCGCGCTCGCGCGCGATCTCCTGCGTCACGCGGTCGAACGCCAGCGCCCGCGGCCGCAGCATGCGGTGGTAGAACGTCAGCACGTTCATCCAGCCGGCGTCCTCGTCCTCGGCCTGGATCAGGCCCACGGCGTCCCAGCCTCCGGTGTAGTACGCGATGTCCACCGCGTCCGCGCTGGGGCAGGCCTCCAGCGCCCGCGCGCCGTAGCTCCACTGCCGCTCGGTCTGCGCCGCCCAGCCGTTGACGACGAACCGGAACTTCTTCGGCCGGAAGTGGGGGCTGGACTTCATCGTGGAGAACACCAGTTCCGCGAGGGCCCCGTAGATCTCCGGATTCCCCGAGAAGCCCTGCGGCGCGAACATGCCGTTCCAGGTCTCGTTGCCCAGCTCGATGTTGATCGTCGCGAAGGCGTCGGTCCACGGCGCGCGCCGGCCCCACGCCGCGCGCTTCGCGCCGTAGGGCGACGCCGCCGGCCCCGCGAGGTACTCGATCAGGTTCTTCTGTTCCGCGAGCGAGAACATCGTGCTGGTGATGATCCACGGGTCGGCGCCGACCGCCTCGCACAGCTCGAGCTGGCGGTGCAGGCCGACGGCGTCGGTCGTCTTGGCGCCGGGGTATTCCTCGAACTCCGTGTCGCTCTCGATCACGGGGCCGATCGCGTGGTCCAGCAGACGCCCGAAGCCCCGGTTCTCCTGCAGCGCCCAGAGCCGCAGCGCGCTGGGGCGGAAGTCCTTCAGCGCCTTCACGACTTCGGGATACCACGCCCACGGCGGCACGGCGCCCGTCTCGCAGATCGTGACGTTGTCGATCCACAGCGCGCCCGGCTCCAGCGCGCCGATGTCGAACCGCTCCGCCGAGCCCGTCGGCGGCGCGCCGGTGAAGGGGATGACGTACTCCTTCCAGTCCGGCCCGACGTCGACGGTCTCGGTCTTGAGCGAGGCGATCCGCACCTCGACCTTCCCCGCCGCCATGCCCTGCTGCTTGAGCCAGAGGCGGCACTCATAGGGCGCGCCCTCGCGCAGTCGCGGCCAGTCGGGCTGCTGATTGGAGAGCAGCCAGTAGCCGACGCGCACCGGATCCTTCACGCCCGGCGGCACGACGAGCTTGAGCGACCCGCCGCCTCCGCCCGGCGGGGCCGACGCGTCAATGGACGTCCGCACGCCGGCCGACACGAGGCCTTTCTCGTCCTGGTCCGCCAGCACCTGGAAGCCGTTCAGGACCGAGGCGCGGCCCTCCATCGTGCGCGTCGATCCGGGCGGGATCTCGCGGCGCTCGACCGTCAGCACGTAGAGGTCGCCGGCTTTCACTTCCGGTCCGGGCGCGTCGAAATACGCGAGGTTCTCGCCGGTTTCCGACGCCTTGTAGGAACGGATCCGCGATTCGCGCACGAGGCGCATGCGGCCGTCCTCGAGGCGATAGACCGCCGCCGTGCCGCCGTCGAAGTAGCCGTCGCGAAAGACGTCGTAGAACCCGATGCCCCAACCCTTGCCGCCCTGGGAGGAGGGCCGATCCTCGAGATGGTCGGCGCCGCCGCCGGTCGCGAAGCCCTTGGTCTGGGCGTAGAACGGGTTCGGGTTCGGCTGCAGCCACCACTGGTTGTGCCAGGGCTCGTCGTTCCAGTGGGTCATCTGCGGCGGATGCACGTTCGCGCCGAAGCGCGGCGGGTTCTTGACGACGACCGCGTCGGAAATGGCGAACACGGCGCGCTCGCCGCGCGGCGCGGGCACGCCCGCGGAGAGGGTGACGGCAGCCAGCGCCGCCGCCAGGAGTCCGGCCGGAAGGGAGGATTTCATGGCCGGGATGATGGACCGGCGCGGGGGGCGAGTCAACACAGCGCGGTGCGCCGCGCCACGGAGGCGCGCTTCACGCGCGGACTTCGGTGTGGCGGAAGGAGACCAGGCCGGCGGCGAGGATGGCGGCGACGTAGAGGGCGGTGTAGGCGGCCGCGAGCAGGAGGTAGCGCGCGGGGACGTGGGACTGGAGGCGGATGGCGTCGGCCAGCCAGAAATGCTGCCAGTTGGGGAGGATCGCGTAGACGGCCGCGGCGACGCGATCCGTCGCCGCGCGGCGGCCGAACAGGTAGTCGGAGACCAGGCCGGCGAAGAAGAGGGCGGAGCAGATCGAGACCGTCGGCACGACGTCGAGCCGCGTGGCGAGGGCGAGCGCGATGGCCGTGAGCACGAGCACGGCCATCGTCACGAGGGCGTGGATCGGCACGAGGGGCCAGATGAAGCTCGAGCCGAACGGCGCGAGGTGGCCCTGGCGGTCGACGGCGCCGGAGGCGGCGAAGGCGAGGACGACGCCGGTCATCAGGAGGAGGAAGGCGTCGGACACGAACGGACGGCGAAGGGCGAAGTTGATGGCGCCGCCGGCGGCGTAGGCGAGCGCGGCGGCGACGAGGAGCGGGCCGGCGCCCCACGCGTCGCGTTCGTAGCCGGAAGCGACGGTGCGCACGCTCATGAGCGAGGCGAGGGTGAGCGTGGCCGAGAAGAGGATCACGACCAGCGCGAGGCCGGCGTACTTGGCGAGGAAGAACGTCTCGCGCGACACGGGCGTGGCGAGGACGGCGGCGGCGGTGCCGCGCCGGATTTCGGCCGTGAGCGCGCGGCTGGCGGCGAATCCGCCCAGCAGGAGGCCGGCGACGAAATGGAACGCGAGGGCGCTGTCGGCGACCATCTGCGGCGCTTCGCCCAGCGTGTGCGAAAGCACCAGCGGCAGCAGCGCCACGGCGACGAGGCCCACCGTCGCCAGCAGCAGGCAGATCGGCTGCCGGAGCGTCTCGATGGCGGTCAGCCCCGCCACGGCCAGGAACTGCTGGAGTCGCGTGCGCATGATGGCGGACCGGGCCGCCGGCGATCATCGTAACCGCCGCGTCGCGCCGAGGCAAGGAAGGCCCGGCTGGAGCGGGATGCGGTCGGTCCGGCGGGCTAGAGCCGGATGCCCAGCCCGAGGACCAGTCCGGAGATCGTGGCATCGAACACCACGTCGCCGCCGTCGTAGTCGATCGCGAGGTGACGCCATCCGGCCTCGAGGTCGACATGATTGGACACCGCGTAGCCGAGGCCGGCGAACGCCTGCCAGGTGAATTCGCTTCCGACGCCGAACCCGCCGACGTCCGCGCGGCCGCCGATGAAGAAACGCTCGGTCACCGCGAAGCGGGCGCGCGCGCCCACGTAGGGATCCACCCAGGAAACGCGCGCCGAGACGTCGGCGTCGGCGGCCTTCACCATGCTCGCCTCGATCTCGTCGGCGAGTTTGCGCTCCGCCTCCTCCAGCGCCCGCTGGACCCTCTTGGATGCCGTGCGTTTGAGGTCGTCAACGGCTTCGCGGGCCGCGCGCCGGATCTCGTCGCGGATGGCCTTGGCGTTGCCCTGCAGGCTCGAGATCTTCCCGTCGAGCCGCGCCTGGACGGCGTCGGCGATGGCGTCGCGGATCGCGTCGCTCAAATCCTGCTCGCGGGTCGCGACGACGGGCC
>Ga0233425_10009914_pt1 | contig 11841 bp, 5 predicted proteins | sample Watercolumn_Towu_2_FD_181712 | JGI IMG/M metagenome (GOLD analysis project Ga0233425, IMG submission 181712) | Freshwater microbial communities from Lake Towuti, South Sulawesi, Indonesia - Watercolumn_Towuti2014_140_MG | ecosystem: Environmental > Aquatic > Freshwater > Lake | place: Indonesia...
GGGGAATTCGTGCGGGATAAGAGTGAATCATGCCCGCAGGCTCCCATGAACGCGCCACGCCTTCAAGCAGGAAGCCGCCTGGGGTGACTTGGCGCTGGAAGTACGTCGGCAGTGCGTGGGATTTGGTGGGCATCGTCTCCCTGTGTTTGCACCCCGCCCGAACAGCCACGCCCACGCCAAGACGATCGCTCTTCCCCCAGGCGCAATAGGGCTCCTGCCAAATCCTTGATGGGGGCACAAGAGCAGCGGGGGGTTATGATCCTGATCTCATCGCACCGGTTCAAAGGCAGCTTGTCGTCGGGGGCGTTATCGGGGGCCAGCCTGACCGACTCCGACCGACGGTGCTGACGCTGGCAACCTCACTTTTCGTCCTTGACCGGTCCCACCGGAAGCGGATGATCGAAAACGGAAATGGCCCTACCACGAGTACATGCGGTGCCGCTGTGGCCGGCACATCAAGTTCCGGTACCATCTCCCCCCCCGATCCTGACGCCTGTGCCCGCTGTGTGAACGACTCAAGGAGGTAACGATGGCTGTTTTCGTATACGTGACACCGCGGTGTTGGCTCGACGCGAGGACCCGGGACTTGACCCAGGAGCTTTCTAGGCTCAGGGACACAATCGTCAGGCAGCAAAAGAACCATTTGGACCACTTCCCTCCGCACTACCGACGGAAGCGGTTTGCGAAGCAGGACCGAATGATCGCCCGGGAGCAGCTTGTCGATGAGCACGTCGTTGTTGTTTTCCTGGGCATCCTCACGCGGGGCAGCACCGAGTACGAAGACCGCTTCCTCAAAAGCAGCACTCGCGACTCTTTCTGCAATGCACAGTTCGGGCCTCCGCTAACTGACGAGGCGCTCAAGGCATTTGTTGCCGAGCAGACGCGCGAGGACCCCCCACCCCAGAAGCCACGGCCCAATGAAGAGGAGAGCAGGATCCTTTTCGAGGTTCTCGCTGGCCCGGTCGGTGCCACCGATGATTGTTTCATCTGCGAAAGCCAGGAGTGGGTTCGGCGAACTCAGGAGGAGCGCGTGCAGGACCGCTTGCTTCTTCTACAGAGCTCCCTGCATCAGATTGTCGAGGGTCGCGTCGACAACGCGCTTACATATTTGTCTGCACCGGGTGGAGAGATCAGCATTGTTTATCGACATTTCCCATCCTGCAAGAAGCTCTTTCTGGCCGGTCTTATTCCGGGCGACAGCGGAAAGAGCCGCCGTGATATCGAAGCCAGCCACGCCGCCCTGTTCACCGCCGACGAGTCAGCTGACGCAAACGAGTTGATCAAGCGGTACAGCGAGCGAGGATACCCAAGCACCATACTGTACGGCACGGATGAGTGGCTCGCGATCGAGAAGGAAAGAGGCGCCAACTTGGCCTTGTCGAAGGAGGAAACGGACGTCCTCAAGAGCGCAAGGCAGGTGTACACCAAGGACGGCGGGTATCCGTTGTTCGTGAACGGACGTGCGGGCAGCGGCAAATCAACAATCCTGCAGTACCTTTTCGAAGAGTACCTCTTCAACGCGTTGTTTCGCTCTGGGGACCAAAGCCGTGTGTTGCCGGTCTATTTTGCCTGCAGCGACAGCCTTCTCCGGACCTCGCGCCTCGTGGTGGAGAACCTCATACGTTGCAGCTACCAACGACAGCTCGGCGGTGTGGATGTGGCGGAAAGGGATCGGATTTTACGCGAGAAAAAGGACCTCGTCCAAAAGTGTTTCCAGGAGTTTCACGAATACCTATTCTCCCTGTTGCCGCCAGGGGACCGGAGTAGCCGCTTTAACCGTCGTCGGCGCATCGACTTTGGTCGCTTCAAGGAGCTCTGGCGCGCGCGCTTCGCTTCGTGGGCCGATCTGCCGGGCTGGAACGCGGAGGTATGTTGGCACGCCCTGCGCAGCTACATCAAGGGCTTCAGCGTTGACGATTACCTTGAGCCCGACGAGTTTGGTGAGTTGCCTAAGGCTGAAAGAACCGTCACCGAGGCTACGTACAAGCGGATTTTCCACGAGGTCTGGGTGGGGTGGTACCGAGACCTGTGCGAGAGGGACGGCTTCTGGGATGATCAGGACCTTGCGCGCACGATTCTTAACCAGAACCTGGTCAGCGGTTGCTTTTCAGGGGTGTTCTGCGACGAGGCCCAGGATTTTACGAGGCTCGAGGTCGAGTTGATCCACCGCATGTGCCTGTTTTCCGACCGCACTCTCTTCCCGCAGGAGGTTCGCCAGGTACCGTTCGTCTTTGCGGGAGATCCCTTTCAGACGTTGAACCCAACTGGTTTCCGCTGGGAGGCAATTACCGCTACCTTTCACGAAAAGCTGATCAAGAACCTTGACCCGTCCAACCGTGCCAAAGCCGCGGTGCGGTACGCAGAGCTCAACTACAACTACAGGTCGACTGCGAACATTGTTCGCTTCTGCAACCTCGTCCAGGCTCTTCGGAAAGTCTTGTTTGATCTCTCTGACGCTGAACTGCGACCCCAAACCCACTGGAAGTTGGAGCCGAACTCACCGGTCCCCGTAAGCTACGACAAAGATAAGGACGCTTCAGAGATTCGTGCGTTTCTCGGTAGCCAGACCGATGTAACCATTATCGTTCCGTGCGACGAGGGGGAAGAGGTGACATATGTCGAAAGCGATCCCATCCTGAGAGAGGTATTGAAGCGTGATGATAAGAACGTCCCGCAGAACGTGTTGAGTTCTGTGAGGGCCAAAGGCCTTGAGTTCAACCGCGTTGTGCTTTACGGATTCGGTGACGCCGCCCCAGCGGGGCTTTTGCACCCGATCTCCGGTGGCGAGACCTACTCGGCCGATCGGGACCGCTCGTTGCCCTTCGAGTACTTCATGAACCGACTGTACGTCGGCGCCAGCCGGCCACGGCGACGATTGTTTGTGATCGATTCTGCTCATGCCTTGGCGAACTTCTGGGCCTTTGCCCGTGAGGAGACGGTCAGGGACTGTATTCTTCGTATGATCGGCGAGCCGGAAACGTGGCGCGACCATTTGTGCTTGCTACACCCCGGGCTGCCAAAGGCGTGGGCAGAGGAGCGAGAAGATCCAGCCGCCAACGCCGAGAAATATGAGGAAGAAGGCATGCGAGCGGGTGATCCATATTGGCTGCGCGCTGCGGCCCTTCAATATGAGAGTGCCGGCAATTCGGTTAAGATGAGATTCTGTCGCGCGATGGCGCACTTCTACGAGAAGAATTGGTTGACGGCGGGCAGTGAACTCCAAGACTGTGGTTATTACGATCGCGCACTAATCGCCTACTGGAACGACGGTGGAAACGAGGCCCTTCAGAGACTCCGGGCACTGGGGAACTTGGATCCTCGCGTCAGGACTCGGATCGAGTGGCAGTTGGCAGAATGGGAAAGCGGAGGGAAATCCATTGCTACCACGCTTCAGATGACCCACACGATCCAGGAGGCGCTGACGGATATGTCGGTGGCCGGGCGCATGTCCGATGATAAGACCTTGCTGGACTTTGTGGGCAAACTCTTTGCGGCTCTCGCCACGACTCGGGCCGACGCTGCGCTCCTCGGAGTGTGGAAGTCCGTGAGTGACCTCCTGCAAGGACTCGTGAGGCTCGGGGCGAAAGTGAATGACGATGCCAGAGCGATGATTGGCTACCGGGCTGGGGACCACGCGGCGGCTCTTGAGATCTGGAACAAGTCAGGGAAAACCGCACACCCTGAATATAGGCGGGCTGTGGCGCTTACGTCGCCATATCCCAAGAACCTGCAGTTCTTCAGTGAGTTGGGCGAGCATCAAAGGGTCGTCGAGCAGTTTGACGAAAACAAGAACGCGTCAATCGCGCCCGCCCAACTGAAGCATGTTGTCAAGGCCCTGCTGGCCACCGGTGATCCTGAGAGAGCCTCGAGAGTCTCACTTGAAAGGGGCGATGGGCGTCTCGCGAGCGAGACTTGGTTGGTAGTTGCCCCCGGTCTTTCAGAGGCCGTCCGGCAGGAATCAGCGAGGAAGGTTCTTGATCTCCTGCTCGACGAGGATGATTGGCGCGGAGGCATCGAGTTGGTGAACAACGTGAGCGACCAACTGCACTCGCTTGATTTGAGCCTCTCGCTGCAGGCGCACTTGATCTGGGCAATGGCGTTGTCGGCATCCCTTCCGTCAAAGCCAACCGAGATCCAGACCGCAGTATCCGATTACCTATCGGCGGTGTTCGTGGACGAAAGCCGGCCTCGGCCTCCAGCCGTTTCAAATCGCGTTGCTGGGGCCGCAATCGAGCGCAGCGGCCGGATCGTCGCGGCGCTTCAGTTCTACGAGAAGCTTTTCGTTCCAGCGTCCGAGGCCACGGGCGCTGAAAAGTTTTCCGCGAGAGCACGCTGGGTAAAGGTAAAGATTCGTCAGGCTGACTACGAAAAAGGCAAGGGCAACGCCAAGAATGCCGAACGCGCTCACAATGAGGCTCTGCGTGTGCTGAACGACCTTCCTCTCGATAAGGATCCTGCCAAGATTCCCGAGTACCCCAGCCTTTCGGACGATGACAAGCCGCAGCCAAGAAGGCCTCCCGTTGAGATCACTGGAGTTGATTACCTGGTGAACACTGATCGTGGCGGGGAGATTCTCAAGTGGTCCGTTGGGCCGTTTGACTTTACGTACAACCAGACCCGGAGGTTTGTGGTGATCACCAGCTCGACGGACGGGAACACGATCCGCATTGACTTGGGGGAGTCGACTTTGAACACGAGCCTGAGCTCGGGCTCGGAGACATCTCCCAAGAGGTACTTCAAAGAGTGGACCCTTTCCGTGGACATGACGAAACTTCGTTCTGACCGCCATATTGTCATTGAGGTCGGCGAGCTTGGCGCGAGAGTGTTGGTCCGGCTCGATACGCCGGCTCGGGAAAGCGCCACGTGACCCCAACTCAAGAACAATCTGAGCTTTTAATCAATCCGCGGTGCTGATGATCGGGCGGCCCTATGCGCAAGCCCTGCCCCTTGGCCAGCCACAGCGGCAGCCAAAGTCTGAGTGAAGTGCTGGCTCGCTAGTATCTGGCTCATCTCCGCCGTGGCTTCCTTGGACATCGGCGTCAACGCGACACCTTGTAGTGCACTTGCCCATCCTGACCGCCCAGCAGGAAGCCCAGTTCGCGTGAAGGATACGAGGTCTTGATTGAGATCCCCCCTTTGTCGCACGCTTTGGAGAATCGCTTTCACTTGGCTCCAGGGGCACGTAACGATGGCCCTTCTTCCTTCTTCTGCAAGTCTCGCAGCGTCTGGCCAGCACGTGCCGGTGGGTAGCCGGGCGGTCGCTCGGGATCGTCGCGAACCCATGCGACAAGTGGAACACGGCGTCCCGCGGTTGGCGCCGTCGATTCTGCTTCCCGGCGCGTTATGCGTTGCCTAGCCTGCCGGCATGGCGGTCATTGAAGTCCAGGGTCTGACGCGGACTTTCCGCACCTACAAGAAGCAGCCGGGACTCGCCGGGGCGGTCAAGGGCTTGATACGCCGCGAGAGCGAGGTGGTCTGGGCGGTCAAGGACGTGAGTTTCCAGATCGCGGAGGGCGAGCTGGTGGGGTTCCTGGGGCCGAACGGAGCGGGCAAGACGACCACCCTCAAGATGCTGGCCGGGTTGCTCTATCCCACCCACGGCCAGGCGCGGGTGCTGGGTTACGTGCCGTGGGAACGACGGGACGGTTACCGGCGCCAATTCGCGTTGCTGCTGGGGCAGAAGAACCAGTTGTGGTGGGACCTCCCCGCCCGCGAATCGCTCGAACTCAACGCGCGCATCTACGGCATCAGCGCGGCGGACTTCGCGCGCACGGTCGCCGAGCTGACCGAGCTGCTGGGCGTTCAGGACAAGCTCAACGTGATGGTGCGCGAGCTCTCGCTCGGCGAGCGGATGAAGCTCGAGCTGATCGCCGCGCTGCTGCACCAGCCCAAGGTGCTGTTCCTGGATGAGCCGACCATCGGGCTGGATGTCGTGTCGCAAAAGGCGGTCCGGGAATTCCTGCGCGAGCACAATGCCACGCGCCGGACCACGATCCTGCTCACGAGCCACTACATGGCCGACATTCAGGCGCTTTGCCGGCGCGTGATCATCATCGATCACGGCGCGATCTTCTTTGACGGCCAACTCAGCGAGGTGCTCGACCGGTTTGCCGATTTCAAGCTGGTCACCATCCAATGCGACGGCAGCGCGCCCTGCGCCCCCGAGGACCTGCGCCGCTACGGCGAGCTGGTGGACCACACCCCGGGCGCCATTCGGCTCAAAGTGAAGCGGGACCGCGTGATCAGTGTGTGCAAGGCCCTGCTGGACGAGCTGCCCGTAAGCGACATCGACATCCAGGAAGTCCCCATCGAGGACATCATCCGCCAGATATTCGCGCGGTGAGCGCCTTGTGCTCGACGCTCCGGCCCGACGCTCGTTACCTTCTCGCGCACATGCGCAAACCCACTCCCGCGCCGGATTGGCCGGCGTCGTGGAAGCTCAGCTACCAGTTTGACCTGGTCGAGGTCTTCGGCGAACGCGCCGATCCTGGCTACACCTGGTCCTACCGCGAGCGCCAACGCCGTGTGCTCGAGGCCCTGCGCGCCGCTGTGCCCTCGGGCGGCGCCATCCTCGACATCGCGGCCGCGCAAGGGAACTTCTCGATCACGCTGGCGGAGCTGGGCTACCGGGTGACCTGGAACGACCTGCGCGAAGAGCTGGCGGGCTACGTGCGGCTCAAACACGAGCGCGGGACCCTCGAGTTCCTGCCCGGCAACTGTTTCGAGTTGGCCGCGTCCGGCGCGTTTGACGCCGTGATCATCACCGAGATCATCGAACACGTGGCGCATCCCGACGAGTTCCTCGCCAAGGCCGCCGCCCTGGTGCGTCCGGGCGGCTGGGTGTTCATGACCACCCCCAACGGCGCGTACTTCCGCAATCCCCTCCCCCGTTTCGCCGATTGCCCCGACCCCAGCGCCTACGAGGCCGTGCAGTTCAAGCCGGACGCCGACGGCCACATCTTCCTGCTGCACGACGACGAGGTGCGGCTGTTGGCCGCCAAGGCCGGCCTCGAGGTCCACGAGCTGCGGCTGTTTGTGAATCCCCTGACGCGCGGGGCGCTGGGCACGCGCCGGTTGCTTCCCTGGCTGCCGCCCCAACTGGTGCAACTGGGCGAGCGCCTGACCGCCAGCGGTGGCGGACGCCTCTTCCGCCGGCTGAACCTGCACCTGATGGCCGTGCTCCGCAAACCCGGCGGCCCCGCGTAGCAGCGCGTCCCGCCGCATCACCGCCCGCGCCGCTCGATGGGTTCGCGTGTGGCGGCGCCGCGCGCGGGCCGCCCCCTTGACGCCTCGGAAAAGGCGGTTATTGATAAGCCATGAAATTGGACCGGTTGACCGCCAAGGCGCAGGCCGCGCTGGAATCGGCGCAGCAGCTCGCCCAGCAGCGGTCGCACCAGGAGCTCGACGGCGAACACTTGCTGCTGGCGCTTTCGCAGCAGGCCGACAGCCTCATCCCGGGCCTGCTCCAAAAACTGGGTGTCGCGGTCCCCGCGCTGCAAGCCGGCCTCGAGCGGGAACTCGAACGGCGCCCCAAAGTCCGGGGAGCGGCCGAGACCTTCCTGGGCGCCCAGCTTCGCAAGGCACTCGAGGCGGCGGCGGAAGAAGCCGCCAGGCTCAAGGACGAATACGTCAGCACTGAACATCTGCTGCTCGGCCTGGTGGCCGAGCCCGGTTCCGCGCTCAAGAAACTGCTCGCCGCGCATGGGCTCAAGCGTGAGGTCGTCCTGCGCGCGCTCGCGGACCTGCGCGGGAACCAGCGCGTTACCGATCCGAACCCCGAGGACAAGTTCCAGGCGCTCGAGAAGTACGGCCGCGACCTGACGGCCCTGGCGCGCGCCGGCAAGATCGACCCGGTGATCGGGCGCGACGATGAGATTCGGCGCGTCATGCAGGTGCTTACCCGCCGCACCAAGAACAACCCCGTGCTCATCGGCGAACCGGGCGTGGGCAAGACGGCGATTGTCGAGGGTCTCGCGCGCCGGATCGTCAGCGGGGACGTGCCCGATTCCCTCAAGCACAAGACGCTCGTGGCCATGGACCTCGGGGCGATGATCGCGGGGGCGAAGTACCGCGGCGAGTTCGAGGACCGCTTGAAGGCGTTTGTCAAGGAAGTCACCTCGAGTGAAGGCCGCATTATTCTATTCATCGACGAATTGCATACCCTGGTCGGCGCTGGCAAGGCCGAGGGCTCGGCCGACGCCGCCAACATGCTCAAGCCGCAACTGGCCCGGGGCGAGTTGCGCTGCATCGGCGCCACGACGCTCGACGAGTACCGCAAACACGTCGAGAAAGACGCCGCCCTCGAGCGCCGTTTCCAGCCCGTGCAGGTGGCCGAGCCGGGAGTCGAGGCGACGATCGCCATCCTGCGCGGACTCAAAGAGCGCTACGAAGTTCATCACGGCATCCGCATCCAGGACGCCGCGCTGGTCGCGGCCGCCACGCTCTCGCATCGTTACATCAGCGACCGCTTTCTGCCGGACAAAGCCGTGGACCTGATGGATGAGGCGGCCTCGCGCCTGCGCATGGAACTGGACTCGATGCCGATCGAGATCGACCGCCTCGAGCGCCAGATTCTTCAACTCGAGATCGAGCAAACCGCCTTGCGGAAAGAGAAAGACGAGGCCTCGAAGGCGCGGCTGGCGAACCTCGAGCAGGAACTCGCCAACCTCAAGGAGCAGGCCGCCCGGCTCAAGACCCAGTGGCAGAACGAGAAGGCGGCCATCAACGCCGCCACCATCGTCAACGAGCAATTGGAAGCCGCCAAACTCGAGGAGGAGCAGGCCCAGCGCTCGGGCGACTTGAGCCGCGCGGCGCAGGTCCGGTACGGACGGATTCCCGAGCTGCAGCAGAAGCTGGCGGCGGCGCAAAAGGGGCTCCAGGGCCAGGCCGGTGGCAAACGCCTGCTCGTCGAGGAAGTCACCGAGGAGGATGTCGCCAAGGTGGTGGCTTCGTGGACCGGCATCCCGGTGAGCCGGATGCTCGAGGGTGAGCGTCAGAAGCTGGTGCGCATGGAAGAACGCCTTCAGCAGCGAGTGGTGGGGCAGGCCCCGGCCATCACGGCGGTGGCCAACGCCGTGCGCCGCGCCCGCAGCGGCCTCCAGGAGCCCAACCGGCCCATCGGTTCCTTCATTTTCATGGGGCCCACCGGCGTGGGCAAGACCGAGCTCGCCCGCGCCCTGGCCGAGTTCATGTTCGATGACGAGCACGCGATGGTGCGCCTGGACATGAGCGAATACATGGAGAAGCACGCGGTGGCCCGGCTCATCGGGGCGCCGCCCGGCTACGTCGGCTACGAGGAGGGCGGCCAATTGAGCGAGGCCGTCCGGCGCCGCCCGTACGCCGTCGTGCTGTTCGACGAGATCGAGAAGGCACACCACGACGTCTTCAACATCCTCCTGCAAGTGCTGGATGATGGCCGCCTGACCGACGGCCAGGGGCGGACCGTCGATTTCAAGAATTGCGTCGTCATCATGACCAGCAACATCGGCTCGCCGCTGATCCAGGAGTTCTACCAGGCCCGGCGCGATGCGCACGGGGACTGGAAAGCCCTCGAGGCCCGCGTGCTGGCCGAACTGAAACGCCATTTTCGTCCCGAGTTCCTGAACCGGATCGACGATGTGATCCTCTTTCACCCGCTCGACGAGCAACACCTGGCGACGATCGTGGACATCCAACTCGGGCGGCTCGAGCAGCGTTTGGCCGCGCAAAACCTGGCCCTGGCCCTCGACCCCAGCGCCCGGCGCCTGCTCGCCCAGGAGGGTTACGACCCGCAGTTCGGGGCGCGCCCCCTCAAGCGCGCGATCCAGGACAAGCTGCTCGACCCCCTCGCTACGCGGCTCTTGTCCGGTGAATTCAAGCCTGGCGACCGCCTCAAAGCCACGGTCAAGGAGGGGGAAATCGTGTTCCTGAAGAAGGGCGAGCGCGGTTGAAAGCGCAACACCCCGGACGCAACGCCGGGGTGTTACTCGAGCTCGCCGGGAGGAAACGGCGAGGCTGTGGGAGCATTTGCTCCGATTCTTGGGCCCTTAGAACGTCCGGCTCACGCTCCAGAGGATGAGGAAGTCCGCAAACGCGGCGTCTCCCGCATTGCCGGTGAAGTCTGCTGTCCGATTCCGATAGATGGCCACTGGCGTGCTGAACGCCACGGCCCACCCGTGCTTGGCATAGATCAGGCCCAGCTCGATGGCCACCGCATAGCCTGGGCGGCGCCGACCGCCGCTGCTGCCAATGATGTCCTCCGATGGCGCGCCTTCCCAGCGCATGCCCAACGTCGCCATCAGCCCTTTTTCCGGCAGGACCTTATAGCCCACCCCACCGCGGACCAGGTACTGATCGTTCACCGACCAGATGTTCGTGCTGGTCAGGGGGTTGCCTGACTTCACCCCGGCAGTCTCTTCCGGCACCGAAATGTAAGTGGCGCCCACGAACGCGGTCAGTTTGGGCGTGAATTCCTTGAAGGCCGAGATTTCGGCAATGATCCCCCAGGCACCCGAGCCGGGTTGGATCGAGTTATCGACATACTGACGCTGGGCGCGGATTGTGTTGCTCGGCGCATCATAGGTCTCGAACACGTCCATGACGTCCTTCTCGCCAGTCGGGATCAACACGCCCAGCCCCACGGAGACGTTCATGTCCTTGTGCTTCTCGGGGTTCAGCAGCCACATCGAGCCTACCACGCGCATGTCGGACAGCCCGGCGGCGGTGGTTTCGAACCGGTCGATGATCGCGCCGTTGAGGTTGGAGGTCTTGCTGGCCGCAGGCACCGGATTCGGGTTCAAAAACGGGCGCGTGTCGGGCGTCCCGGCCGGCGGCGCTGGCCCGACCCGCCGCGTGTCAAACACCGGTTGCGACCGCGAGGCAAACTGGAACGGCACACCCAGCCGCACGCTGAAGCGCTTGCTGATGTTGTACGCGACCGAGAGATCGACCGTGTGAATGTCGTTAATGATCTGGCTCCCCTGCTTTTCGCGATAGACCTGTTCCTCGTCGCCGACAAAATGCCGGTCCGAGTACTGCCAGCGATAGCTGACGCTGGTGGTCCAGGCTCCAGGTTCCTGATACGAGGCCGCGCCCAAACTGAGCGCGTTAACACGTGCCACGCATCAGCCCTGGGCCAGGGCTTTGGGGGCTGTCATCAGGACGCCCGCGACGGCGGCGCCAACGAAAGCCATGACTCTTGTGCGCATATTGGATCGAATGATATCGGCTATTTGTTGGCCTGATGTTGCCAAAAAACGGTCAGACGGAAACGGGTCTGGGGCGAAACGGTCCGTTTGGGGGGCGAATGGCCGGAAATGCGGGGGCGGGAGGGTGACGAGTGACCGCCACAAGACGGAAAGCGGCGCCCGGCCGTTCACCCTTTCCATGGACCCATGACCGGTGACCAGTGACGAGTAACCCGCTTATCCTGAAGGGATAATATCCTACAGCCCAAGGTTGCGAGGGACGAGCTACCTTGGGGTGCTGACCGCGGGGGCAAAATACCCCGAAGGGGTTTTGGCATCTCCCACGCCCCCATGGAGCTTTGGTCGTAGGATCCCCCTCCTGGGGGATAGGGCGCGGGTGAGGGCGAGCGTTCTTTCCCTCAACTGACGCGAACTCTCAAGTGACAAATCTAAACCAGGACTTGACCCTACTTCCGCTCTGCCGGCGGCGGCTTCGAGTAGTCCCTGTCGGGCGCCATCGCGTGGCCCCAACTCAGGGTGTGCGCATCCGGCAGGTCCGTCCGAACCCCAGGCACGCGGCCCGCCTGGACCAGCGTGCCAAACTGGAAATAGACCGCGTCCATGTCCGAGTGCCAGCCGGGGTAATGGCCAAAGCCGCCATCCGGATTCTGGCACG
>Ga0233425_10009915_pt1 | contig 11841 bp, 8 predicted proteins | sample Watercolumn_Towu_2_FD_181712 | JGI IMG/M metagenome (GOLD analysis project Ga0233425, IMG submission 181712) | Freshwater microbial communities from Lake Towuti, South Sulawesi, Indonesia - Watercolumn_Towuti2014_140_MG | ecosystem: Environmental > Aquatic > Freshwater > Lake | place: Indonesia...
ACCCGATGCTGAACGGCGAGACCATCCGCCTCGACGGCGCCTTGCGGATGCAGGCACGGTAACGGCGCCGATCCGCGCGGCAGCCTCCTGCGGCCGAAAAGCAAGGACGCCACGCGACTCGGCCTGACCGGCTCCCGGACGCGCGGTTAGGCGAAGAACATCGCCTTCTCGCGATCGACCAGATCGTAGATGTACTCGCTCGTGGCTCGGATGCGCGCCAAGTGGCGGTTGTCGCTGTGCATCAGCAGCCAGAATGTCCGCGTCAAGACAATTTCGTCGGGCAGGACGCAGACGAGATCCCGACGCCAGGACGCCATGAAGCAGGGCAGCACGGCGATGCCGAGGCCCGAGACCGTCGCCTGTAATTGCGCATTGAGGTTGGCGCTACGCAGGCGCGCGCGGATCCTCGGCGAGATCTGGTGGAGATAGTCGAGCTGCGGCGCGTAGAGCAATTCCTCAATGTAGCTGATGAAGCGGTGCTGCTCCAGATCGCGGCGGCCCTCGATCGGGGCGAAACGTTCCAAGTACGACGGCGCAGCGTAGAGCTTCAGACTGTAATCCGTCAGCTTGCGGCCGACCGTGCGTCCGCGCTCCGGCAGGTGCAGCCCAACCGCGATGTCGGCCTCCCTCTTGGAGAGACTGAACTCCCGCGCCGTGGCCACGAGTTCGATGTCAAGTTCGGGATGCCGTTCCACGAGGTCGAGCAGACGCGGCGCGAGGAAGTAGCTTCCGAAGCCGTCCGGCGCCCCGATCCGGACGCTGCCCGAGAGCTGAGCGTCCGGACGGCCGATCGCGCATCGTCCGTTCAGGATCGCCGATTCCATCGCGTCGGCGGTCGTGGCGATGGCCCGGCCCGCCTCGCTAGGGGTGTAGCCGGAGATGTTCCGGTGAAACAGCTTCTCCTCGAGATGCCGCTCCAAGCGGTCGATCCTGCGGATCACGGTCGCGTGGTCCACCCCGAGCTGCTGGGCAGCCGCCGTGACCGTTCCGTTTCGGACGATCGCCAGCACGAAGCGGTAATCGTCCCACTGCCCCCCATCAGATTCCCGCATCCGCGCACATCCATCCGGCGTCGATGTGCACTATCGCGCAGGAGAAAACCTGACAAGTTGCGCCGATAGCGACAGGGGGCAAACGTGCGCGAAATCGGTCATTACATCGACGGCCGTCGGATCGGCGGTGAGAGCGGTCGCTTCGCCGACGTGTTCCATCCCTCGACCGGCGAGGTACAGGCACGGGTGGCGCTGGCGAGCCGGGCCGAGATGCGCCGCGCGGTCGAGAGTGCCCGCGCGGCGCAGGTCGGCTGGGCGGCGCAGAACCCACAGAAGCGCGCCCGCGTGATGATGCGCTTCCTCGAATTGATCCGCAGCGAGATACAGGGCCTCGCCGAGGTTCTGGCCTCCGAGCACGGCAAGACGGTGCCTGACGCCAAGGGCGACATCCAACGCGGCGTCGAGGTGGTGGAGTTCGCCTGCGGCATCCCGCACCTGCTCAAGGGTGAGTACACAGAATCCGCCGGAACCGGCATCGACGTCTATTCCATGCGCCAGCCCCTCGGGGTCGTCGCCGGGATTACGCCGTTCAACTTCCCGGCGATGATCCCACTGTGGAAATGCGCGCCCGCCATCGCCTGTGGCAACAGCTTCATCCTCAAGCCCTCCGAGCGCGATCCGAGCGTGCCGATGCGCATCGCCGAGATCTTCTCCGAGGCCGGGCTGCCGCCAGGCGTGCTCAACGTGGTCAACGGCGACAAAGAGGCGGTGGACGCCATCCTCGACGATCCGGACATCCGCGCGGTCGGCTTCGTCGGCTCCTCGCCCATCGCCGAGTACATCTACGTGCGCTCGGCCCAGACGGGCAAGCGCGCCCAGTGTTTCGGCGGCGCCAAGAACCACATGATCGTCATGCCCGACGCCAACCTCGACCAGGCGGTCGATGCACTGATCGGCGCGGGCTACGGCTCGGCGGGCGAGCGCTGCATGGCGATTTCGGTGGCGGTGCCGGTGGGCGAGCGCACCGCCGATGCGCTGATGGAGCGGCTGATCCCCCGCGTCGGGGGTCTGAAGATCGGTCCCTCGCACGATGAGAGCGCCGATTATGGGCCGCTCGTCACCCGCGACGCGGTCGAGAAGGTGAAGGGCTACATCGAGACGGGCGTGCACGAGGGCGCTCAGCTCGCGGTCGACGGGCGCGGCTTCAAGCTCCAGGGCTACGAGAACGGGTTCTATCTCGGCGGATCGCTGTTCGACCGCGTGACCCCGGACATGACGATCTACCGTGAGGAGATCTTCGGGCCCGTGCTGTCGGTGGTGCGGGCCAAGAGCTACGAGGAGGCGCTGGCGCTGCCCTCCACGCATCAGTACGGCAACGGCGTCGCGATCTTCACCCAGGACGGCGACGCGGCGCGGGATTTCGCGGCGCGGGTCAATGCCGGCATGGTGGGCGTCAACGTGCCGATCCCGGTGCCGATCGCCTACCACACCTTCGGCGGGTGGAAGCGCTCCGGCTTTGGCGACCTCAACCAGCACGGGCCCGATTCGATCCGCTTCTACACCAAGACAAAGACGGTGACGCAGCGCTGGCCCTCCGGGATCAAGTCGGGCGCCGAGTTCTCGATCCCGACGATGCGGTGACGCGAACGGCGCCCCACCCCAGCGGAGGGCGCCTCAGAGGATCCTCCTGATGGAAAGCCGCCGATGAGCTTCGGGCTGACGGAAGACCACATCGCGATCCGCGACATGGCGACGGCCTTCGCGAACGAGCACATTGCCCCGCACGCCCTCGACTGGGACGCGCTCAAGCATCTGCCCGTCGATACCCTGCGGGAGGCGGCAGCCCTCGGCATGGGCGGCATCTATATCCGCGAGGATGTCGGCGGCTCCGGCCTCACCCGGCTCGACGCCGCCCTGATCTTCGAGGCGCTCGCCACCGGCTGCCCGTCCGTCTCCGCCTTCCTGTCGATTCACAACATGGCGGCGGGGATGATCGACCGGCACGGCTCCGACGCGCAGCGGCAGCGTTGGCTGCCTAGCCTGTGCACGATGCAGCGGATCGGCGCCTACTGCCTGACCGAGCCGGGCTCCGGTTCCGACGCGGCGGCGCTCCGCACCCGCGCCGGGCGGGACGGCAACCACTACGTCCTCGACGGAACGAAGCAGTTCATCTCGGGGGCGGGCACCGCCGACCTCTACGTTGTCATGGTCCGCACTGGCGAGCCCGGCCCGGCCGGCATCTCGGCCGTCGTGGTCGAGGCGGGAACGCCGGGCCTCTCCTTTGGCGCCAACGAGCGCAAGATGGGCTGGAACGCGCAGCCGACGCGGAGCGTGACGTTCGAGGGCTGCCGCATCCCGGTCGAGAACCGGCTGGGGGCCGAGGGCGAGGGCTTCCGGATCGCGATGGCCGGGCTCGATGGCGGGCGCATCAACATCGGCGCCTGCTCGCTCGGCGGCGCGCAATCCGCCCTCGACCGGACGCTCGCCTACATGCGCGAGCGCAAGGCCTTCGGGAAGCGGCTCGACGCGTTCCAGGGCCTGCAGTTCCGCCTCGCCGACATGGCGACGAACCTGGAGGCCGCGCGCACCTTCCTCCACGCCGCGGCGGCAGCCTACGACCGGGGCGATCCGGGCACTACGCGGCTCTGCGCCATGGCCAAGCGGCTCGCGACCGATACCGGCTTCGCGGTGGCCAACGACGCGCTCCAGCTCCACGGCGGCTACGGCTACCTCGCCGAGTACGGAATCGAGAAGATCGTGCGGGACCTGCGCGTGCACCAGATTCTGGAGGGCACCAACGAGATCATGCGGGTCATCGTCGCCCGCTCCCTGATCGGAGAGAGCCGATGAGCGCGGTGATCATCGCACGCGAAGGCACGCTCGGCCGCATCCGCCTCGACCGGCCCAAGGCGATCAACGCCCTGACCCACGGCATGGTCGGGGAGATCGACGCGGCGCTCGACCGCTTTGAATCGGACGATGCGGTGGCCGCCGTGCTGCTGACCGGCGAGGGCGAGCGGGGGCTTTGCGCCGGCGGTGATCTGCGTGCCCTCTACGAGAATCGGTGCAGCGGCTTCGCCGAGCGGTTCTGGCGCGACGAGTATCGCCTCGACGCCCGCATCGCCAGCTACGGCAAGCCGTTCGTCGCCGTGATGGACGGGTTGACGATGGGCGGCGGCGTCGGCCTGTCGGCGCATGCCGCCCACCGGATCGTCACCGAGCGCTCCCGCGTCGCCATGCCCGAGACCGGAATCGGCTACCTGCCCGACGTCGGCGGCACGTGGCTGCTGCCGCGGGCGCCGGGCGAGGCCGGCACTTATCTCGGCCTCACCGGCGAACCGATGGACGCCGCCGACGCGATCCATGCCGGTTTCGCCGACCGGATGATCCGGACGGTCGACCTGCCCACGGCGATCGCGGACCTGTCCGACCTGGCGCCGGGAGCCGGCGATGCGGACGTGCGGGCGGCGCTCGCCCGCTCCTCCGCGGAGCCGGGGCCGAGCCGCCTGTCCGCCAGGGCCGCCGTGATCGACCGGTGCTTCGCCTTCGACACCGTGGAGGCGATCCTGTCGGCCCTCGACGCCGACGGGTCCGACTTCGCCGCCGCCGCCAAGGCGACGCTGCTTGCCAAGGCGCCCGCCAGCCTTGTCCTCACCTTACGCCTGCTGCGGCTCGGGCGCGCCGCGCCGCGCCTCGAAGTCTGTCTGGAGCGCGAGTTCCACGCCTCGCTGGCGCTGCTTTCCGAGGGGGATTTCCGCGAGGGCATCCGCGCTGCGGTGATCGACAAGGACCGCAATCCCCGCTGGTCGTCCGCGACCCTGGCGGAGGTCGATCCCGCCCGGATCGCGCGCTGGTCGGAGGAGCAGCGAGCGGAGCCGGTCTTCCCTGCCGAGGAACGGGGCAGAGGACGTGCCTGACGGGACGAGACACATCGAAGGGGCGCCGTCCGATCGGACGAAGCGCCTGCGTGACAAAGGGGGGAGATCGCGATGAGCCTGACGGTTGGATTCGTCGGCCTGGGCAATATGGGCGGCCCGATGGCGGCCAACCTCGTTCGGGCGGGCTTTTCCGTCCGCGGATTCGACCTGAGCCCGGCCGGCTGCGACGCGGCGCGGGCGGACGGTATCGTGATCGCGGACTCCGCCGCCGCCGCCGCCGAGGGCGCGGGGGCCGTCGTCACCATGCTGCCCGCGGGCCGACACGTCCTTGATGTCTGGAATGCCCTGGCCGAGGTGGCCGCCCCCGGCGCGCTCCTGATCGATGCCTCGACGATCGAGGTCGAGAGCGCCCGCAAGGCGCACACCCTGGCGGCGGCACGAGGCTGCCTGCCGGTCGATGCGCCGGTCTCCGGCGGCACCGGAGGCGCCAGGGCCGGCACGCTGACCTTCATGGTCGGCGCCGAAGCGCCGGCCTTCGCGGCGGCCGAGCCGATCCTGAAGGCGATGGGCAAGAACGTGTTCCATTGCGGCGGAGCGGGTGCCGGCCAGGCCGCCAAGATCTGCAACAACATGATCCTCGGCATCTCGATGATCGGCGTGTGCGAGGCCTTCGCCCTCGCCGAGCGGCTCGGGCTCTCGCCGCAGGCCCTGTTCGACGTGGTCTCGGTCTCCTCGGGACAGTGCTGGTCGCTGACGAGCTACTGCCCGGTGCCGGGCCCAGTGCCGGCCTCGCCCGCCAACAACGGTTACCGGCCCGGCTTCGCCGCGAGCCTGATGCTGAAGGACCTGCGGCTCGCCCAGGGCGCCGCCGCCGCGTCCGGCGCCGCGACGCCGCTGGGCGCCGAGGCCGCGCAGCTCTACGCATTGTTCGAGGCCCAGGGGCGGGGCGGGGCCGACTTCTCGGCGATCATCGAGTTGCTCCGCGGCCGGCCTGCGGGAGACGAGAGCCGATGAGCTACGAGACCATTCTGACCGAGACGCGGGGCCGTGTCCTCCTCCTCACCTTGAACCGGCCGAAGGCGCTCAACGCCATCAACCAGCAACTCGCCGCCGAGGTGATCGACGCGGCGACCCTGGCCGATGCCGATCCGGGGATCGGCTGCATCGTCGTCACGGGCTCGGAACGGGCCTTCGCGGCTGGCGCCGACATCAAGGAGATGCAGGCGGCGGCCTACGCCGAGATGTTCGCGAGCGACTATTTCGCGGGCTGGGAGCGCTTCACCGCCGTGCGCACGCCGACCGTGGCTGCGGTGGCGGGCTTCGCGCTGGGCGGCGGCTGCGAACTCGCCATGATGTGCGACGTGATCCTCGCCGCCGATTCCGCGCAGTTCGGCCAGCCCGAGATCAAGCTCGGCGTCATGCCCGGCATGGGCGGGAGCCAGCGGCTGACCCGCTTCGTCGGCAAGGCGAAGGCGATGGAGATGTGCCTCACCGGCCGGACGATGGACGCGGCCGAGGCCGAGCGCGCCGGCCTGGTCTCGCGGGTGGTGCCCGCGGCCGACCTCGCCGCGGAGGCGATGAGGACGGCCGAGGCCATCGCGGCGATGTCTCTGCCGATCGCCATGATGACGAAGGAGGCGGTCAACCGCGCCTACGAAACGACGCTTGCCGAGGGCATCCGCTTCGAGCGGCGCGTCTTCCATTCGATGTTCGCCCTGCAGGACCAGAAGGAGGGCATGGCCGCCTTCGTCGAGAAGCGCCCGGCCAAGTTCGAGCATCGCTGAAACACGAACAGTTCAAGACTTGATCGAAGGAGAGGAACCATGCCGAGCTTCCGGGAGGCCCGTGATTTCCTCCTGACCCACCGCGCCGATTACGAGACTGCCTATGCGGGCTTCGAGTGGCCGGACGCGGTGCCGTTCAACTGGGCGCTCGACTGGTTCGATGCCGACCTCGCCACCCGCTCCGAGAGCCGGGATCAGCCTGCCTTGCGGATCGTGGACGTGGCGGCCAGACGGGAACAGGTCCTCACATTCAACGAACTGTCGCGGCGCTCCAACCGGGTCGCCGGATTCCTGCGCGCGCTCGGCGTGCGGCGCGGCAACCATCTCCTGTTGGTGCTCGGCAACGTTCCGGCCTTGTGGGAGACGATGCTGGCGGCGATGAAGCTCGGCGTCGTCGTCATCCCCGCCACGACCCTGCTCACCGCCGAGGAACTGGCCGACCGGTTCGAACGGGGCCGCGCCCGGTTCGTGGTCGCGACGCCGGACCAGTTCGAGAAGATCGAGGCCGTGGCCGGCCCGGAGGTGATCCGGATCGGTGTCGGCGGCGACACCGCCGCGGGCTGGCACCCCTATGCCGGCGCGGACGCGCATCCGGATACGTTCGCGCCCGACGGCCCGACCGCCGCGGACGATCCGCTCCTGCTCTACTTCACCTCGGGCACGACGGCGAAGCCGAAGCTCGTCCGCCACAGCCACCGCAGCTATCCGGTCGGCTCGCTCTCGACCCTGTACTGGCTGGGCCTCCAGCCGGGGGACGTGCATCTCAACGTCTCCTCGCCCGGCTGGGCGAAGCATGCGTGGTCCTCGTTCTTCGCGCCCTGGAACGCCGGAGCGACGGTCCTCATCGTCAACCAGCCGCGCTTCGATGCGAGGGTACTCCTCGACGAGATCGTGCGGTGCGAGGCCACTGCACTGTGCGCGCCGCCGACGGTGTGGCGGCACCTGATCCAAGAGAATCTCGGCGCCTATTCGGTGAAGCTGCGCGAGATCTGCGGCGCGGGCGAGCCGCTCAACCCGGAGGTGATCGAGCGGGTGCGCGAGGCCTGGGGCGTGACGATCCGCGACGGCTACGGCCAGACCGAGACGACGGCACAGATCGCCAACCCGCCCGGCCAGCCGATGAAAATCGGCGCGATGGGGCGCCCGCTGCCGGGATACCGCATCCGCATCCTCGACGCGGACGGAGATCCGGCCCAGGAGGGGGAGGTTTGTCTCGACCTTGCCGGGAGCCGGCCCGCCGGCCTGATGCAGGGCTACGAGGGGGCGGACGGCACGCTCAGCCTCGGCGACAGCAGCATCTACCGGACGGGCGACGTCGCGCTACTCGACGGCGACGGCTATCTCACCTTCGTCGGCCGCGCCGACGACGTCTTCAAATCCTCCGACTACCGGATCAGTCCCTTCGAACTCGAGAGCGTCCTGATCGAGCACGAGGCGGTCGCAGAGGCTGCGGTCATCCCGATTCCGGATCCGATCCGACTCGCGGTGCCGAAGGCCTACATCTCGCTCGTCGCCGATACCGAGCCGACGCGAGAGACCGCGCTCTCGATCTTCCGCCATGCCAGTGCCCGGCTCGCTCCCTTCAAGCGCATCCGCAGCCTGGAATTCGTTTCCGATCTGCCCAAGACGGTCTCGGGCAAGATCCGCCGCGCGCAATTGCGACGCCACGAGTTGCTGGACGAGGAGACGGATCGCGGCGTGCAGTTTCGGGAAGCCGATCTGCCTGAGCTGCGCGACGGCCGTTAGATCATCCGCCCGAAAGGGGGGGCGACTTTCGGAAATAGCAGACGCAGGTCAACAACGGAGTGAATTCCGATGAACCGGTATCCACTTCGTCGGAATACGCTCTAATTCCATGCGGCGCGGACTACGACCAATGGGACTGCTCCGTGCGTCCGGCGGACGGCCGCCGCCGCGCGGTCGCGCGGGCAGTCGGCGTTGAATCAGCATTACTGCCGATTGATGTCCGGTCCTGGCGCAATGTGGCGATGACGGCGAGCGTGCGCCAGTGACCGTACGGGGCCCATGACGGGGCCCATGCCTCCGAGCGCGTTCCGTGGGGCACACAGTCCCGCAACGGTGCCATGCTCGGTCTTGAACCCAGCTCTCCGCGAGGACGACCGATCGACGCGGGTCGACGCGCCTGATGCCCTGTCAGCACCGACGTCGCACGCGAAATCCGCTCGCCTCAGCGCACTCGATTGCTCGTGCATCGGACGGGACACAACAGAACGTCGTAGTGACTCGGTTGCTCATCAAGCAGACTCACGGAGTTTCGCACTTTGCAAGGACTGACTCGGAGTCGAAGTCATGTTGAGGTGAAAAATACTCTGAGTGTTGCATGGGGCATGGTGCGGCGCAGCAGAAGTTGGCGCAAAAATCCAAGTTTATGTGGCGGGATTGCTGTAGTGCTCGATTGGCAAGCATTCGAGTTCGCCACCAAGATGAAGTTGGTCGCGGCGAGTGGCGTCACATAGCACAGAATTCTTTACGAAAAACAAGAGGCGGGGAGGAGTCATGAAACGAGCGACGATCCTGATTGGTGGCGTGTCTCTCTTTGTCGCATTCAGTCATGACAATACAGCAGCATTCGCCCAGCAGCCGGCGAATCCAGTCACCAAATTCGATAGCGAAGCGATCATCGCGAACGCAAAGACGAGCAAGAACTGGCCGACTTACGGCCTCGACTACGCCGAGACCCGCGATTCTGCCCTCAACCAGATCACCGACGGCAATGTCGGCCAACTCGGCCTTGCTTGGTCGACGAGCCTGGACTCGACGCGCGGCGTCGAGGCGACGCCGATCGTCATCGACGGCGTCATGTACGTCTCTTCCTCTTGGAGCATCGTTCATGCCTTCGACGCCGTGACGGGTAAGGAGTTGTGGCGATACGATCCCGAGGTTCCGCGCGATCAGGGCTATAAGGGTTGCTGCGATGTCGTGAGCCGCGGCGTCGCGGTCTACGACGGCAAGGTCTATGTCGGCGCGTATGACGGCTGGCTCCACGCCATCGATGCCGGAACCGGCAAGAGGGTCTGGAAGGTCGATACGATCGCGAACCGCAAGATGTCCTACACGGTCACCGGTGCGCCGAGGGTCTACAAGGGCAAGGTGATGATCGGCAACGGCGGCGCCGAGTACGGCGTGCGCGGCTACGTCACCGCCTACGACGCGGCGAGCGGCAAGCAGGTTTGGCGCTTCTACACGGTGCCCGGCGATCCGTCCAAGCCTGCCGAGAACGCGGCGATGGAACTGGCGGCCAAGACCTGGGATCCGTCGGGAAAGTTCTGGGAGGGCGGCGGCGGCGGAACCGTCTGGGACGCGATCACCTACGATCCCGAACTCGACCTGATGTACATCGGCGTCGGCAACGGTAGCCCCTGGAACGCCAAGCTTCGCAGCCCGAAGGGCGGCGATAATCTCTTCCTCTCCTCCGTCGTCGCATTGCGTCCCGATACCGGGGAATATGTCTGCCATTACCAGGGGACGCCGGCCGAGAGCTGGGACTACACGGCGACGCAACAAATCACCCTGGCCGACCTCGAGATCGAGGGGAGCAAGCGCAAGGTCTTCATGCAGGCCCCGAAGAACGGTTTCTTCTTCGTCGTCGATCGCAAGAACTGCAAGTTCATCTCTGCAACGCCGTTCACGCAGGTCAACTGGGCGACGGGATACGACAAGAACGGCCGCCCGATCGAAGATCCGAAAGCGCGCTCGCCGAATGGCGAGCCCTGGGAAACGATCCCGTCGGCATTCGGAGCGCACGGCTGGCATCCGATGTCGTACAGCGCGAAGCTCGGGCTCGTCTATATCCCGGTCCAAGGCATACCCAACGTCCAGACCCCGGATCCGAACTGGAAGCTCAACAAGTCGGAGCCGGGCTCGCCGATGTCCACCAACGGCTGGAACCTCGGCGAGAGGATGGGCGGTGCCGTGCCCACGGCTAAGCCGTTCGGCCAGCTTCTCGCCTGGGACCCTGTCAAGCAGAAGCCCGCCTGGAAGGTCGATTACGCCTCTCCTTGGAACGGCGGCACGCTGACGACGGCCGGGAACCTCGTATTCCAGGGCACTGCCGACGGGCGCTTCCTCGCCTACAACGCGAAGACCGGTGATCTCCTGTGGCAATTCCCGGTCGGAACCGGCGTCGTCGCCGCGCCGTCGACCTGGGAGAAGGACGGCACGCAGTATGTCTCGATCGCCGTCGGCTGGGGCGGCGTCTACGGCCTCATGCAACGTGCCACCGAGACGATCGGCCCGGGCCGGGTCTTCACCTTCAAGCTGAACGGCAAGGCGGAGGCTCCCAAGCTGGCGAGTGGCGTCGCCGCGAAGCTGGTGTCCGGCGTGCCCTACGATTCCAAGGATGTGGCCGCCGGCGGCGGGCTCTACGTGGCGGCGTGCCTGTTCTGCCACGGCGCGCCGGCCGCGAACAACGGTGGCGCGATCCCGAACCTGGGCTACGCCTCCACGGAAACCATCAAGAACCTGCCTGAGCTCGTGCTGAGCGGCGCCTTTGTCAATGCGGGCATGCCCCGCTTCGACGGCAAGCTCAGCGCCGACGACCTCAAGAAAATCCAAGCTTTCATTCAGAGCACCGCCGACGCCGCGCGTCCGAAGTAAGCGATGGGGCCCATACGTGGGCTCCTATCTCACCACGCCCGGCATCCGGCTCGGACCCACGCCGAGTCTCAGCCAAGTCGGTGCCCGCTGCGATTGCTCCGGTATCGAGCCAGAAAATCGTCATCGAGCGGCATGGAGGGCGGCGCTGGGGGTTGAGCGATCTCGATGATAAGTCGATCCGAAAAACTGAGACACAATGATCAATACAAGGGGGAGCACGATGAAGTCTATACGCACGAAACTGAGAGCCTCTTGCAGCCGCTTGCCGACCGTCTTGAAAGCCCTTGCCGGCACGCTGGCGCTGACGATGTGCGCGAGCACTTCGGTCCGAGCGCTCGATGTTGATCCGGGGGATTACACAGCACTTCCGCCCGGAACGAGTGCCTTCATCATGTATGGGAACTACGCACAGCGCAATTCCATCAACGTTGTCGGCGTCGGAGACATCAATCAGGGATACCAGCTCGACTCCGCGGTCGGTATCGCACGCTTCGTCCATTGGATGGACATTGCCGGCATCACTGTCGATCCCCAGGTTCTGATCCCATTCGGCTCTCTCTACAACGGTCG
>Ga0233425_10009916_pt1 | contig 11841 bp, 14 predicted proteins | sample Watercolumn_Towu_2_FD_181712 | JGI IMG/M metagenome (GOLD analysis project Ga0233425, IMG submission 181712) | Freshwater microbial communities from Lake Towuti, South Sulawesi, Indonesia - Watercolumn_Towuti2014_140_MG | ecosystem: Environmental > Aquatic > Freshwater > Lake | place...
AACACACTCTTTTTCATCACAAAACTTGGAAAGATGTATTTAAATATTTTTCTAAGAAAATTTGTAATTTATAACCCGTGAATCTGGAGATAATAAATAGACTTTATCGCCTTTGTATCGAACAGCCCTGTATATTTTCTGCATTAATTCCCTCTTGGCTTTGTCTATATAAAAATCTCTCCATGCAGTTGGTCTTGTTCTTTTAAGAACTTTCCAAAATAGAGAATTGATATGAGGATAGGGAAAGCGAGTGATAAGAACTGAATTACAGATTTCTCCTGGAAAATCTACTCCACGATTGCATTTAGTTGTGAATAAAATCGGGATTTTCCCTGATTTAAACTCATCAATTTTGCTTGGATCCTCGTCAAGAATCTGCTTTTGGTTAGGAAGATTGGAAAGATTAAATCTTTCCTTTTCGTCTTCGCTTGGCAAATCTAAAAAGCTTGTCAAATGGACTAATAAGGGTTTTTCTGCAACTGAAACTGCTTTATTGAAAACGCGAAGAAAATGCTCTCTAGAATCTTGCTGCTTGAATGATTCGAAGCTGCAATCCATCTCTGAACCTAATTGCCTATAAATTATTTCCCCTGGCTGTTTGGTTTCTGCTTCTATTATTCTAAAATCCTTGATGCCAAATATGTTCTTGAGAACTTGAGGAGAGTGTAGAGTTCCTGACATAAAAATAAGAAGTTTGTTCTTGTCTAAAAGTTCATGAAATCGCTTTTCAAGATTAGTGGTTACTATATTGACAATCAAATCTTTGTCCTCTTTTTGATATGAAATATAAGTTTCTTCAAGTAAATCATAAAAAGTATCTGCTACTTCATGACAATGAAAAACATAATTTTCTTCATCTTCAACAAAATCAAGGATGTCATTATCCAGAAAAGATTTTAAGATATTATAAACAGGAGTTTCTTTAATTGGTAGAATTTCCTGAGAAGCTAAAAGCTCACTAACTTCCTTGCTGTAAACTAATTCTTTTGTAGCCTCTATCAGTTCATTTATTAATTTCTGGTCTTTTTCTTTCTCTGGGAAGATATTACTAAGAGCAAAGTTTAATCTGTTTATGTTAATTTTCTTCTGGTCCATGAAGTTGTCAAGGAATTCATCGCATTCATCAATTATTTCGACATCTGTTTCAGGTTTCCTGTTCATTGTAAATTCTATTAAATATTTGTGGCTATTGAAAATCAGGACATCTGCATCCAAATAAGAATGAAACTGCTCATAATAACCGCATCCAGGCTTTCTTGTATAGAAAGAATAAGGAATATCATTCAATCCAATATATGATTCTTTTTTTGCATCAGCTAGTTTTGGAATTTCAAATTCACTTGGATAAATAGGAGACCAGTAGGGGCAGATAGGAGCTATTGACAATCTTTTTATGTCTTTAATTCTAAGATTATTATAAGATAGATTGTTTTGCTTTAATAAATACTGCAATTTGTCCAGATTCTTTTCCTTAATTTCTATTTTGCAGGGGAGAAAGGGATTGTCGCAGGTTTTTTCTTCTGAAGGCTTTTCAAATTGAAACAATGAATTAGAAAACAGACTTCTGGGAGATTCAAACAAGCATTTATGATTCTTTCTTCCGGTAATAACCTTAATCTTCAGTTTTTCTCCATTTTCTTTCAATAGATACTTTTTATGAGTATAATCTTCTTCATACTGCTTTTGAAGAGATTTGAATGGAACAATTATAGAAGCTCTTCCTAATTCCTTGGCAAGATGCAAGGCTATTGCTGATTTTCCTGTTCCGCAGACTCCTTTTATAAAAATCACCTTGCTTCCTTGTTCAATTGCTTTCAAAGCTTCTTGGACAATATCCTCTTGGGTTTTGCCATTTGAAAACCTTAATGGATTCAAAAGCTTTCCTTGTTCATATAAACTCCACATTTTTTAGTTTTCTTTTGAGATGATTGAGCTTTTTAACTTTTTATATGACTCAATCACAATAATCTTTATTAACAAATCCAAATTTTTTACAGGATGACCAAGTTTATAGTTGTGGTCGGAGGGGTGATATCCGGCGTTGGAAAAGGGGTGGCAACTGCATCTATAGGAAGAATAATGAAAGAGTATGGATTTTCAACAACTGCTGTTAAAATAGATCCTTATATTAATTATGATGCAGGAACTTTGAGGCCTACAGAACATGGAGAAGTTTGGGTAACTGATGATGGTGGGGAAATCGACCAGGATTTGGGGAATTATGAAAGATTTTTGGGCATAAGCATTCCGAAAAAGAATAATATAACAACTGGACAGGTATATAAGGCAATTATTGACAAGGAAAGAAAAGGCGAGTTTTTAGGAGAAACAGTCCAGTTTATCCCGCATATCCCAAATGAGATTAAGAAAAGAATTAAGGAAGCTGCAGATAATTTTGATATATGCTTAGTTGAAATAGGTGGGACTGTTGGAGATTATGAAAATATCCCCTTCTTATTCGCAATGAAAAGTCTGGAAAGAGAAATTGGGAAAGAGAATATAATTTATGCGTTAGTAACTTACTTGCCAATTCCAAGTCATATTGAAGAAATGAAAACCAAACCTACACAAACTTCTATAAAATTACTTGGGCAAGAGGGTATACAGCCAGATTTTATTCTTTGCAGAGGAAAGAAAGCATTGGATGCTGTCAGGAAGAAAAAAATCGAAATGTATGCAAATATAGCAAGTGAATATATAATTTCAATGCCTGATGTTACTGGCATTGGAACTCCAAACACAATTTATACTATTCCATTAGATTTAGAAAAAGAAGAGCTTGGAAAGAAAATATTAAATAAACTTAGTTTAGAAAAGAAAAAAGAACCTGATTGGAGTACTTGGAAAGACAGGGTTGAAAAAATTGTGGCTCCAGAGTATATTGTTAAAGTTGCTATTGTTGGAAAATATTTGGATATAGGAGACTATCAGCTAAAAGACTCTTACATTTCAATTAATGAGGCCTTAAAACATGCAGGAGCTAATAATAATACAAGGATTGATATTGAATGGATTGATAGCAAGGATTTTGAAAAAAATCCCGAGACTATTGAGAAATTGAGAGAGTTTAAGGGAATAATTGTTCCAGGAGGATTTGGAAGCTCTGGAGTTGAGGGAAAAATTAAAGCTATTAAATTCTGCAGGGAAAATAATATTCCATTTTTGGGGCTATGTTATGGACTTCAGCTTGCAGTTGTTGAGTTTGCAAGAAGTGTCTGCAATCTTGATGCTAACACTTCAGAGGTTAATCGGGGATGTATGCATCCTGTAATTGATATTCTACCAGAGCAAAGAAAAATTGAAGATAAGGGGGCTACAATGAGACTCGGAGCGTATAAGGCAATATTAAAAGAAAACAGCAGGGTTTATGATTTATATAAATCAGTAGAGGTTTGGGAAAGGCACAGACATAGATATGAGGTTAATCCGGCTTATCATGAAATCTTAGAAAACTCCGGATTAATTTTTTCTGGAATTAGCGAGGATAAAAGATTAGTGGAATTTATCGAGCTTCCAGAGCATAAATTCTTTATTGCAACACAGGCTCATCCAGAATTTAAATCAAGTTTATTAAAACCTGCTCCTTTGTTTGATGGCTTTGTTAAGGCGTGTTTGGGATAATTTAAAGGTTGAATAAAAAAAATCCAAAACGCGGAAGGTCTCTCTTTAATCTATCTATTAATTTCTTCTTAGACTCTTGTACTCTACAATCTTCATCTTTTATTGAACCGAGGATAAAGCTTGCCTGGGCTTTTAATTGTCTTCCATCAACTTCTCCTTCGCAGCAGAAAGTGTGCGCAGGTATTTTAGCAAGGTATTCATCAACAAGCTGCCTTGAAATATGTCCTTCTAAACACAAATACTGAAATTTTTCATCAAAACTATAGCTTACATTTAAAACTTCCATATTCTATCATATTTACATGATTTAAAATAATTGTTATTGTTAAATATATAGATTAAGCAACAAGTTTAAAAGATTAAACAGCTATTAAACAGCATGAAAAAAGAGAAGATAGCAATGTTAGCTCCAAGCTTTATTGCTGAATTTGACAAAGATATTGTTTCTAAATTAAGAAAATTAGGATTTGATAAAGTTGTTGAGCTGACTTTTGGAGCCAAGATGATTAACAGAGATTATCACAAGATTCTTGAAAAAAGCAAGGAGCTAGTAATTTCAAGTGTTTGTCCGGGAATAGTAAGTTTTGTCAAAGAAAAATTTCCTCAATTTGAAAAAAATCTGATTAAAGTTGATTCTCCTATGGCTGCAATGGTTAAAATCTGCAGGAAGAATTATCCTGGCTGTGAAATTACATTCATTTCGCCTTGCAATTTCAAAAAACAAGAAGGAAAAGAAATAGGAATTGCTTGTTTAGATTATAGAGAATTAAGCAAGTTTTTTCAAAAAAAAAGAATAACAGTTGGAAAGAATAATGAGTTTGATAAATTTTATAATGAGTATACAAGAATTTATCCTTTATCAGGAGGGTTGTCAAAAACTGCGCACCTGAAAGGCGTGCTTAAGAAAGGAGAGGAAAAAACAATAGATGGCTGGAAAGATGTTGAAGCTTATCTGAAAAAACCAAATAAAGAGATTAGATTTTTAGACTGCACTTTCTGCAAAGGAGGATGTGTTGGCGGACCCTATCTTTCTCGATTTTCTTTGGGAGAGAGAAAGAAAAGAGTTTTAGCTTATCTTGAACAAGCTAAAAAAGAAAGCATAAAGACGGGAAAGAGAGGACTTGTAGAAAAAGCTTTGGGAATCAGTTTTAGAAAAGAATTCTAGCACAATAATCTTTTTATATTATGTTTTTAGGATAAAGATATGGAAAAAGGAGTTAATTTTGAAGTTTTAGATTTTGGGCTTGAAGAACAAGGAAGAAAAAATGTAGAGTGGGCAGAAAGCCAGATGCAAAGCTTGATGAAAATTAAAGAGAGATTCGAAAAAGAAAAGCCATTGAAAGGAATAAGAATAGGAATGGCGCTTCATGTAACTAAAGAAACAGCTGTTCTTGTGAAAACCTTGATTGCAGGGGGTGCAGATGTTGCAATTACTGGATGTAATCCTTTATCAACACAGGATGATGTTGCTGCTTATCTTGCTAAAATAGGCACTAAAGTTTGGGCTTACAAAGGAGAGAGCAAAGAAGATTATTATAGATTTTTAAATAATGTTATTAATTTCAAGCCTGAAATAACAATTGATGATGGCTGTGATTTAGTTTCTGAAATTCATACCAAGCATCCAGAATTAATTAAAGAGATTATTGGAGGATGTGAGGAAACTACAACAGGAGTTATAAGACTTAGAGCAATGGAAAAAGACAAGGCATTATTGTATCCTGTTGTTGCAATTAATGACTTGAAAACCAAGCATTTGTTTGATAATTACTTAGGAACAGGGCAGTCTACAATTGATGGAATTTTGAGAGCTTCATCTATTTTAATTGCAGGAAAGACTTTTGTAGTTGTTGGATATGGAAATTGCGGCAAGGGTGTTGCTGCAAGAGCTAAAGGATTAGGTGCTAATGTTGTTGTCTGTGAAACAAATGCTATAAAAGCTTTGCAGGCTGTTCATGATGGCTGTTTAGTAATGCCTATGATGCAAGCTGCCAAAATTGGAGATGTTTTTGTTACAGTTACTGGAAACAAGCATGTGATTAGAAAAGAGCATTTTAATATTATGAAGAATAATGCTATTCTTGCTAATTCTGGGCATTTTGACATTGAGATTGATGTTGCAGGATTAAAGGAAATGACAGCTTCTGTAGAAAGAATAAGAAACCAGTTTGATTGCTATAAATTGAAAACAGGGAAAAAAATATATTTGTGTGGAGAAGGCAGATTAGTCAATTTGGCAGCTGCTGAAGGGCATCCTTCAATTGTCATGGCTCAAAGTTTTTGCGGGCAGGCTCTTGCCTGTGAGTTTCTTGTTGAGAATAAAGGGAAACTAAAAGGAGTTGTAAATCTCCCTGCTTCTATAGACAATAAAATTGCAGAGCTTCAATTGGAAGCTTTAGGAATTAAGAAAGACTATCTTACTGGAGAACAAAAAAAATATCTTGGCTCCTGGAAAGAGGGGACTTAACTTCATTTATTGCCAGTAATAAAACTTATAAAGTTCATTTTTCTTATTGTTAGATGGCAAAAAGAGAAATAAAAAAAGAAACTGGAAAGCTTGTTGGTTCTGGAATGTTCATTCCTGCAGGGTTATTTATAGGAATCGGCTTGGGATTTTTGTACAGCCAAATAGTTGCAGGGACATTGCTTGGCTTGGGAATAGGATTCCTACTAGCTGGCTTGTTTAAATTTTTGATGAAGTGATTAATATTATTTCGAATAAAAAAAGATATTTCATAGAAATGAATAAAGTTAAGATTTCAAAAAATGAATAAAGTTAAGATTTCAAAAAATGAATAAAGTTAAGATTTCAAAAAATGAATAAAGTTAAGATTTCAAAAAATGAAAGGAGGTGTAAGATGGAAAAGTTAGATAAGAATAAAATAGGCTTGGTAGTCGGTTTATTCTTTGCAATTATACATGCTATCTGGGCATTGACAGTCGCAATTATGCCTGTAACTCTTCAATCATTTCTTGATTGGATATTTAACCTGCATTTCATAGTCCCTGTATGGGAATTAACAGCTTTTAATCTTCTAAATGCATTGTTGTTGGTAATAATTACATTTGTGTTTGGATTTATATTTGGCTGGGTATTTGCATGGTGCCACAATATGCTTCATAAAAAATGGAAATAATAAGTATTTTTGCGTTAATTGTAGCTGCGTTGTCAATAATAAAGATAACTATAATACTAATTAAACCACATGCATGGCTAAAAGTCACAAGGAGTATTTATCATAAGCCAAAAGTAATTGTTGTAATCTCATTTATATTAGCTGCAGCAGTTTTGTACTATCTTCTTATGGAAGGATTTACAATAATTGATATTTTTGCGGTGATGCTGTTTATGATGCTACTGGCTGTTTCAGGAGTAGCATTGCACAAGAAAGAAATAATTGAGGTTGGAGCAAAGCTGATGAAGAAAGGGGTCATAAAACAATATTGGTTTTATATCTTGATTTGGCTGGCTTTGTCAATCTGGACTATCTGGGCAATTTTTGCATAAATTTATTTTTACTTTTTCTTTTTTTATTTATTTTTTAATAAAGCTTTTAAAGTTAACTTCCTTAACTTTATAATGAAAAAGGGCGAGAATAATTTTTTAATAAAAAATAAAAAAATTATTATTTTAGGAGCAATAGGATTAGTTGTTATAGGTGTTTTGGCTTTTTTCTTAGTAAATAATCAAGAAAATCAGCAAAATATAAGGGATGCTGATTTGGGAAAAGTTAAAGATGAGGGGGGTAAAAATAGTGGAATTGAGGATAGTGGCATTAAAGATGGCGGTTCTGGAGCAAGTTCAGGAGAGACAAGTGATATTGGAGAAAATGAAGATATTAGTGATGAGGGAATTGTTCCAGTTACAGTCATAGCTGGAGGGAATATAAGTTCTTCATCATTAACAGATACAGTATTTCCATATAAAACTGAGATTTATAGGATTGCTAGACGTAGCAACAACAGGACAGTTAACTTTACATATCAAGGAAGAAATTATATTCTTGAAATTTGGTGGGCTGATAGATTATGGAATAATCGAGAAGTGAGTATATATGGCTTTGAATCGCGCTTGAAATCTGGAAACAATATTATACCAAAGATTTCCCATGAATATGGAGAGGATGAAGAAGGAAAATTGAGAATAGGTTATGTAAATTTCTTTGATATAAATGGGGATAATAGGGCAGATTTGTATGTAAAGCATATGTATCAAGAATTTATGGGGTCTGTCTATTGCGGAGAAGGAGTTTTAATCAGAATAGATAATAAGACTACTGAGATATGCAATGATAGAATAGATAATGATGGAAATGGTTTAACAGATTGCCAAGAAGAAGAATGCAATTACGCTTATGGATTAAATATTACTTTATCTCCTGGCGATGGGGGGTATGATTTTGTGGGGTGGTGTCAATATCCTCATGAAGAGGAGAATTTTGGTGGCTCATGTTTTGATAATTTTGACAATGATGGTAATGGGAAGACAGATGGAAATGATATAGACTGCCATGATAGGACATGCAATGTATCTAATCATTATTATAGGCACATATGGAGTTTTATGCCAGAGGATACTAATTTTGAAAATCCGCCTATTAGAAAGGGGTGCTGTTTATATAAAGATTGTGTCAATGCAGCTGGAGAATGCATAGCTTATGACACTTATTATGAAACTTCTGCTGGAAATGCTTATTATATCTGTGGAAATCAGAGCAATTGGGACAGGTGCGGGCCTGTTTCAGGAGGAGCTCAAGTAAACAAATATCCTGAAGATGAAAGTGATGGTGGAAACTGCGCATGCAAGCAAATAGGTTCTGTTTACAAATGGGCTTGTGCTTGATTTTATTTTTACTTTTTCTTTTTTTGTATTGACTTTGATTGTGTTTATGGTTTTGAGTTTGGTTTTAGGAAGTTGAGGTGAGTTAACCAAGCCAGGAACTATTTCCTCTATAATCTGAAGTTCCATCACCTGGATATTGTGAATCTGGCTCTAGAGATTGAGGATGCTTCATATCAAATGTTTCATTAATCCTTGTTTGAGCTTGTTTTATAACTTCTAATATAGTTCCTTCATTAACTTCAGTAGATGCTACAGGTGTTCTTGGAATAGAATCATGACCATGCCAAAAACTCCAATTAACAATAACCCCTAATTGCCCGGGCATATTTATATATAATGCTTCATCTAAACCATTGTTATTAAAATATTTTTTTGCTGTTAAACGGGAAAGATATGTGAAAGCATCATAGCTTCCTGTTTCTGATAGCATTTGCATTGCGAATAATTGAGTATCTGAATGGAAACTTTTTTCAACTTTTCTTCTCCATAAATCTCTCCACGATCTTGGCTTATATAAACCCCCATTGGCAATTTGAATTAAGGTCCTTATAGCTTCTTTATCTGCTATTCTTGCTAGCTCTTCAATTCCTGCCTTTCTAACAGCAGGGTCATCAGATTTTACATTTTCATAAGCAGGATTTTTTATCTTTACCATTATTTTTGTAAGAACAATTAAGATTTAAGCATTTCTATTATTTTTTATCTATCAACTAGTAGATAATTATGGGGGCGAGTAGCTTTTTCCCGTAATCCCAGTTCATCAAGGATGAAGGCAACCGGGAAAAAGCGTGGGGGTTAAGTTAAAATAGCTATCTTTCTATATAAAAAGATGGAAAACTGGCTAAAATATGGATTAATTGGATTAGTAATAGGGCTCCTTGTTGATAGTTATATGATTTTTACAAAAGCAATTGGATTTGGTTCGAGTTTAGGATTTTCTCATGTTTTTTTAATACTAGGAACTTTAATCTCCAGTTTTTTAATAGCTTCCTTATTAGCTGAATTTGTTAAAAGAAAAAAGAATCAAGAAAAACTTTCAGGATGGTTGATTGGGGGTTTTGTAGGAAGCTTAATAGTTTGTCTAATATCATTAATACCTGTCTCTATTGCTATTGGTTTGATTTTATATTATTTGTTTATGCTAATTGTCGGGCTTATTTTGCATCCTGAACTAGGCATTTATGCACTTGCGCCATTATTTTTAGGAAACTTTTTAGAAAGAGGAATTTTCTTTTTCTCACCATTATCCGATATTCCTATAGGCTTGTTTAGCTATCTTGGTTATGGCTCAATCTTGATTTTAGCAGGATTACTTATTGGCTGGATTGTTGGACTGCTAGTCGAAGCTGTTAAAAATATCAGAGCTAAAAATGAGAACATTAAATTTAAAAGAATAAACTTTAAGCCAACCTTATTGAAAACAGTTATTAGCTTGCTTCTTAGTTTGTATTTAACTTATTTTTTAAGCGGCTTTAACAGGATGGTGGATTTTTGTACTCATGATTGTTCTTATACATTCTGGAAATTTTTAGATAGTTTTATTCACCCAGGTATTTTTTGGCTTTTTTATTTAATCTTTGTAGCAATTATTTATTCAATCTGGAGTTTGCTGCAGAAAAGGAAAGTTGAAGCTTGAGGGTGAGGGGTTAAGTTAAAATTCCTTATCAGTTAGTAGATAATAACAAGGAGAAAAAAATAAATAATAGAAAACATTAGATTTTATATGGAAATATTGGCTAGAATAAGGGAATTAGAGGCAGATTTGTATGCAGAGATAGTTATGCAAGGAGTAGGGGGGCATTATGAATATAGAGGTATTGGAAGCCCTGTATTCTGGGAAGGCGAAACTGTTTTTGTTGCTAATACTATAAGTTTTCCTGATGAGGAAAAAAGAAAAGGAGCGAAGGAGGAATTAGAAAGAATTTATCGTGAAGCCAAATGGTATCAATTTATCAGGAAAATAAGAATAGAGGGAATTCCCAATTTGAATTTAACTAATAATACTGCAGATAGAAAAGAGAGAGAAGCAAGCAGAAGATATAAAGAAAAGTATGGTTATGAAGAGGAAGTTGAATAAGAAGTGAGAAACAAGAAATAATTAATCAAAAACCCTAAAAAGCCCCTTCTTTTAGTATAAACATGATAGACTTCAACAAATTAATTGACAAGCATCTTGAAAGAGAGCATAAAGCAAAGGTAATTGGACGCTATTATCCTAGCGAGATTGCAGGATGCATGAGAAAAACATGGTTTTCTTACAAGATTCCGAAGAAAAATGATGTCAAGATTACAAGGATTTTTGAAGCAGGAAACATGCTTCACGAGTTTATTACAGATGTTATCAAAAGCGAGAAGAATCCAGAAGTAGAATTAATAAGAAGCGAGCTTCCAATCCAAATTGAAGGAAGAGGTTTCATAGTTTCAGGACGGATTGACAATCTTGTTCTTGTAAAGATAGATAACAAGATGGCATTAGTTGAAGTAAAAAGCACAAAGTTTCTTCCAAAAGAATACAAGAAAGAGCATGAAGTCCAGTTGCAGTTATACATGCAAGCATTGGGAGTTCATGAAGGAATTATTCTTTACATCCAGAAAGATAATTTAGAAACCAAAGCATTTCCAATTAAGTTCAAGAAAGCAGAAGCAGAAAAAATCCTAAAGAGGTTTGAGGAGCTTGACAAAGCCCTCAAACAAGACAAGATACCAGAAGCTGAAGCCAAGCACGACAAGGATAAGGGCTGGATGTGTGGGTATTGTTCGTATGTGGGGGAATGCCAGAAGAGTTAACTCTATAAATATGTACTTTCTATAAAGAAAATGGAAGAGTTTGACTATTATATGTTCATAGATTATTCTGAAAACCTTCTGGGCTATAATATTCTAGAATATAGTAAGATAAAAGAATTATTACCAAAAATATCAAAGATTAAACACTACAAGGATATAAAACAGAAAAGAGAGTATATTAGATCAATCAGAAAAATCTTTGAAAAAAATAAAGTATTAGACTATTTTCTTAAAGCAAAAATTAGGGAGATAATGCAAACTCCTGAAATCTTCTCAGATATAGCAGAATTTCTAAGATGCAATTCAAACTGCCTAGTTTTTATTTCAGTAGACAACAAACAATATTCTAATTTTGAGAGGTTTGTGAAAGTTATTGACGGAGCAAGTACTAAAATTGTCAAGGAAAGTGAGTTAAAAAAAGATAGCAAGGAATATAAAATAAGCCTTGTTCTAGATAATTGGCTAAATTTGGAAAGGCTAAAACATGAGAAATAATCTGAAATTATGTAAAATAAAAAACCTGCATAGGGTAAGAAGGTCCGTCAAACCTACTAACCATGTCAAGCATGGGATTCGTCAGGTCCTGTTTC
>Ga0233425_10009917_pt1 | contig 11840 bp, 6 predicted proteins | sample Watercolumn_Towu_2_FD_181712 | JGI IMG/M metagenome (GOLD analysis project Ga0233425, IMG submission 181712) | Freshwater microbial communities from Lake Towuti, South Sulawesi, Indonesia - Watercolumn_Towuti2014_140_MG | ecosystem: Environmental > Aquatic > Freshwater > Lake | place: Indonesia...
GGCCACGACACGGCGGTCGTCTGCCGGCAACGTGCTCCACATGATGTGCCCTTCGGCCTCGGTGCCGACTTGTCCTCCAGCGCCCCGGTCGGCAGGTCGCCGCGCGCCCGCCCCCGAACCCCTCCACGCAGAACCGGGAGGCGAGGTCACGATGATTCCGTTCGAGGCGGTGTTGCCGACGATGTTCGCTCTGAATCTGTTCGCGAATGGGCAGTGGTCTCGGCTGGATGACATGCCGCCGCCGACCGACCTTGGTCAGACGTGGGTCGAGATCGGCGGGGAGGTCTATGGGGCAAGGCCCGACGACCTCGGCCCGATCGGCGGCGGAGCGGGCTACACGCGGGTCGTGACCGACGGCGACCACCGGGTGAGCGCCCTCGACGAGCTGATCGCCGCGCTCGCCGAGGCGCAGCCGGGTGAGGTGGTGTTCGTCGATCCGGCGGGCGACTACGACTGCACGACGCTCGTGTACGCCGAACAGCTCGTGCTGGAGGTGCCGGAGGGGGTCACGCTCGCGAGCAACCGGGGGCAAGACGGCTCGCGCGGAGCGGTGATCTACAGCGATGCCTTCCAGACCGCGCCTCTGATCCGCGCGACGGGGCCGAACGTCCGCCTCACCGGCCTGTGGGTGCGTGGACCGGACCCCAAACCTCGGCTCGATCACCACCGCCGCTCATTCCGCGCCGACCGCGGCGACGACAAGGTCCAGCACGAGTACTACTACCGCTTCCCCTGCTCGAAGGGGATCGACAGCGCCTTCCCCGGGCTGGAGGTGGACAACTGCGAGGTCTCGGGCTGGAGCATCGCGGGCATCCACCTCTCCGGCGGCGACGGCCACCGTGTGCACCACTGCTACATCCATCACAACCAGTACAACGGGCTCGGTTACGGCGTGTGTCTGGGCTCTGCGCCGACGGTCGTGCTGATTGACCAGAACCTCTTCAACTACAACCGCCACTCCATCGCGGCCACCGGTGTGCCGGGGAATGCGTACGAGGCCTGCAACAACGTGGAGATCGACGCCTCGCTGAGCCACATGTTCGACATGCACGGCGGCCGCGACCGGGGCGACGGCACCGACATTGCCGGCGCCTGGCTGAAGGTGCACCACAACACCTTCCGCACCGATCGGGTCCGCGCTCTGGTCGTCCGTGGCACGCCCGAGGAGCCCTCGGAGGTCTGGGGCAACTGGCTGTTCCACGCCGCGCCCGGCGACGCCGCCTTCATGCCCTGGCCGATGGGAGGCGCCACCAACCTCGACTGCCGCGACAACGCCTACGGTCGCGAGAACCCGACGGTCCAGTAGGGAGGCCCACCGATGCGTTTCCGTTCTGTCCTGACCGCCTCGGGCCTGCTGTTCGCCGCCTCGGCGCTGGTTGCCCAGCCCAAGCCCACCCTCGTCTTGGAGTTCGAGGACGGGTTCGACGGCCTCGGCGCAGACGGCCCGGTGAAGGCCACACTGGAGGGCAAGCCCGAGCTCGCCGACGGCAAGTTCGGGCAGGCGCTGCTCAGCGGGCCGGACACAGGGTACCTCCGCTTCCCGACAGAGGGCCTCGTGCTGCCGGACCGCGGCACCGTCGAGATGTGGGTCTGCCCGGTGGACTGGGACGGCACCGAGGAGAAGTTCCACTCCTTCTTCGATGTCCGCGGGCAGGGCGCGCTGTACCTGTACAAGTACTACCAGGGCGGCCTCCTGATGCTCTCCTGCCCGAACGTCACGGGCCCGTACCACTCCGCGTCGGCGGACATCAAGGCCTGGGAGCCCGGCGAGTGGCATCACATCGCCGGGACCTGGCGCGCCGCGAAGCAGTCGGTCTACGTCGACGGCGCCCCTATCGCAAGCACCAAGCCCGCCCTACCGACCGCGTTGGAGCCGACCTTCCTCATTGGCGACAACCCGTGGCACATCGAGCGCACGTCGAGTTCCCTCATCGACCGGGTGCGGGTCTATGACCGGTGCCTCTCGGAGGCCGAGATCGCGGCCCACTTCGCGGGCGACTACGATGTGAAGGTGCCGCTCTCGGAGAAGACCCTCGACTTCGTCTACACGGTCGATCCGGCCGCGATGCAGGTTCAGGTCGCGGCCGACCTCGTCGGCGGCGTCGACGTGGACGAAGCAGCCGTCTCCGCCGCCTTCTCGCTCACCCCGCAGGGGCAGCCCGAGAAGCTTGGTCCGCCGCAGCGCTTCACCCAGGGCGCCGCGTTTGCCGTTCTCCCTGTCGGGGACCTCGCCGCCGGAGCCTACGAGGTCGCGGTGACGGTGAGCGCCCCGGGCTTCGGGCCGCTGCGCCTCGCAAAGCCCCTCGACATCCCCTCCCGCGACTGGATGGGCAACCGCATCGGCCTCGAAGACGTCGTCCTGCCGCCTTGGACGCCGCTGGAGGTCGAACGCGACGCGCCGGTCGTGCGCTGCTGGGGTCGCGAGTACGCCTTCGCGGAGAGTGCCCTGCCAAGCCAGATCGCCTCCGCCGGGAAGCCCATGCTGGCACGGCCGATGGCTCTCGCAGTGACGGTCGCCGGCGAGCCACTGACGTGGACCGATGGGCGCGCTGAGGTCCGCGCTGCCTCGCCGACGGTCACCGAGCTGGACGGGACGGCTCTGGCCGAGTGCGCGGGCGGGCAGGCCGTGCTGCGCACGCACCTCCGGGCGGAGTACGACGGGCTCCTGCTCCTCGACGTGAGCCTGGAGCTCCCGGCGGGGGTCCAGCCCGACTCCGTGGCGCTCGAGATCCCCCTGCGGTCCGAGGTCGCCTCGTACAGGCACCGCTGGTCGCCCGAGTGGGCGGGGTACTCGGGCAACCTGCCGGAAGGGACGGGCGTGGTCGATCACGACCGCTTCATCCCGTATGCCTGGCTCGGGGACAACGACCGGGGGCTGTTCTGGTTCTGCGAGACCTCCGAGCAGTGGCCGAACTTTGCCGCCGCCGGCGCCTTCCAGACGACTCGCTCGACCGATGAGGTGACCCTCCGCTTGAACCTCCTGGCCGAGGGCCAGGCCCTGCCCGAGGGCTGGCGGTACCAGTGCGGCCTGCAGGCCACGCCGGTGAAGCCGCTGCCCAAGGACTGGCGGAAGTGGCGGCTGACTCCCGCCCCGCGGGCGACGACGCACATCCTCTGGCCGACCCCCACGCAGGACTCGATGCGGTACTACGGGTACCCCGAGGCCGCCGATCCGGCCACCTTCACCGCGCGTATCGACGACTTCCACGCCAAGGGCGTGAGCGTCGTGCCCTACTCCTGCCTCAGCTTCCTCTCCGGCGCCTCGGGCGAGTTCCAGTGGTTCGGCGGCGACTGGGGGATGGGCGGCGGCGATGCGGGCTCCTCGGACGTGGCCGCTTACGGCGCGGTCTTCGAGATGGTCTGCCCCAACGCCAGGAACTACGCCGACTTCATCGTCGCCCGCAATCAGGAGTTCATGAACCGGTACGGACTCGACGGCCTCTACCACGACAACACGCACCCGTACTCGTGCGGGAAGGAGAACACCGGCTGCGGCTACCGGCGCGATGGGGCGTTTCAGCCGACGTACCCGATCCTGGGCTACCGCGCGCTGTACCGGCGGATCTACGCGATGGCCAAGGCGCACGACCGCCCGACCTTCCTGATGGCCCACATGTCAGGGAAGGTGACGATCCCGATCCTGGCCTACGAGGACGCCTACCTCGACGGCGAGCACTTCCGGGGCAAGGCGAAGGACAGCTACCTCGACCTGCTGCCGCTCGACACGTTCAGGGCGGAGTTCATGGGGCGGCAGTGGGGGATCATGCCCTACTTCCTGCCCGAGTTCTCGCCGCCGTACTCCGAGCAGGTCGAGCCCACGCGCGGCCTCGCGGGGCTGCTGATGATCCACGATGTTGCCCCGTGGGCCCTCTGGTGCAACAAGGAGGTCTTCGCCGAGGCCTTCGACGCCCTCGACGCCTTCGGCTACGTGAACGCCGACTTCATCCCCTACTTCGACCCCGAGCCACCCGCCTCCACTGACCTCGCGGACGTCTACGCCAGCGCCTACACCCTCCCCGACCGCGCGCTGATCGTGGTAGCCAACCTGTCCCGGGAGGGCCGCTCGGGCGCCGTGCAACTGAGCGCCCAGCGCCTCGGCCTGCCTCTGGACCGCGTCGTCCGTTGGCCCGAAGAGACCCCCGTCCCCTGCACGGAGGGCCGCGTGACCCTCGACGTACCGAGGCTGGGCTATGTGATGCTGGTTGTCGGGGGCGGGTAGAGCCTACGACACCGAGGCGTACACCTCCCGGCACAGGTCGAGGTAGTGCTGGAAGTTCGCCAGCGGCACGTCGGGCGGGACGGCGTGGTCGACCATCGGTGAGAAGCCGCCGCCCGGCACCAGCTGGGGCACCTTGCTCATCACCTCCTCCTCGACCTCGGCCTTCCCGAAACGCAGGGCCCGCTTGTCGATGCCGCCCATCATGATGAGTTCCTGCCCATAGTCCTCGCGGTACCGCAGTACATCGCAGCCCGCCGCCACCTCCATCGGGTAGACGAAGTTCACCCCCACCTCGAGCCATAGCGGGATCAGCTCATCCACGTTGCCGTCCGAGTCCACCATGTGGATGTCGATGCCGTGTGCGCGCAGGAACTCGTTCACCCGCCGGTAGTTGGGCGTCATGTACTCCCGGAAGAGTGACGGCGCGATGAGGGAGCCCGTCTTCATCGCCATGTCCTCCCAGTACTGAGCGAAGTCCAGGTCGACTTCCTCGACCGCGCGGCGAATCACCCCCAGCACGAACTCGCCCACGTAGTCCGTCATCTCCCGCACGAGGTCCGGGTCATCGTAGTACAGCACCGCGAGGTGCTCCATACCCATCCAGTTGCGGATCCAGCCGTAGTATGAGCCCGCGTTCACCCCCAGCGGGTAGTCGCGACCCTTCCAGCAGCGCTTCAGGTCCTCCCAGTATTGCGGGTAACGGATCGGGCAGTTCGGGTCGAGCCGCCGCTTGAACTGCTGCCACGTATCCCGATTCCGCAGCGGGTAGTCGATCCACATCGGCATCCCGATCTCGCGGTCCTTCCAGACCTTGCGCTTGCCGCCGAGCTCGTCCACGACGAGCCGGTGGGTCGCCGTCTCCTCGACGACCTCCTCGGCGATCCCCGGGATCAGCCCCAGGTTCAGCGGGACCACCTCGAAGCGATCGAAGCCGAAGTACTCGGCGAAGTGCACATCGGTCGGCATCCCCTCCGACTGCCACCGGCGGATCGTATCACCGAAGGTCCACTGGGGCATCATATACGGTCGGTCGGGCTTGCCGAAGCGGAAGGTCTCGAGGAAACGCTCTCGCGCGGTCATGGGAAGCCTCCAGAACTGACGGCGTCAATCGTACCACCCACTCTTCGGCGGGACGCCGTGACAGTCCTGCTCGCCGAGGTGGCGACGCCGCCCTGCGCGCAGGTTGCGCGCCGGAGGAAGGGGAAGTGACGCAGTACCGCGGTCCGCGAACGGCTAGCCCCAGCCCTTAGCCGGGCAGGGGGCCAAGGAGTGATGCGTCCGTGACTCGCCACGCCCGACCCCTCCGTCTTCCGTCGCTGGCCCTACTGCTCGTCCTAGCCGCCCACGCCGCACCCGTCGCCGCCGCGCCGCCCGAACCGGGCAGGTTCGTTGGCTACGTCCTCGACGCCCGCGGCGAGCCCGAGACCGAGCGTAGCGCCTGGGTCCTGTTCCTGGAGCCTGGACTGGCAGGTGAGCTCTGCCCGGCTCGGATCATTGGGTTCCATAAGAAGGCGACCGGCGGGTGGGAACCCTCACTGGACCTGACCGGCCACTACAGCCGCAGCATCAACCGCCTGCTCTGCTCCTGCTCTCTCCTTCCGGACAGCAACCGACAGGGCCTGTGGATTCGGGCCGCATGGACCGGGGAGGCTTTCGCGGGCGAGATCTCAGGCGAAGGGGACGTCGGCACAGCACGCATCGTCTTCGCGCCACGGAAGAAGCCCGCCGCGCCCTCGGGCAAGGTGCAGCTCGAGGACCTGCCTCCCGTCTCGGCCACTACCGACAACGCCGTCCAGCTCCGCTTCGCGTATACGTACGAGGCCCCGGGCCCGCAGGACGCACCCGTCGTGACTGAGCAGGTCACCATCAAGGCCCTAAACGGACAGGCGAAGCCGCTCACTTGCCGCGCCGACCGCGCCCTCAGCCTTCGGGACGGCAAGCGCCGCCTAAGCCCGACCTATGAAGTGCTGATCGGCGCTCCCGGGGCGTATGAGCTCGAGGTGCAGATCAAGGTCGAGGGCTCGGACGAAGTGGTCGCCAAGCGGACCACTCTTCAGGTCACCGGCGAAGCAGCGCAAGCCAAGGCGGTGTACACACGCGGGGAGCCCGAGACCAAGACCGATGGAGCTCCCGACCTACTAGAGCAGCGGGGCGAGACAACGCTCGGCTACGCGGGCGTCGGACCTGACGGCAGGCCCATCACCAACCTGGTCACGTGGACCGAGCCGCCTCCGCAGCTCACCGTCGGGCAGGACTTCGACATGCTGCTGATGGCTACCCAGAAGGCCGGGGCGGAGATGAAGGCCAACTTTCAGTCTCAGTCTATCTACGAGCCGAAGACAGACGTGATCGGCCTGACGGTGACTACCGCCACCGGCGAGGGCGCAGTCTGCCGTGACGGCCGGACCTTTCGGTTCCGGCCCCTGGCGGCGGGCGGCTCTCCCAAGATGGTACTCGACGTGACAGGTGGGGTGTACCCGTGGGGCCAACGGGTTCTCACCTGGACCTACACCCTCAGCAGCGCCCCCGCCGTCGGCGCCAGAGGCCACCTCGTCGACCGCACACCGGCGAGCGAGTACTCGAGCCCGCCGCCGGTCGGGGCGCCGCCGAGGCGGGACCCCGTGCCGGCTGTCTCCGGCGAGGGAGCGGACACCCGGTCGGACGCGGGAAGCCAGTGGGCCCCCGCGCAGGAGGGCAAGCCCATCCCGGTGGGAGGCGGCCTGCGCACCGGCCCCGCGGCCATCGCGACCCTGGCTCTGTTCGGGGGAGCCGTCGCCGGGCTCGGGCCGCAGACTCAGGTGAGCGTCACGGCGGAGGGTCTGCGGTTGAGCTCTGGGCAGCTGCTGGTCGATCGACCGGGCGGCGCTTCCGCCGCTCCGGCCACCGTGGTCGAAACGGGCGCGGCCCGCATTACTGGGTCGGGGACCCGGTACGCGGTGACCCACGACCCCGCCCGGGGCCTCACTACGGTGGTAGTGGAGGAGGGACTCGTGCAGGTGACTCCGGCCCGCGAGGGCGCCCAGCCCTTCACCCTTGCCGCCGGGGAACAGGCGACGGTCGTCGGGCCCGCCGAGACGGTCCCGGTGGCCGACGGGGGAGGCGACACGACGCCGGTGCAGCCGAGCCCCGGAACGCAGCCGGCCCAGCCGACTTCGGGTGCCGGGCAGGCCACCCCCGCAGGCGGGCAGTCCGCCGAGACCCCACCCTACGGCGTGATCGCCAACGTGTCGCTCAATCGCCCGGCGACGCAGAGCTCGCTGAGCGAGTGGTCCACCCCGATTGACCCGCAGGCATCCGCTGACGCGAACAAAGCCTCAGATGCCGCGGGCGGCTGCGACGGGGTGAAGGACGGTGGCTGCGGCTTCCACACGGGCGAGGAGCTGAAGCCCTGGTGGCAGGTCGACCTCGGGCGCGTCTACCTGCTGGACGAGGTGCGGGTGTTCAACCGCCTCGGCAGCTTCGCCGCCCGCGCGGACTCGCTGGCCGTGCTGCTCTCCAACGATGGGGCCAACTGGTCCACGGCCTACACGCACAACGGCACGCCGTTCGGCGGCGCCGACGGCAACCCGCTGTCGATCCGGCTGAACCAGGCCCTGGCCCGCTACGTCCGGCTGCAGCTAACCACGGACTTGCCCGCCATGCTGCACCTCGATGAGGTGGAGGTTCTCGGAGCCCTCCCCGCCAAGGACGCGTTCGGCATCCTCGACCCTGGGGTCATCGCCGTCGAGCCCGGCGGGCCGGCGGTCGAGGGGGCGAGCTTCACCGGACGGTGGCTGACGACAGCCGGTGACTGGGGCGAGTTCGTGCTGCAGCAGGACGGCGCTCGGGTAACGGGCTCCTACTTCGACGGCACCGCCACTCTGGAGGGCACTGCCGAGGGGCGGACCGTTCGGCTGAAGTGGACCCAGGACAACGGCCGCTTCACCGGCGGCGCCAAGTTCGCGCTCTCAAACGACGGACAGACGCTCGACGGCAGCCGCAACGACTCCCGGGAGCCAATCGACTACGACCTCGCCCAGTTCGTCTGGAACGCCAAGCGCCTGGATGGAGGCGCGGGTGCGCAGCGGGCGATGGCCACGACCGGCCACGGCTTCGCGGGTCGCTGGAGCACCACGTGGGGCGACTGGGGGGAGATCGTGCTCAAGCAGGAGGGCAACCGCGTGACGGGCACGTGGGGCGGCACCGGGACCCTGGAGGGGACGGTGGCAGGGCGCGTACTGCGCCTGAAGTGGAAGAACGCCGATGGCGCCCTGTGGGGTGGAGCCAAGTTCACGCTCTCCGAGGACGGCCAGACCATGGCCGGCAGCCGCAATGACTGGGGCGAGCCCGACCAGGCCCAGTTCCGCTGGGACGCCAAGCGACAGTAACGCGACGGAGCCGGGCGACGTCCGTGGCGGCAGCCAGTGGTGGACCCAACCAAGAGAGGATCAAGGTCCATGCTCCTGGCACCTTTGCTGTTCTGCCTCCTGGCCGCCCTGCTGTTCGGGCTCTGCGCGATGGGCTCGGCGGCCCCGGCCGTGTGGTTTGTGGACAGCACGACCAAGGTGTTCCGCGACGATCCCCCCAGGGAAGCCACGAGCGCGAGCCTGACAGCCGCGGCGAACGAAGTCGAAGCCGTGCAGCTCGTGGTGCGCGCCGGTGACGAAGCCCTGACCGGCGTGGATGTGCGCGTGAGTGACCTCGTGAGCGAGGCCGGTGCGCGCATCGGCGCCGACCGGATCGAGATCCTCCGCGTGGCCTACGTGTACCTTCCGGCCCACGACCGCGACTACCCGGACCCGCTGCCCCCCTGGACGCCCTGTGACATCCCCCCCGGACAGAACCAGCCCGTGTGGCTCGACATCCATGTCCCGAGCGACGCGGCCCCGGGCCTTTACCGGGGCACGGTCACCGTGCGGGCGGACGGTGGGCTGCTGGGCGAGTTGCCGCTGCAGCTGACCGTGTGGAACTTCGCGCTGCCCGAGACGCCGCGGTCGCGGGCCGCCTTCGGCGTGTACACCCAGGGTATCGAGACCCAGCACGGCGTGACGGCCGGCAGTGCCGCCTACGACGCCCTTCTTGCCCGCTACTACGAGATGCTGGTCGGCCATCGGGCCACGCCCCGGGACCTGCAGCACGGCCTGGAATCGCCCGAGACCGAAGCGTACCTCAACGACCCTCGGGTGAACGCCTTCCTGATCCCCTACTCCGACGACGACGCGGAACTCAGCGCCCGAGTCGCGTATGTGCGGCAGAAGGGTTGGGCGGACCGGGGCTACTTCTACGTCATGGACGAGCCGATCCTCCAGGAGCACTACGATGTGCTGGAGCAGCGGGCGGCCAGGATCCACGCCCTCGGCTCCGACCTGAAGATCGTCGTCCCGTACTTTCGCGATCCGGCCTTCGAGGTCGAAGGGGGTATGCAGGGCCTCCTGACCGGCGTCTGCGGCATCTGGTGTCCGAAGGTGAGCTTCTATGACGAGGCGTTCCTCACCCAGCGGCAGGCCCTGGGCGAGGAGGTGTGGTGGTACGTCTGCTGGGAGCCGGGGGCGCCCTACGCCAACCTCTACGTCGACATGGCGGGGATCGACCACCGAGCTCTGTTCTGGCAGCAGGCCCACTTCGACGTGGAGGGCTTCCTGTACTGGACCAGCACGTACTGGGACGCCGGCGTCGGCACGGCCGACCCGTGGACGGACATGGCCACCGTGAAGAACCTCAGCCCGACCGTCTACGGCGACGGCTCGGTCTTGTACCCGGGCGCGAAGGTCGGCGTGGCCGGCCCGGTGGCCTCGATCCGCCTGAAGCTGATCCGCGAGGGGCTGGAGGACGTGGAGTACCTCCGGCTGCTGGAGGACCGCGAGGGCCGCGCCGCCGTGCGCGAGGTGACGGGACAGGTCGTTCAGGCCGTCGCGGCCTACTCGAAGGACGTGGGCCGGTACTTGGCGCTGCGCGACGCCGTCGGCCGGCGCCTCAGCGTCGACCCGCAGTAGTACCCGACCGTCCTACTCGACACACGGGAGGACATACGGCCCTTCCGGCAGCACCGCGATCGAGGCGCCGGGGCCGTGCGTGCGGAGAGCCCGCTCGACCCCCTCCTCGACGCTGTCAATCGGCGTCACGAAGCAACGCGCCTGCTGCTCGCGGGGCACCCCAGTGCTGTAGTTCAGGATCTCCCCCGCTCGGCGCCGGATCTTGGTGAACTGCGCGTGCCACTGGTCCATGTGGAACCACGCGGCCTCCCAGACGCGCGGCACGTAGCTGTCCAGGTCATCCGTGGCCATGAGGCTGCGCACGAGGTCCGCCTCGCCGATCCCCTCGGCGCACTCGTGGGCCACGATGATCGTGCCGCCGGGCTTCAGGATCGGCAGCGGCGCCGCGATGCCCTTGACCCCCTGGTAGAACGTCAGGTCGAGCGGATGGCCCGCGCTCGTCGTCAGGGCGATGTCGGCGGGCTGGGCGATGGCGACCCGCGACTGCGCCATTGAATGGGCGACCGCCGCCCGGTGCGCCGCGTCCATCTCTCCGGCGAAGACGCCCGTCATCCGGCGCGCTTCGTCCAGGGTCACATTCACTGTCAGGTCTGGCGCACCGGCGAGCGTCGCGGCCTCGAAGGCCTCTTCGTGGGCCGGGTTCCCGTCGATCCGCCCCGCGCAGGCCTCGCCGGGCTGCACGAGTTCCGGCGCATGGAAGCGCAGGATCGTCTCGATGCCCGCGATGCCGGGGCAGATCGCCTTCCGACCGCCCGAGAACCCTGCGATCAGGTGCGGCTCCACCAGCGCCAGCGACAGCCGCAGGTCGGCCTCCACATACCGCCGGTTCACGCGCACCGGCGTGCTCCGCCGCGTCTCGCCGCGGAAGACGAGCTCCTCGGCGTCGAAGGCGTCGTGGTTCACGATCCCCGCGCCACTGTCGAGCGCCTCATCGCCGAGCATCTCCCGCAACTCGTCGGGCGTATTGGGCCGATGCGACCCCGTGCCGATGAGGATCGTGACGCGCCCGGGCGGCAGGCCCGCCGCAGCGAGTTCCTCCAGAATCGGCGGCAGAAGGAGCGCATTCGGCACGGGGCGGGTGATGTCCGAGGTGACGAGGCACGCCTCCCGTTTGCCCCGAGCCAGCTCTCGCAACGGTGCGCAGCCGAGCGGTTGCCGGAGGGCCTCCCCAACCGCCTCGGCCGTCCGCTCGATGGGCGGCAGCGGGCGGAAGCGGAGAACGTGTCGGACGTTCGCGTCCGGCAGCGAGACGGGGAGGCCGGTGCGTCCATAGCTTAGGGTCAGCTCCATCGGCCTACCTTGCCTTCGCCGCCTCGCAGGCTTCCCAGAGCGTCATCTGGGTGATCGCCTCGGGGTACTCGCGTGCGAGCTTCGCCAGCTCGCCGAGGTTCGACTCCCCGGCCGTTCCGCCCAGCGCGCGCGCCGCGGCCTGTCGGACATCCATCACGCTGCGGTCGTAGTCCGTGGCCGTCGCCCAGAGGCTCGGGTAGGCGGCCAAATCGCCGATGCGGCCCAGCGCGTCCGCCACTGCGGCCCGGTAGACCGGCGTCATCGCCTCGTGCAGGAACACATTCGGCGGGTCGGCGATGCCGAAGTCCGCCTCCCGCATGTCCGTGTCCAGCGAGGCGCGGAGTACCTCGACGCTGCCC
>Ga0233425_10009918_pt1 | contig 11840 bp, 7 predicted proteins | sample Watercolumn_Towu_2_FD_181712 | JGI IMG/M metagenome (GOLD analysis project Ga0233425, IMG submission 181712) | Freshwater microbial communities from Lake Towuti, South Sulawesi, Indonesia - Watercolumn_Towuti2014_140_MG | ecosystem: Environmental > Aquatic > Freshwater > Lake | place: Indonesia...
GCTTTGCAGGAAAATTCCCGTTGCGGAAACAGACCCCGTAGAGAGGCAATCCCCAGCAAGAGACCTAGTTTGTCAGGAGACGTACAGATGCAATGCGGAACAGTTGTCGCTCGGAGGCGTTTGTGGGGTACGTTAAGCTTGGCACTGGCGTTGGCCTCCGGCGGGATGCTGTGGCACATTCAGGCCCGCGGCGGCGAGCCGGCGAGCGAGGTCGAGAAAGCGCGGGGGCTCTCCCGCGCGTTTCGTGCAGCGGCCAAGAAAGTGATTCCTACAGTAGTTAAAGTCAAGACGGTAACCAAGGCCCGCGCCGTGCAGGAGTTGAAGGGGCGCGCGCCCGCCGACAATCCCTTCAGGGGCACGCCGTTCGAGGATTTCTTCGACGACGGCAACATGCCCGGTTTCCACTTCAACGGCCGGATTCCGCAACGTCAGGGCCTGGGCTCCGGCGTGATTATCGATGCCGCGGGCGTGATCCTCACCAACAACCACGTGGTCGAGGGCGCCGACGAAGTGCTGGTGGAACTCTCCGACGGCCGGCAATTCAAGGCCAGCGACATCAAGACCGACGAACAGTCGGACCTGGCCGTGCTGCGGATCAAGGCCGCCGAGCCGCTGCCCGCAGCCGCGCTCGGCGATTCAGACACCATGGAGATCGGCGATTGGGTCTTGGCCGTGGGCAATCCCTTCGAATTGGAATTGACGGTCAGCGCCGGCATCATCAGCAGCAAGGGACGCACCTTGGCCGCCGGCAAGCGGGCCAACTTCCTGCAGACCGACGCCGCGATCAATCCGGGCAATTCCGGCGGGCCGCTGGTGAACCTCGACGGCGAAGTGATCGGCATCAACACCGCCATCGCCACCAACAGCGGCAGCTATCAAGGCGTCGGCTTCGCCATTCCCATCAATCTGGCCAAATGGGTCACGCAGCAGTTGATCAAAACGGGCTCGGTACAGCGGGCCTACCTGGGCGTGGGCATCGGCGAGATCAACAGCACCTTGGCGCAGAAACTGGGCGTGGAGCCGCACAAGGGTGTGCTGGTCTCCGAGGTCTTCCCCAACAGTCCCGCGGCCGCCGCCGGGCTCCGCGAAGGGGACATCATCCGCACGTTCGCCGGCCAGGCGGTAAGCACCGCTCGTGGGCTGCAGGAAGTGGTCGAGCGCGCGCCCCTGGGCTCGAAACAGCAGATGGCCATCATTCGCGACGGCAAACCAACCACGCTCGACGTGGTCGTCAAGGCGTTGCCTGGCGATTTCGGCGTTGCCGGAAAGTCGCCCAAGTCGGGTAAACCGGCCGGCGATCCGGGGGCCTTCGAGGCCGAAGACCTGGGCCTGAACGTCTCCGAGTTGACCGACAATCTCGCACAACGACTGGGCTTCAAGGGCTTCTCCGGGGTGCTGATCTCAGGCGTTACCCCCAATGGCATCGCCGCCGAGGCGGGACTCCGCGAGGGCATGCTCATCCTGCGCGTCGGCAAGAAACCCGTGGCGTCGGTGGCCGAGTTCAAGGCCGCCATCAAAGGCGAGTCGCTCAAAGAGGGCGTGATGCTGCTGGTCCGCACGCAGGAAGGCAACCGCTTCGTGGTGCTGCAGCAGTCGTAGGGCGCAGTTCTCACCAACGTGGGACGGAGTCTCACTCCGTCCTACTGTTGTTGGGGCGGCAGTTGCACTGCCGCCCCGGTCTCTTATAGTGCATCCGGCGGAAGCGGTGGTGTTACGAAGTGTCATTCGGTGGGACAGCCCCGGAACAGGGAAGAGGCATCATACTGGCCTCAGGTCAGTATGATGCCTCTTCTCCGTTCCGGCCTGTCAGGCGCTGAAGACCGTTGCATCGTGGCTGCATGGACACTCCCTTTCGATCCGCGGGAGCCTTCGGTGGGATGAGCCTCTTCTGTCCACGGGGGTGGCAGTGCAACTGCCACCCCAACCGATCGCCTGCCACCCCAACCTATCAAAGACAGGTTGGCAACTTGCCCGACAAATGGGATTCTTCCCCAGCAATCCTGGAGAACTGGGCAAAGTTTGCCGATTATTCGTGTTGCGCAAACAGTGCGCGGTTTGTCGAGTCGGCGTTGCGCAGTGATTCCCCAATCGCAGCCCAATCCAGAGATGTGCGTAAATGACTGCCAAAAAAGAACTTATGGCTAACCGATCAGTATTGATCGGCCTGCTGATCGCGGTTACGGCCTTGCTGGCAGACGTGGACTATCACCTGCCACTGGCCAACGCTCAGTACGCGGCCGCCACAAGAGACGCCTCCATCCTGAAGGCATACCCTTGGCCGGCTGCGGACGCCGAAGTCATGGCCGGTCGGCTACGCACGGAGTACCAATCGCTCCGCGAGGTGCGGATCGTGGCCGACACGCGTGTCGGTCAGATCTTGGTCCAAGCCCCGCCAGCAGTGCAAGCACAGATCGCCCAGCGGTTGACGCCCCCTTCCGAAACTCGCGTCCCTGCCGCAGCAGCAGAAGGCGCAGCCGTCCCGTCGCCGGCCTCTTACGCACCCCAGACCCTCAAAGCGGCCACTCTCGCGTTGCGCAATGCGAACACCCGGCAGGTAGAGGACGCGTTGCTTGCCGTGTTTGGGCAGCGGCTGACGGCCGTCGCCCCGGCGGAACAGGCCGCCAAGAGCTATCAGTTGGCCCTGCCCGGCGGGCGGACGATGCGCGTCGACCTGCAACCACAGACCAATCGCGTGGCGGTCTACGGGCCCAACGCCAACGTCGATGCCTTCGGCCGGCTACTCCAGTCGCTCGACGCCGCCGAGACCGGGACCGACCGCGACACGCGGATCATCGGGCTGCGGAGCATGAGCCCCGCCAGTGCCCGCAAAACGGTCGACGCCATCCAGGCCAGCAATGCCGGCCGCCTGCCGCACGGTCCGATGGTGGCCATGCTCTTCCAACCGCCCGAGACAAAGGCCGCCGCGAAACCTGCGCCGGTCGAGCCGACCGACCGCGAACCCGACGAGACAGGCCCGGCGGCCAAGAACGGAACCAAAGAGCCGACGGCGAAAGCCGAAGGCAAGAGCGACAAGTCCTCAGACGCGCCGGGCATGATCGGTTCGGTGCAGATCGAGAATCTGGAAGGACTCGACGTGCTGGTGCTCAAAGGGCACGAGCGCGACGTACGACGCGTCATGGCCATCATCAAGCGGATCGAAGAACTGGCCGCCGAGACCGAACCGGAGATCGTGGTGCATTTTCTACGGCACGTCGATTCGATGGCCATTACCGAACTGATCATCCCGTTGTACAGCGACATCTTCTTCCAGCGGCGGGGTGACGTGAGCATCACGGCGCTAGTCAAGCCCAACGCCCTGTTGCTGATCGGCCGCCGCGAAAACGTGCAAGTCGTGCTGGATCTGTTGCGCAAGCTCGACAAGCCCGTCGATCCCAGCACCCAGTTCCAGGTCTTCCGCCTGCGTCACGCAGCAGCTGCCACGGTGATGCAGCAGGTGTCGGAGTTTTTCTTCGGCCGCTACGGGCTGGGCACGCGCGTGCGGGCCACGGCCGACTTCCGTTCCAACGCGGTCATCGTGCAGGCCAGCCCCCGCGACATGGTCGAAGTAGCCGACCTGATCGCGCGGCTCGACACGAAGGACTCCGAAGCGGTCCTCGACGTGCGGATCATCAAACTCGAGAACTCGATGGCCGACGAACTGGCCAACCTCTTGATGATGTCCATCAGCGGACAAGGCACCGGGCTGCGGACGACGGGCCTGGGCGCGACGCCTGGGCTGCAACAGCCGGGAGTGACCGCGGGCGCGGCCCTGGGCGGCGCGCTGGGCGCCGCCAACCAGGTGTCCACCGCGCTGCGCTTCGTGACCGTCGACACCAAGGGGCAGCGGCGGCTGAACTCCGGCATTCTCACCGACGTACGGATTACCCCCGACACCCGCGCCAATGCGCTGATCGTCAAGGCCCCGGCCGAGAGCATGGAGTTGCTCGAAGCGCTGATCAAACAACTCGACAGCCTGCCTCCCGCCGAGGCGCAGATCAAGGTCTTCACGATCGTCAACGGCGATGCGGCCGCGCTGGCCGACATGCTGCAACAACTGTTCGCCCGGCAGCTTACGCCGGGACAGATCCTGGTGCAGGCGGCCGGCGGACAAGGCGAGAGCCTGTTGATTCAGCTCCGCTTCGCCGTCGACGTGCGGACCAACAGCATCATCGTCTCGGGCACGATGGGCGACCTGCAGGTGGTCGAGGCCATCTTGTTGCGGCTGGACGACAGCGATATCCGCCGCCGCCGCAGCATCGTCTACCGCCTGAAGAACGCGCCGGCCGCCGACGTGGCCAACTCGATCAACCAGTTCCTCAGCGGCGAGCGGGCCGTGCAGACGCTTAGCCCGGGCCTGATGAGCGCCTACGAGCAGATCGAGCGGGAAGTGGTCGTGGTGCCCGAGCCCGTCAGCAACAGCTTGATCGTCAGCGCCACGCCGCGGTTTTTCGAGGAGATCAAGAAGATCGTGGAGAAGCTCGACGAGCGTCCGCCGATGGTCATGATCCAGGTGCTGATCGCCGAGGTGTCGCTAAACAACACCGACGAGTTCGGCATCGAGTTGGGGTTGCAGGACGGCCTGTTGTTCGACCGCAGCCTGTTGGGCAACATCACCACCTTGACGCAGACCACGTATAACGACGTCGGGCAGCCCACGTCACAAGGGCAGACGATTGCGTCGGCCACCTACACGCCGGGCTTCGCGTTCAACAACCAACCCTTGGGGCAAAGCAGCGGCGCGGGCACGCAAAGCAGCATCGGCTCGCAAGGGCTTTCGCACTTCGGCCTCGGCCGCACGAACACCGAACTGGGCTACGGCGGGTTCGTCTTCTCGGCATCCAGCGAGAGCGTTAGCGTGCTGATCCGCGCCCTGCAGGAGTGCCGACGGCTGGAAGTCCTCAGCCGGCCGCAAGTGATGACGCTGGACAACCAACCGGCCTTCATCCAGGTGGGCCAGCGCGTGCCGCGCGTCTCGAACGTCACCACACAGACTACTGGAACGACCAACAGCGTGGTCATGGAGAACGTGGGCCTGATTCTGGGCGTTACGCCGCGCATCAGCCCCGACGGCCTGGTGGTCATGGCCATCGACACCGAGAAATCGGAAGTCGGGCCGGAAGCCGAGGGCATTCCCATCTCGATCAGCGTCAGCGGGCAAGTGGTCCGCTCGCCGCGAATCAACCTGACCATGGCGCAGACCACCGTCAGCGCCAACAGCGGACAGACCGTGGTTCTCGGCGGCCTGATTGCCAAGAGCAAGTCGGAAGTCCACCGCAAAGTGCCGTGGCTGGGCGACATTCCGCTGGTGGGCCGGTTGTTTCGCTACGATCTGACGCAGAACAAACGTTCGGAACTGCTGGTCATCATGACGCCGCACATCGTGCGCACCGAGGCCGACGTCGAGGCCATCAAGCGGGTCGAGTCGGCACGCATGCACTGGTGCTTGGGTGACGTGGTTTCGCTGCACGGCAAGGGCGACCCGCGGCGGACCGAAGGGATGGGCGACAGCGACACGCCCGTCATCTACCCCGACATGGACCCGGGCGCGCAACGGCTCTATATGAACCAGAACGGGAAGTCCGGCGGCCCGGAGATTCTCCCCACACCGGCCGGCACACCCGATGGGAAGGGCACGCTGCCGCCGGCCGCCAAGCCGAACACCACGCTGCGGCTGGGCGAGCCGCCCTCGGAGCCCAAGACGCCGGCCGCGCCGTTGGAACCGCAACCGATGTCCGACTCCGGCGCGCATCGCGCGCTACCGGCGGGCCGTCCGGTCTACGGCCCCTCGCCGGTCGTGCCCGCAGGCTACCAGGCGCCGCCGCCAGCGTCGAATCCTGGGATACCGCCGGCGTATGTCTACCCACCACAACTGCCACCCGCGCCACCGCAAGCCTTGACGAATCCGCCGACGCCGTATCCGCCCGCTGCGAATCAAACATCCCCGGCCGCTCCGCCGCAGGCGGCACCGGCCGTGTATTACCGTTAGAGAGAAGTCCCAAGGTGCCGCCAGTGTGTATTTGAAGGGGTTCAGGGTTCAGGGTTCGGGGTTCAGGACTTGTATTCAACATTGCGTTCAAGTTCTGCACCCCGAACCCTGAACCCTGAACCCTCGATCCCGAACCCCGCACGCAATCACATGTCCACCAATCGCCGCCCCCTTTGCCTGTTGTTGCTCAGTGCAGCCGCGGTTGCCCTATCGGGCTGCTCGCAACTGTCGCTGCCGAAGAAGGTCACCTGGCCGTGGGAGAAGGACTCGCCGGGCAATCCGACCAAGGTGGCCGCCATGTGGACGGACACGGTCCTTTACCAACCGAACGAGACACCCAAACGCGGCTTCGGCGGCCGGTTGATGTTCTACGACGGCAAGAAGACGGAGCCGATTAAGGTCGAAGGCATGGTGGTGGTCTACGCTTACGAGGAAGACCCGCAAGAGCCCAACAAGGTCAAACCGGACCGCAAGTACGTCTTCACCAAGGAGCAGTTTGCCGCGCACTACAGCAAGTCGAAACTCGGTCACTCGTACAGCGTGTGGTTGCCGTGGGACCAGGCCGGCGGACCGCAAAAGACGATCAGCCTGATCGTCCGCTTCATGCCCGAGAAGGGCGACGTCGTCGTGAGCGAGCAATCGAAGCACGTCCTGCCGGGCGCAGAGACCGAAGCGGCCGCTGCCGGCGCCTCGCCGCAACCGGGCGCAGCCACGAATCCGTCGATGTCCGTCCAGGCCGCCACTGCCGGCGGAAACGTGCAGGCGACCGCCTACGAACAACCGGCCGCAGGCCAAGCGGGAACGGGCGATCCACAAACGGCGACCAAGCGGCGGATGAACACCACCACGATCCCCATGCCCTCGCGTCTAAACCGACCGGCGCCCTTGGGTGCGGCGGCCGTTCCGCCGGTGTCACAGCAGGCACAGCCACAGTCGGCGGCAGTGTACTCGACGGCTGTGCCCGCGGCGGGTACGGTTCCGGCGGCAGCGGGCGTTTCCACCGTCAACCGGCCTATGGCGCATCCGGCGCCGGGGATACAGCAGAACCCGCCGGCGGCGTGGCAGACGACACCGCAATCTCGTTTTGCACCTGCCAGACCCCGGGCTCTAGGCGAGCCAATTTCTCCGCTACCGCGCGAGCGTGGTCAGTGGCCACAGTCCCCCGCAGGATGGCCGTCGAGCCCTGCATCGTCACCGTCACCGGCGAATCCGCCCGCAGCGACCGCGTCTGGGCCTGCGCCAGCCGCTGGCTGACGTTCGTGCTGACGGCCTCGGCCTTGGGCTTGGGATAATCGAACGAGACGCGCATCGCCGTGGGGATGTCGCGGTTGGCCATGCCGTTGGCGCCGTACATTCCGCCCATGCCCATTCCCAGTCCGGTCCGCCCACCCATGCCGAACTGATTCAGACCCGTGCGGAAGCCGCCGGTCTGGGAACGGAGTCCCGAATTGCGGTTGAGCCCGCCGAGGGAGTTCATGCCGCCCAGCGAGTTCATTCCGCCCAACGAGCTACCGCCCAAGGAGTTCATCCCGCCGAGTGTGTTCCGGCCGCCCAGGGAGTTCATGCCGCCCACGCCCGTCGTGCCGTACTGTCCGGTACGGTTGGTTCCGCCTTGGCTCGACATCACGCCGCCGAGAACATTGGCGTAGTTACGGCTGTCGGCGCCGACGAAGCCCGAGGAGCGGGCGTTGTTCATGAACTGGGTGGCATTCTGTGTGCTGCCTACGGTGGAAGACATCGCACCCGGGATTCCGCCGGTTCCGCCCGCGCCACCCATCCCTCCGCCCATGCCGCCCGACGAACCGGCGAAACTCCGGTTTCCGGCGCTGAGACTGCTGCCGAGCGTGCGGCTCCCGAAGGTGCCCGATGAGGTGGTCGAACCGGCCGTGCCGAACGACGAACTCGTGCCGCCGTACATCGAGCCCGACGTGCCGGTGCCCGTGAACTGTCCCCACGCGATCGCCTGGAGGCTCAGACAGACAATCGACAGAAACGCAGCCGCCAGCAGGAAGGATCGCATGGTCACTGCTCCAAATGGGATACGTTACCTAGTATCGTACTCCAGGCCGGCCAAGTTGCCTATTCTCCCAGACGCCGGTCGAGTTTACCGTCGCCTGCCGAAATCGACGCACCCCAATACCCCGCCATGCGTCGGAGCCCTTCTCTCCGGGGGTGCGTTCCTTGTGGCATTGTATACAATTTGGTAGGATACATGCAACTACCCTCTCAGGGGGAACAAGGAGCGCGATCATGGTCGGCTTTGGAGTGCGGCGATTCATCGCCGCTTTGCTGTGTGCGCTGACAATCGGGAGTACACTGCTGGCGCTTTCTTCCGCGTCGGCACAGCCGAATCCCGCCGATGTGAAGTCCGGGTTGAAGGCGATGTTCGACGCCGGCTGGCAGCGCACGACCAAAGGGCGCGAGGCCGCGCAGCGGCAGTACGACCGACTCCGCGCGGCCGGCGCCAACGACGCGCAACTCCGTTACGCCTACACGTTGGTGCAACTGCGGCAGTACCGCTATCCCGACGCCGCCAAGCTGATCGCCGCGGTGGTCAACGTCGATAAGGCGAACGCGACCGCGTTGAAACTCAAGATCTGGCTTTCCGCCGTCACCAAGGAGTACCCCGAGGCATTGTCGGCGATGGAGCGGCTGGTCGAGTTGCTGCCCCGCGACGCCGCGGCCGCCAAGACCGAGACGCCGCACCGCGACACGGTCGAGTTCCTCGGGCGGATGTGCGGCTACTTCGAGGGACCGGGGCAGGACGCCGTCGACGAACTGCTGGCCGTCAAGTGCCGGCAGCGGATCACTGACCGGCTGAGCACCGCGCAGCGGGCCGTCTTCGAGGAAGCCCGCCGCGGCATCGTCGAGCAGTTCACCGGCACGTCGAAGGCCATCGGCGAGAAGGCTGCCGAGTCGGAGGCCGAGGCCACCAAGCAGCGCGAGCGGGATCTGGCCGAGATGCAAGACAAGGCCGAGAAACTGGCTGCCCAGATCAAGGAGATGGAAGCCCGCAACGCGAAACTCAAGCAAGACCTGGACTACGAGTTGCAGAAATTCGCCCAACGCGAGCAGCCGCTGGTGACCGGCATGCAGCAGATCGAGGTACAGATCGCGCCGTTGCGCGACGATATCCGCTCGATTGACATCCAGATCGCCAACCTGGTCAATGCGGCCTCGCAGGAAAAGGACGCTTTCGCCCAGCAAGCGCTGCTGAACAGCGCGGCCAATTGGCGGCTCCGCCGCAACCAGCGGATCGCCACGCTCGACGGGCTTACCCGTCGGCACGCCGGGCTGGCCAACGACCTGGCCGTGGTGCAGCAGCAGAAGCAACTGGCGATCAACAAGTACCAGCGCGAGGCGGGCCAGGTCGATACCCTCCACCGCACGCTCGACCGCACCCAAAAGGATGCCGCGCGCCTCAGCGGCAAGTCGATCACCGGCAACACGCCCCTGGTTCGCGACCAGAGGCGCAAGGCCGCCGCCTTCAGCACCTACGTGCCGCTGCCCATTTCGCTCGAAGAAGAACGCGACCGGGTACTAGAATCGGTGCGATAGGAGTTGTAGAGTGGTTTGTATGAGGTACGACAATGCCAGAACTGAGTCGCTTTTTTGGAATTGTGATCGCCATGTACTACGACGACCACGCGCCGCCACACTTCCACGCTATTTACGGCTCGGAGAGGGCCGAATTTTGCATTGATCCAATCGGAGTCCTCAAGGGGCAACTGCCGCCCCGAGCGCTGGCACTGGTAACCGAATGGGCCGCTCTCCATCAAGCAGAGTTGTTGGCCGCTTGGGATCGACGGGCGGCGGGCCAGAAGCCGGACCGGATTGAGCCCCTGCGTTAGCGAGGTGCTTCATGAATCGACCATGTGCGACAGTGACGAACGTGCGATTCCTGGAAGGGTATCGCGTTGAACTGACGTTCTCCGATGGCGTGCGGGGTATGGTGGATCTTACCAACCGGATCGTCGGACGCGGCGGCATCTTCGGGCCGCTGGAAACGCCGTCGTTTTTCAGGCAAGCATCCGTGGACAACGACTTGGGCACCATCGTCTGGCCGAACGGCGCCGATTTCTGCCCCGATCTTCTCTACGATTGGGCGACCGGCACGGCCGTTCCGCGGCCGGCCGCGGAAGAGTACGCTCACGAGGTCCAATAGCACTCGGTTTCCATGAACGACCCCGTCACCCCACAACTTGCCTGCCGCAGGTGCAAGACCGCGATTGACGCATCGGACAACTATTGCCGCCAGTGCGGCACGCCCACGGCAGTCGGAGAGACGGCCTTGGCGGCGTGGTGGGAAGGCCCGTGGGTGGTGCTGCCGCTGCTCTTCGTGGTGCTGGGGCCACTCGCATTGCCGCTGTTGTGGCGGAGTCGCCGGTTCACGCGCCCCTGGAAGATCGCGCTCTCGGTTGTCGTGGTGGTCGTCACCCTGTATGCCGTTTGGCAAGTGTGGTATACACTGAACCAGCTACTGGAGCCGTTACTGCAATTGGATAAACTGCATTAACGCGACTTGGATGCCGGCTTCTTCGAGTCCGGTTTCGTCTCGGTCTTCGGCTTCGCCGGCGGTTTGGCGGGCGGGGCCGATTCGACGGTCATCGTGCCGCCGGTGCGGTACTTCTCGATGAGGTTCAGAAGCTTGATCCGCTGCGGATGGTCGGGTTCGATGTCCAGCACCATCCGCCACTGGCCGATCGCCGACTCGTACTTCTGCACTTCCTCGTAGGCGTAGCCCAGCTTGAGGTGCAGCGAGGCGGTTTGCGGACTTTCGGCCACGGCCTTTGTGAGGAACTCGATGTACTTGTTCAGGTCGCCGGCCTGGTTGTATTGCTCGGCCACGGCCAGATAGGCGTCGACGCGCATCGCCTTGTAGGCCTTCTCGTCGAGCTTGATGGCTTCTTCGAGCAGTTCCAGGTAGCGGTCGTACTTGCCGCTGCCAAAGGCCGCCTGGGCGTAATAGTAGTAGAACAGGGCCTTGTCTTCTTTCACCGTGGGCAGGATCGTCGTGAACAGGTCGTAGGCCTGGGCGTAGCGATGGGCGTTCAGATAGATCGTCGCGCGCAGCAGGTGGATGTCCGGCCGCTGCTCGATGCCGTCGGCCAGGGCCTTGGCCACCTGGTAGATGGCCGAGGCCTCGGGCGCGCAGCGGAAGACCTCCTTCTGCCCGGGCACCGGCTCGATGAGATACCACGGGCCGTCGATCGTGCCCACCGTGCCCGACTTGACCGTCTGCACGCCGATCTGGCCGAAGTAGTTGCGGAGGTTGAAGTAGGCCGAGGCCAGTTTGTAGCGGAGCACCGGGCTGTCGAGCCCCAGGCGCAGCGCGGTCTGATACGAATCGGCGGCCAGGGCGAAGAAGTTGCCCGAAAGGTAGATGTTGCCAAGTTGATAGTGGTCCGCGGCGCTCTGCGGATTGAGCTTGACGGCCTCTTCGTAGGACTTGCGGGCCTTGTCCTTCTCGTCGAGGTTGTATTGGGCCTCGGCCAGCATGTGGTAGGTCGGGTAGTCGTGGCGGTACTTCAGCAGCGGCTCGAGCACACGGACCACGTCCTTCCACTTCTTGGCGGCCGAATAGAGTTCGCCCAGCATCTGCCCGGCCTCGACGTGATCGGGCGACGCCTTGAGGATGTCTTCCAGGTTCGTCGCCGCCAGGTCGTCCTTGCTGGCGTAGCGGTAAGCGCGGGCCAGATACAGCCGGTAGCTGGTCTTGGTCTTGTCGGCGGCCACGGCCTTGGTCAGCAGATCGACGGCCTCGTCGTACTTCCCTTGGAAGAGCGCCTCGCGCCCCTTGTTGAATAGTGTTTCGGCCTCCGATTCAACCGGCTTGGCCTCGGGCTTTTCGGCC
>Ga0233425_10009919_pt1 | contig 11840 bp, 10 predicted proteins | sample Watercolumn_Towu_2_FD_181712 | JGI IMG/M metagenome (GOLD analysis project Ga0233425, IMG submission 181712) | Freshwater microbial communities from Lake Towuti, South Sulawesi, Indonesia - Watercolumn_Towuti2014_140_MG | ecosystem: Environmental > Aquatic > Freshwater > Lake | place...
AGGTGTCCGTGGCGGTCCTGGTGTCGCCGCCCGACTGGCGCGAGCCGGCGCAGACGCCGGAGTTCGACGAGATCACCGTGGTGCTCGAGGGCCGGCTCGTCGTGGAGCACGACGGCGGGCAGCTCGACGTCGTGGCCGGGCAGGCGGTGCAGACCTTCCGGGGCGAGCGGGTGGCCTATCTGACCGGCGCGGAGGGCGCGCAGTACGTGGCCGTGTGCCTGCCGGCGTTCACACCGGAGGGCAGCCGGCGGGAGGAGTGAGGGCGGGCCGTCCGGTCAACCCCTCGACCGGGACGGCCCGCACGTTCACTGCCCGGGGGCGCGGTTGCGGAACGGGTCCGACCGGGGCATGTCGGCCACCTCGGCGCGCGGGCAGCGGGCGAGGGTGAGGCCGGCGACCGACAGGGCGTCGTCGCAGAGGTTCTCGACGGTCCAGCCGCGCTCCTGGCCGGCCGGGGTGACGGTCACGCGGTAGATCGTGACCTCGTGGCGCACCGGGGTGTCGTACATGACCGCGACGGTGCCGAGCAGCACCGAGCTGCCGCGGGTGCCGCCGACGCCGTTCCAGGGCTGGTCGTAGCGCTGCCAGACCGAGGCGGAGGCGTTCCAGACGCCGCCGAGCGACACATCCTGCTCGCGCAGGTGCGTCAGCACGGTCGTGGCGACCCTGCTCTCGAGCACGGCGGCAGGCCGGATGATCTCGACCTGCTCCTGGAGGCGCGATGCGGACTGCATGACCCGTTCTTCGGCAGAACGGGTGACACCTTGAGGCTCGAGCCGCCACAAAGCGACGCCGTCCTGTGCGGCGGACGTCACCCTCCGGCCACCCGTCGCAGGCCTCTGACCAGTAGGTTCGCCCTGTGAGCGTCGAGACAGGTCCCGTCCATCCGTCCTCCGCCCCGCGCGACCGCGAGATCGGCGCCGGGGCCGTGCTGCCGCCGGAGATCGTGCGCCGGGCCCCGAAGGCCCTCCTGCACGACCACCTCGACGGCGGACTGCGCCCGCAGACGATCGTCGAGCTGGCTGCCGAGACGGGGTACGACAAGCTGCCCACGACCGACGCCGACGAGCTCGGCCGCTGGTTCGTCGAGGCCGCCGACTCCGGCTCCCTCGTGCGCTACCTCGAGACCTTCGCCCACACCGTCGGCGTCATGCAGACCCCGGCGGCGCTCGCACGCGTCGCCCGCGAGTGCGCCGAGGATCTGGCTGCCGACGGCGTCGTGTACGCCGAGGTGCGCTTCGCCCCGGAGCTGCATGTCGAGCGCGGCCTGGCGCTGCCCGAGGTGGTCGAGGCCGTGCTCGACGGGTTCCGCCAGGGCGAGGCCGCGGCGGCGGCCGCAGGCAACCCCATCCGCGTCGGCACACTGCTCACGGCCATGCGCACGGCGGCCCGCTCCCGCGAGATCGCCGAGCTGGTCGTGGCCTACCGCGACGCCGGGGTAGTCGGGTTCGACATCGCCGGCGCCGAGGCCGGGTACCCGCCCTCGCGGCACCAGGACGCCTTCGACTACGTCCGCGGCGAGTCCTGCCACATCACGATCCACGCCGGCGAGGCCTTCGGCCTCCCGAGCATCCACGAGGCTGTGGCGTTCTGCGGCTGCGACCGGCTCGGCCACGGCGTCCGCATCGTCGACGACATCACCGTCGACTCGTCCGGCGAGGCCACGCTGGGCCGGCTGGCGCGCTACGTGCGCGACCAGCGCATCCCGCTCGAGATGTGCCCGACGTCGAACGTGCAGACGGGCGCGGCGCCGTCGTACGCCGAGCACCCCATCGGGCTGCTCACCGAGCTGCGCTTCCGCGTCACCGTGAACACCGACAACCGCCTCATGTCCGGCACGTCGATGAGCAAGGAGATGCTCGCGCTGTCGGAGGCGTTCGGCTGGGGCCTCGACGAGATGCGGTGGGTGACCATCAACGCGCTGAAGTCGGCGTTCATCCCGTTCCCCGACCGCCTCGCCCTCATCGAGGACGTCGTCAAGCCCGGCTACGCCGCCCTCGCCGCCGAGGTCTCCTGACCCGCCCGTACCCGCTCTGGATGGGTGAGCGACCGCTATAGCCGTCGCTGACCCATCCAGAGCGAGCACTCAGCCGGTGAGGAGGGTGGGGGCGAAGCCGAGGACGAGCAGGACGCCGGTGACGATCAGGGCTGCGGCGGCGAGGCGGTGGGCCCGGCGCAGGCCGGTCTCGGACAGCCGCTCGCGGCCGCGGGCGACCAGGACGGCGAGCAGCAGCTTCGACCCGATGAGCAGGGCGTAGAAGGCGAGCAGGAAGCCCGCGGCGGCGCCCCAGGACGAGTCCCTGGCTGCCACGAGCAGGGGCGCGCCCGCCGTGGCCCAGAACAGCCACGGGTGCGGCGAGAGCAGGTTCACGACGGCGCCGCGCCGCAGCGGGTCGGGCTGGTGCTCGCGGTCGGTGCCCTCGATGTCGATGCCGTGGCTGCGCAGCGCCTCGACGCCGAGCCAGACGACGTACAGGCCGCCGACAACGCCGAGGCCGGCCGTGGCCCGCACCGGCAGCGACGCGACCAGCAGCAGGGTCGTGACGATGACGACGATGTCGGTGACGAGCGGGCTGAACGCCACCCGCGCGCCGGCGCGCAGGCCGTGGCTCAGCGTGGTCGTGATGACGAGGGCCATGAGCGGGCCCGGCGCGAGACCGGCACCGAGACCGAGGCCGAGCCCGGCGAGCACGAACTCCATCAGCCGACGCCGGCGCCGTCGCGCAGGCGTCGCAGCAGCGCGGCCAGCTCGGCGGCCTCGACCGCCCGGCAGCCCCGGTCGCAGGCGCTCTGGACGACGTCGCGCTCCACGCCCATGAGGATCCGGCCGCGCCGCCACAGGGTGGCCGGCGGCTTGCGGCGCTCCGCCAGGTCGCGGGCGAACCGGCGCACGAAGTTCTTCCACGGCGCACGGTGCAGCACGACGGCGTCGGCGAGCAGGCCGCGGTCTCGCAGGTGCTCGACGATCTCGGCCGCGAACACGCCCTCGGCGACCACGGCCGGTGCACCGCCGAGCTCCATCTGCGCCTCGCCGGTGGTGGCCGACAGCGAGATGTCGTACGTCGGCACAGTGGTGCGGCCCTCGCGGCAGAGGGCGTCCAGCGCGGCGACAGCGTCGTCGGCCCGCCACGAGCGCGGGTCGTCCCAGTCGGGGATGCCGAGCTCGGCGGAGATCGGCAGGGCCGGGTCGTCGCCGTCGCGGTAGAAGTCGTCGAGGCGGAACACCGGCAGGCCGCTGCGGGCGGCGATGTGGGTCTTGCCGGAGCCCGACGGCCCGCACAGCAGCACCACCTGCGCGCGCGGAGCATCCATGGCTCCGAACCCTAACGACCGGGGGCCGGCGTCCGAACGGCTGGCATGCGCTGAGTGGCTGTGGACGCCCGGCGCGATGAAGGCCCCGAAACGACGGGTCTATTGGACGAAGGTCGCCTTCATCCAGAACCAGACCCGAGTGTTGGCGGCCGCCGGTGGGGGCTTCGTCGAGAGACCGCAGCGGAGTCGGCGGTCGGCCGAAGGGGTGGCGCCGTCGGGAAGGGGCCGGCGAGACTCGCGAAAAGTCTTTCGGGAGTTGCGGTTTCGATGGTTGACGACGTGACGAAGCCCATGCGTGACATCGGTCGGACGGCCTGCGACCCGGATACCCCCGGGGGGACACTCGCGGCATGGGTAGCACTGATTCCGGCCCGGTACGCCGCACCCACAAGGTCGCGTGCGTCGACGGCAACGAGGCCGCCGCGAGGGTGGCCCACCGGCTCTCCGACGTCTGCGCGATCTACCCGATCACGCCGGCAACGTCCATGGGCGAGCTCGCCGACGCCTGGAGCGCCGGCGGCCGCACGAACCTGTGGGGCGCGGTCCCCGAGGTGGTCGAGATGCAGAGCGAGGGCGGTGCCGCAGCCGCCCTGCACGGGGCCCTCCAGAAGGGCACGCTGGCGACCTCGTTCACCGCGTCGCAGGGCCTGCTGCTCATGGTGCCCACGATGTTCAAGGTCGGGGGAGAGGCGACGCCGACGGTGCTGCACGTGGCGGCCCGCGCGATCGCCACCCACGCCCTGTCGATCTTCGGCGACCACTCCGACGTCATGTCGGTGCGCTCGACCGGCTGGGCGATGCTGTCCGGCGCGGACGTGCAGGAGGCCCAGGATCTCGCCCTGGTCGCCCATGCCGCCACGCTGCGCGCCCGGGTGCCGTTCCTGCACTTCTTCGACGGCTTCCGCACCTCCGCCGAGGTCGCGACCATCGATCTGCTCGACGACGACGACCTGCGCGCCCTGGTGCGCGAGGAGGATGTCCTCGCCCACCGCGCCCACGGCCTGACGCCGGAGTCGCCGGTGCTGCGCGGCAGCGCGCAGAACCCCGACGTGTTCTTCCAGTCCCGCGAGGCCGCCAACCCGCGCTACGACGCGGTGCCCGGCATCGTCGCCGAGGTGATGGCCGAGCTGGGCGGACGCACCGGCCGCGAGTACCACCTCGTCGACTACCACGGCCACCCCGAGGCCGATCGCGTCGTCGTGGCCATGGGATCGGCCACGGGCACGCTGCGCGAGGTCGTCGACGCCCTCAACGCCGACGGCCAGCGGGTCGGAGTCGCCACCGTCCACCTCTACCGGCCGTTCCCTGCCGACGCGCTGCGCGCCGTGCTACCGGCGACGGCGTCGCGGATCGCGGTGCTCGACCGCACGAAGGAGCCGGGCGCCCCGGCGGAGCCGCTGCACCTCGACGTGCTCGCCGCCTTCGCCGGCGACTCGTCCACTCTCGTGATCGGCGGCCGGTACGGCCTGGGCTCCAAGGAGTTCACGCCGTCGGATGCCGCGGCCGTGTTCGCCGAGCTGGCGCTCGAGCGGCCGCGAGGCCGCTTCACGGTCGGCATCGTCGACGACGTCACCAACCTGTCGCTGCCGACCCCTGCGTTCCGGGTGCCGACCACCGCCGTGCAGGCGATGTTCTTCGGCCTCGGCAGCGACGGCACCGTCGGGGCCAACAAGAACAGCATCAAGCTGATCGGCGAGCACACCGACCTGCATGCGCAGGGGTACTTCGTCTACGACTCCAAGAAGTCGGGATCGATGACGGTGTCGCACCTGCGGTTCGGGCCCGACCCGATCCGCTCGTCGTACCTCGTCGACGAGGCCGACTTCGTCGCCTGCCACCAGTTCAGCCTGCTCGCCCGCGTCGACGTTCTGGCCCACGCGCGGCCGGGCGCGACGGTGCTTCTCAACAGCCCCTACGACGCCGAGCACGTGTGGGAGCACCTGCCCGCACGAGTGCGGGCGCACATCGTCCGCAAGGGCCTCGAGCTGCACGTCGTCGACGCGACAGCCGTGGCGCGCGATGCTGGGCTCGGCCCGCGCATCAACACCGTCATGCAGCCGTGCTTCTTCGCCCTCGCCGACGTGCTGCCGGTCGAGCGCGCCCTCGAGCTGGTGCGCGAGAGCGTCACGAAGGCCTACGGCCGCCGCGGCCCCGACGTCGTGGCGCGCAACATGGCGGCGATCGACGGCGCGCTCGCCGGCCTGCAGCGCGTCGTGGTGCCCGATGTCGTCGTCGACGACGCCGTGGTCGACGAGCTCTCCGACGAATCGGTGGTGCAGGCCCTCATCGCCGGCCGCGGCGACCTGCTGCCGGTCAGCGCCATGAGCGAGGACGGCACCTACGAGACCGGCACGGCCATGCTGGAGAAGCGCCAGCTCGCCGACGAGATCCCCGTGTGGGACTCCTCGATCTGCATCGACTGCGGCAAGTGCACGATCGTCTGCCCCCACGCGGCCATCCGGATGAAGGCCTACCCCGAGTCGGCGCTCGAGGGCGCGCCCGAGGGCTTCAAGAGCAAGCCGTACTCCGGCAAGGAGCTCGGTGCCGGGACGCTGCTCACCGTGCAGGTCGCGCCCGACGACTGCACGGGCTGCGGGATCTGCGTGGCCGTGTGCCCCGTCAAGGACAAGCTCGATCCCTCCCACAAGGCCATCGACCTGGTGCCCGCGGGCCAGGTGCGCGACGCCGAGCGGCCGCACTGGGAGCACTTCCTGTCGATCCCCGACGTCGACCGGTCCGCGGTGCGGATGGAGACGGTCAAGGGCTCGCAGCTGCTGCGGCCGCTGTTCGAGTTCAGCGGTGCCTGCGCCGGCTGCGGCGAGACGCCCTACCTCAAGCTGCTCACCCAGCTCATGGGCGACCGCATGGTCGTCGCCAACGCCACCGGGTGCTCGTCGATCTACGGCGGCAACCTGCCGACCACGCCGTGGTCGAAGGACGCCGAGGGTCGCGGGCCGGCCTGGATGAACTCGCTGTTCGAGGACAACGCCGAGTTCGGCCTCGGCATCCGGCTCGGGGTCGAGCGGCAGGTCGCCGACGCGCACAGGCTGCTGCGATCGCTGTCCGACCGGCTGCCCGCCGACGTCGTCGCACCCTTGCTCGAGCACGAGCCCGACGTCACCGACGAGCCGGCGGTTGTGGAGCGCCGGGCGCAGGTCGCGGCGCTGCGCGAGGCGCTCGCCGGGATCGACGACGACCGGGCCCGCTCGCTGGACTCCCTGGCCGACGCCTTCGTGCCCTCGGCGGTCTGGATCGTCGGCGGCGACGGCTGGGCCTACGACATCGACTTCGGCGGGCTCGACCACGTGCTCGCCAGCGGGCGCAACGTCAACATCCTCGTGCTCGACACGGAGGTGTACTCCAACACCGGCGGCCAGGCCTCGAAGTCGACCCCGCGCGCGGCGTCGGCGAAGTTCGCGGCCACCGGCAAGCCGACGAAGAAGAAGGACCTCGGGCTGCTGGCCCAGGCCTACGGCGACGTGTACATCGCCCAGATCGCGCTGGGCGCCAACGAGACCCAGGCCGTCCGCGCGCTGCTGGAGGCGGCCGCGTGGCCAGGGCCGTCGCTGGTGCTCGCGTACTCCACCTGCATCGCCCACGGCATCGAGATGTCGCAGTCGATGCAGCACCAGAAGGACGCCGTCACCAGCGGCTACTGGCCGCTCTACCGGTTCCACCCGAGCCCCGACACGGGCGCGCACCCGTTCAGCCTCGACAGCAAGAAGCCGTCGATGACCCTCGAGCAGTTCGTGCACTCCGAGACGCGCTACACCTCCCTCGACCGGCTCGACCACGACCGCGCCGAGCACCTGCTCGCGCTGGCCCAGGCCGACGTCGACGAGCGGTGGCACTACTACGAGCAGCTCGCCGGCGTGGAGCGCAGCCTCTCCGCCGACCCCGAGGAGGAACTCGGCCACGAGCTCTGAGCGGACCACCGCCTGAGGCGCCACCCCGGTCCGGCAGGACTAGGGTGGACGTGCCGAGGGTGGTGGTCGTGATGACGACTCTCCAGAACGACGGCCCTGCGGACCTCGAGGCCCGCACCCGCATCAGCGCCCTGGTCTGGGCCTGGGGCTGCTACCTCTTCCTGCCGGTCTCGTTCTTCTTCGCTTTCGCGGCCGGCCACCTGCCCTACCTGTGGTTCGGCTACGCCGAGGGCGAGCCCGGCCCGTGGTGGTTCAATCTGCTCGCCGGCGTGATCGCCTTCGGGCTGCTCTGGATCCCGGTGGGGCTCTCGCTGCTGTTCTCGCGCAAGGCGATCCGCGCGGGCTCGCGGGCTGCCTGGGTCCCGATGGCGATCGGGCTCGTGCTCACCGCGGCCGTCCTCGTCGCGCTCGTGGTCGCGACGTTCCAGTAGCGGTCAGGCCGGCGGACGCCGGGTCGCCGACGTGAACGGGCCGAGCTCGGCCCAGCCGCGGCGGGCGTACCAGTGGCGCGGCCAGTCGTCGGTGAGTGCCTCGAGGTGCAGGTGCGGGATCCCCCGGGCGATCGCCTCGTCGACGCAGGCGGCGATCAGCGCGTCGCCGTAGGACTTCCCCCGGTGCTCGGGCCAGGTGGCGACGCCGTCGACCTCCGCGCCCGCGCCGCGCACCGACATGTCGGCGGCCGCCACGATCGTGCCTGCGGCGTCGCGGACGGCGAAGGTGAGGTACGGGCCGGCCACGTCCATCGTGGTGCGCCGCGAGAGCAGGTCGCCGAGCTCGTCGTCGCCGATGCCCGGGATCCACTCCTCGCGCCACAGCCGCGCCTCGAAGTCCGACGTCGCCACGGGCTCGACGCGCTCGACGACGACGCCGTCGACCTGCGGCATCGGGCCCAGCGCGGACGGCCGGCTCATGACGACCTCGGGCTCGGGGCTGTAGCCCGCGCCCGCCAGCGCCGCGAGCGTCTCGTCGGACGCCCGGCACTTGAGCACCACGTGCCGGTGCGCAAGACCCGCGCCGCCGAGGATCTCGTCGGCCCAGGCCACCAGTGCGTCTCCGCCGGGGTCGCGGCGGGCGAGCACGGTGTTGTGCACGAACGAGTTCGCGTGCTCCGGCGACAGCAGCGCCCAGACGCCGTCTGCCACGTCGACCACGGTCGACGCCCGGGCGCGCATGACGTCGGCGTACCAGTCGGCCGCCTCGTCGTAGGAGGCGTACGGGGTCTCAGACACCGATCGGGTGCCAGACCGTCTTGGTCTCGAGGAACGACCGGATGCGCGCGAGGCCGGGGTCGGCCGTCCAGTCGTCGGTGTCGGGACGGCGCACGCGCTTGACGTTGTCGGCGGCCGCGACCTCGAGCTCGGTGCGCAGCGCGGCGTCGTCGACGCCCGCGAGGTCGATGGCGTTGACGTCCATGTGCGAGGCGAGCCACGGCGCCACCTCGGCCACCCGGCCGGTCAGCAGGTTCACCACGCCGCCGGGCACGTCGGACGTCGCGAGCACCTCCGAGAGCGTGATGGCCGGGAGCGGGCGGTCCTCGGACGCCAGCACCACAGCCGTGTTGCCGCTGACGATGACCGGCGCGAGCACCGACACCAGTCCGAGCAGCGACGACTCCTGCGGAGCGACGACGGCGACGACGCCGGTGGGCTCGGGCACCGAGAAGTTGTAGTACGGACCCGCCACCGGGTTGGTGGAGCCGAGCACCTGCGGCAGCTTGTCGGCCCAGCCGGCGTACCAGACCCAGCGGTCGATCGCGGCCTCGACAGCCGCCTCGGCGCGACGGGCGGTGAGCCCCTCAGCGGCGGCGACCTCGTCGACGAACTGGGCCCGACGGCCCTCCATGACCTCGGCGACGCGGTAGAGGATCTGCCCGCGGTTGTACGCCGTGGCCTTGGTCCAGCCGCCGAAGGCCTTGCGCGCCGCGACGACGGCGTCGCGCGCGTCCTTGCGCGAGGCCAGCGCGGCATTGGCGAGGAACCGCCCCTTGGTGTCGGCGACCTCGTAGCTGCGGCCGCTCTCCGAGCGCGGGAACGCCCCGCCGATGTAGAGCTTGTAGGTCTTGCGGACCTCCAGGCGCGCGGCCATCTCAGGCTCCCGTCACGTCGAGGTAGGCGGCGAGACCGTGGCGGCCGCCCTCGCGGCCGTACCCGGACTCCTTGTAGCCGCCGAAGGGGCTGGTGGGGTCGAACCGGTTGAACGTGTTGGCCCACACCACGCCGGCGCGCAGCTGGTCGGCCATCTTGAGGATCCGGGAGCCCTTGTCCGTCCAGATGCCCGCCGACAGCCCGTACGGCGTGTTGTTGGCCTTCTCGACCGCCTCGGACGGCGTGCGGAAGGTGAGCACCGACAGCACCGGCCCGAAGATCTCCTCGCGCGCGATGCGATGGGCCTGCGAGACGCCGGTGAACACTGTGGGGGCGAACCAGTAGCCCTTGGCGGGCAGGTCGCACTCGGCGGTCCAGCGCTCGGCGCCCTCGTCGTCGCCGACGCCCGCGAGGTGGCGGATGCGCTCGAGCTGCTCGAGGGAGTTGATGGCGCCGATGTCGGTGTTCTTGTCGAGCGGGTCGCCGAGGCGAAGCGTCGAGAGTCGGCGCTTGAGCCGGGCGACGAGCTCGTCGGCGATGCTCTCCTGCACGAGCAGGCGCGAGCCGGCGCAGCAGACGTGGCCCTGGTTGAAGAAGATGCCCTGCACGATGCCCTCGACCGCCTGGTCGATGGGGGCGTCGTCGAACACGATGTTGGCGGCCTTGCCGCCGAGCTCGAGGGTGAGCCTCTTGTCGGTGCCGGCGACCGCGCGCGCGATGGCCTTGCCCACCTCGGTGGAGCCGGTGAAGGCCACCTTGTCGACGCCGGGGTGCGACACCAGCGCGCGGCCGGTCTCGCCCGCGCCGGTGACGATGTTGACGACGCCGGGTGGCAGGTCGGCCTGCTGGCAGATCTCCGCGAACAGCAGCGCAGTGAGCGGCGTGGTCTCGGCCGGCTTGAGCACCACCGTGTTGCCCGCGGCGAGCGCCGGGGCGATCTTCCACGCCAGCATCAGCAGCGGGAAGTTCCACGGGATCACCTGGCCGGCGACGCCGAGCGGCTTCGGGTCCGGGCCGAAGCCGGCGTGCTCGAGCTTGTCGGCCCAGCCGGCGTAGTAGAAGAAGTGCGCCGCGACGAGCGGGATGTCGACGTCGCGCGACTCCTTGATCGGCTTGCCGTTGTCGAGGCTCTCGAGCACCGCGAGCTCGCGCGACCGCTCCTGCACGAGCCGGGCGATGCGGAACAGGTACTTGGCGCGGTCCTTGCCCGACGTCTTCGACCAGACGCGGGTGTAGGCGCGGCGCGCGGCCTTCACGGCGCGGTCGACGTCGGCGTCGCTCGCCTCGGCGACCTCCGAGAGCACCTCCTCCGTCGCGGGGTTGATGCTCTTGATCGCGCCGCCGGTGCCGTCGACGAACTCGCCGTCGATGAACAGGCCGTAGGACGGCGCGATGTCGACCACGGAGCGCGACTCGGGCGCCGGGGCGTACTCGAACGGGGTGGGCACGGCAGTCCTCCGCGTCAGTCGACGGTGACGTAGTCGGGGCCGGAGTAGCGGCCGGTGGACATCTTCTGCCGCTGCAGCAGGAGGTCGTTGAGCAGGCTCGAGGCTCCGAACCGGAACCACTCGGGCGTGAGCCAGTCGGTGCCGACGGTCTCGTTGACCAGCACCAGGTACTTCATGGCGTCCTTGGTGGTGCTGATGCCGCCGGCGGGCTTCATGCCCATCATCCGGCCGGTGGCGTCGCGCCAGTCGCGGCAGGCCTCGAGCATCACGAGGGTGACGGGCAGTGTGGCCGCCGGCGAGATCTTGCCGGTCGAGGTCTTGATGAAGTCCGCACCCGCCATCATCGCCAGCCACGACGCGCGGCGGACGTTGTCGTAGGTCGAGAGCTCGCCGGTCTCGAGGATCACCTTGAGGTGGGCGTCCGCGCCGTTCTCGTGGCAGACCTGCTTGACCGCCTGGATCTCCTCGAACACCTCGAGGTAGCGGCCGGACAGGAACGCACCGCGGTCGATGACCATGTCGACCTCGTCGGCGCCCTGGACGACGGCGTCGCGGGTGTCGGCGAGCTTGACGGCCAGCGAGGCGCGGCCCGAGGGGAAGGCGGTGGTCACCGCGGCCACCCGCACGCCGCTGTCGCCGAGCTCCTCGCGGGCCTGGCCCACGAGGTCGTTGTAGACGCAGACGGCGGCGGTGCGCGGCACCGACGCGTCGTGCGGGTCAGGACGCATGGCCTTGGCGCACAGCGTGCGGACCTTGCCGTGCGTGTCGTTGCCCTGCAGCGTCGTGAGGTCGATCATCGAGATGGCCAGGTCGATGGCGAACGCCTTCGCCGTGGTCTTGATCGACCGGGTCGACAGGGCGGCGGCACGCGCCTCGGCGCCCACCTGGTCGACGCCGGGGAGCCCGTGGAGGAATCGGCGCAGCGCGGCGTCCGACCGGACGGCGTCGTCGAGCGCGCCCTGGTCGACGGCGAGCGCGGAGGGGGATCGGGTCACCCCTCGATCCTAGGCCGGGGGAGGGGGCCGGTGCGGAGTTCGTCCGGGCCGTCCTGAGGCGTTACAGTGCCGCTC
>Ga0233425_10009920_pt1 | contig 11839 bp, 11 predicted proteins | sample Watercolumn_Towu_2_FD_181712 | JGI IMG/M metagenome (GOLD analysis project Ga0233425, IMG submission 181712) | Freshwater microbial communities from Lake Towuti, South Sulawesi, Indonesia - Watercolumn_Towuti2014_140_MG | ecosystem: Environmental > Aquatic > Freshwater > Lake | place...
ATGCTGGTTCGGTAAGTTGCGCGAATACAAAACGGACGAGGAGATCGAGTTCCTCGTCCGTTGTTTGTTGGAGAACGCCGTAGCACGCCGACGTTGCCGTGTTTTTTTGCGGCACTGTTTGGGGTGCGAGTGTTTGGCGGCGTTCTATTCTCGCGCGGTCAACAACTTGCGTTGTTCTTCGAGAAGTTGTCGTTGTTCTTCCGGGAGTACGGATAATTGCGTGTTTAATTGCTCCAGCAACTGAACCATTTCGCGATAACGAGTCAACAATCGGATTTCTTCGGCTTGTTGTCGTTTCCGTTAACGATACGCGACAAGTGGTAGACGATTCAAGCGGAGGCGTCCAAGTGTGAAAGCGCCCACACTCGTCAAAGGGTGCAGTGTTCCATTGTCCAATTCGAGGAAATGTTGCGCGACTGGCTCGCGGCGGGGATTTCAGAGCGAAGGTTCGTTAGTGCATCATTAACAAATCTGTTTTGCAATTGGTTCCAGCAAATCGCAATGGAAATACGGGCAGACGCGTTGCATGATTTCAGCAAGTGACAACACGCGCGCCGGTTCGGTGATGGCGCGTTTACCATGCACCCATTTGGGCTCAATCGGATTCAACCACGGACTCTTGCTCGGAAGGCAACACACGATTAGGCGACAACCGCCTGCCCGTTTGACACGCCGATTGTGTGCCTTGATCCATTCGCGTACGATTCGACTCTTATGCCAAGACGCATTATCCCAGATCAAGAACAAGGCGCGCTTACCCTGACTCGCAAAGTATGTCAGGAGCCATGCCAAGAATGTGCATGTGACCTGACTGACTGGACGACTCACGACAAAGCGTACGAGCATTTGCGTCAACGCGGGAATGTACAGTCCATAACACGCCATCGCTTTCACTTCGGGATCGGTCTTGGGAACTTGCAGTTCGACCAAGCGGAGCGGCTGATCGTCGGTCCACGTATGAACGGTCGGTTGTTTCTCGCGACTCCACCAGGCTTCGTCCTCAAAGCCAAGGACGCTGTCGGAATTCGCTTCGGCTAACCGAATTAGCCGCGCGCGCTGTTTTTTTTTAACGCATACTGCGGATCCGGGCTGACGATCCAGTGTTTGGCGCGTTGCCAATTCACATCCAGCCGTACAATCGCGTCCAAGATCGTAGGCGGAGACAAACGCGTGTCACTCAATCCTTGTTCGTGGCAAACTTCCGCGAGCAATTTGAGTGTCCAAACACTGGACGGCTTGCCAAAATTGCGCGGACTTTGATGCAGAATCGCGCGCACCTGTTCACGTTTCTCCGCGGTCAACACCGGTTGCACGGTGAGCGGAATGTGGGATCCTTTGTGCAGACATTCCAGCCCTCGCTCCTCGAAATCGCGCAGCGTGTTCCGGACCGTTTGCGTGGCACACCGTAGGCTCTTGGCAATGCGCGAAGGTTTCTGGCGATCCGCACTCGCCAGCAAAATTTGGCAACGGCGGAGCGTGAAAGCATCCGGCGCGCGCAAACCCGCTTCGAGTGCCGCTTGCTCTTCCAGATTCAATGGACGGACGAAGATTGGTTGCATGTGGCACAGCATACCATCTATTGATTTTATTCACAAATTCCTTGTTAAAGGTGCATTAACAACTGTGACCACCTTGCGTCACCAGAAGCGTGATGTGCTGGACTACCTGACTGCCGCGTGTGCAGCGGCGATCCGCACCGATCAGCCGCCGTCGTTGTTACCCGAGTCATCAACCATCTGAACGGTTACTTTTTTTCAACTTGCGCGACGGCGGCGTCAATCGCGCGGCGATGATCGAGTCCATCAACGCAAATTTGAAACGGCTTGCCAATCGTAACCGTAAGCGCTTTTCCAAAATATAATTCTTGCACGCCGCTCAACGCAATCGGCAAAATCGAACAAGGCGTGTTCAAAAGAATGTGTCCGATGCCGCGTTGAAGCGGAAGCAAATCGCCTTCGCGCGTGCCGAGCGCGCCTTCGGGAAATAATCCCAGCACCGCGTCCACGCGCAAAACCGCGCTCGGTTTTTTGAAAATGTCTTTACCCACCCATTGCGCGCCGCGTTCGACCGGAATCATCACATCGAATTTTTGCATCACGCGTTCTTTCCATTTGCGATTCACGGTTTGGCGCGCGCCGATGAAATACAAGCGCGGGCGCGCGGGTAAAATCGTAACGAGTAAAAATGGATCAATCCAACTCAAGTGATTTCCGATCACGATATAATTGCCGCGCGGGATGTTTTCTTTTCCAATGACGCGAATCCGAAATAATAACCAGCCCAAAAATTTGAAAAACCAACGCGAGCGCACATACCAGGTCGAAGGTTCAGCCGTGTAACCATTGAAATTCAATTCGCACCTTTGCGATAAAAAAAACGCGGCGCAGAAAATCACGCTCACCTGCGCCGCGTCTCATTACACATGGATGGTCGAATCAAACGCATCGGCGCGTCGCGACGCGCCGCACGTTTATTCGCCGCCGTGATACTTGAAGGAGAGTTTCACTTTGGCGCGATAGGTGATGATCTTGCCATCCTCGATCTGCATATCCAACTGTTCAACTTCGGCGATCCGCAAATCGCGCAAGGATTTGCTCGCCATCTTGACCGCGTTGGCGGCGGCTTTTTCCCATGACTCGTCGCTACTGCCAACGAGTTCGATGACTTTGTACACACTGTCAGCCATTGCTCCTCCTTTTGCCCGCTGGGCGAAAAAAATTGATGCGTCCATTTCCACGCGGCCCTATTCTAATCGAAAAGTCGTTGAATCGCAATAGGGGCGTTCGCGCGATTTTGAAATCATAAATCTGAAATTTGCAATCAAAAATCATACAGCGTTTGCCATTCCGCGTACTTGATGATAAAATAGCGCACGTTGTCTCGACGGCACTCGTCGGATTTTGTGAAAGGCAAGATGGTCAAGTCACCGCGATTTTGGATCGGCATACTCATCAGCGTCGTGTGTCTCTACTTTGCGTTTCAGGGCATTCAGTTCGATAAACTTTTTGCCGCGCTCGTCGGCATCAATTTTTTTTGGATGGCAATCGCGTCGCTCTTATTTTTCGCGAGCTACGCGCCGCGCGTGTTTCGCTGGCAGTGGTTGTTTCTGCCTCTGCGTTTGCGCTGGATGAATGTTTTGCACGCGTTGAATGTTGGATATTTTTTGAGCAATCTGTTGCCCGCGCGTTTGGGCGATGTTGTGCGCGCGTACTTGATCGGCGATCTCGAAAAAGTGAGCAAGGCGCGCGCGCTTTCGACCATCGTCGTCGAGCGAATGAGCGACGGCTTGATCGTCGTTTTGTTGTTGGCGATCAACGCGATCTTTGTGCCGAACATTCCCGAATCCGCGCGGCAGGGTGCGTTCCTCGTCGCGATTGGCGGCATCGGCGGAATTATTTTTTTGCTCGTGCTGTCGTTGAACAAGGAACGCGGGCTGGGATTGTTGCGGCGCATCACCGCGCCGATTCCGGCATTGCAACATTCCAAATTGTGGGAACTGCTCGAAGCGGTGATTGACGGTTTCGCGGTGTTGCAATCGCCGCGCGCGGTGTTCGGCGTCGCGTTGTGCGCGTTAATCGCGTGGGTGCTCGGCGGATTCGTGTACTGGACGACCGCGTTCGCGATGAATTTTGAAATTCCGCTCACCGCCGCGTTTTTGGTGATGACGATCACGTCGCTCGCGGTCGTTGTGCCATCGTCGCCCGGCTATGTTGGCGTGTTTCACGCCGGCGCGGTGTTTATTTTGACGACGATGTTCGGCTCCGATCAAACCGATGCGCTCAGTTACGCGATTGTCGTGCATGCCTTGTTTTACATTTGGTTGATCGTGTTTGGAATTTTTTCAATGTGGCGCGAAGGATTGTCCATTCAAAGTTTGCGAATGATCGAAACGCAAGCGACGAAAAACGTAACGCCAAGTTGAAAGGAGACTGATGACCGCGATTGCGTTAAACAACGACCTGGTCAATGTCGCCCGGCTTTTCGGCGATGTAAATTTAGTCATCTCGGATGCGGTGCGGCGCTACGCGATTGAGCAAAGTGTCGGGCGGATCGAATCCGCGCGTTTGCAAATTCGCGCGTATGAAAAAAAATACGGCGTTGATTACAAAACGTTCGCGCGCAAAGTTAAGACCGATACCAAATTCTTGCATCGTGTCCAAGTTAAAAACCCGGTGTGGGAAGAAGATGCCATCGAGTGGAAGTATCGCATTGAGGAAGCGCAGGAATGGACCGCGACATTAGAGCGCATTTTGAATCAGTAATCGAATTGGCGCGCGCGCGTTTGACCAACGTGCGCGTGGCGCAAAATGACATTACTATTCATCGCGCCATTCTCGAAATTCACGGCAAATACAATAACGTAGATGTGCGGATCAAAGAGATATACTCACAGACCGGTGATCTCTTTTCGTACTATGTGTTGCAAGATGGGACTGTTCTCGTTGGATTCGACAATTATCCTGACGTAATCGTAATCAAAGCAAAGTTCGGCAACAAGTTCAAACAACATCTCGATGCGCGAATTTCGCATCGTCATGGGTACGGAAAGCAAAGTGTTGTGATTGTCGCTGAACAAACGGCAAAAGATTTTCTGGCAAATCTGGAGCAATTTTTAATTCGAGATAACGAATGAAGATATTATCCATCCTCACTTACTATCATCCCCATTGGACTGGGCTGACGGCTTATGCGAAACGCCTCGCCGAAGGACTTGCGGCGCGCGGGCATCAAGTTACCGTGTTGACGACGCAACACGATCCCAAGTTGCCGCGCGAAGAAATGCACAACGGCGTCCGCATCATTCGGATTCGCCCGGTCGCGCGCATCAGTCGCGGCTTGATCGCGCTCGATTATCCGTTCGTCGCGGCGCGCTTGATCCGCGAACACGATCTCGTGCAAATTCACACGCCGTTGATGGAGTCGTGGTTGATCGCGCTCTTGTGCAAAATGTTCGGGCGACCGCTCTTGATGACGCATCACGGCGATTTGGTGATGCCCGCCGGGTTCATCAACCAGGTCATCGAGCGCGTTGTCGTCGCGATGATGACGTTCGCCGAACATCTGTCCGCGCGCATCAGCATCCATTCGCGCGATTACGCGGAGAACTCGGATTTTCTGTGGCGCTTCAAATCCAAATTGGCGTACATTTATCCGCCGATTGAAATTCCCGAACCAAACCAGGATGCCGCGCGCGCGTGGCGACGCGAACTCGGTTTGGAAAATAAAAAATTGATCGGCTTTGCCGGACGCTTTGTCGAAGAAAAAGGTTTCGACTATTTGCTTCAAGCGATTCCCCGGTTGATCGAACTCGAGCCGGACGCGCACCTGGTTTACGCCGGCGATCATAACGTCGTTTACGAAAAATTTTTCGAGCAGTGCAAACCACTGGTCGAAAAATATCGCGACCGCATCACCTTCGTCGGCTTGTTGCGCGATCAACAACGGCTCGCGAATTTTTACGCGCTGTGCGACGCGTTCGCGATTCCCAGCCGCACCGATTGTTTTCCGAGCGTGCAGATCGAAGTGATGCTGTGCGGTACGCCATTAGTCACCGCCAACATTCCCGGCGCGCGCGAACCGATTCGCGTTACCGGGATGGGCGCGCTCGTCGCACCGCGCAATCCATCTGCGCTCGCGGAAGGACTTGGGCGCGTTCTGCGCGACCGCGCGCGCTATGTCAAATCGCGCGCCGAGATTCGCGCGGTCTTTGATCCGGTACGTTCGGTTGACGAGTACGAAGCGTTGAGCGCGCAACTGATCGGTCAGCCCGCGCCGACGCCGCGCGCAACGCCGCGATCCGCGCCGCCGGAATTTCAAATTCCCGTGCCGGTTTTGCGCTATCGCAACGGCACACGCCCGCACGCGTCGCTCACAAAAAATGATTACGCGATCCTGGATCGCTTGCTTCGCAACGAAGCCGACACCGCGTATCGCCGTCGCGCGTTGATGTTGTTGGACTATCTCGAACTGAAAGACGGCGACCGCATTTTTGATTGCGGTTGCGGTTTCGGTTTTTACTCGATGATGATGAGCAAATTGCGCCGCGTCAACTTGATCGGACTCGACGGCGATGTTACGCGTTTGCAATGGGCGCAACGCGAACACAACGCCGCATCATTTTTGAGCGGCGACATTGTGCAGTTGCCGTTTCCCGATGGCGCGTTCGACAAAGTGTTGATGACCGAAGTGCTCGAACATCTCGCCGATGATCGCAAAGGATTGCGCGAAATTTTTCGTTTGCTCAAACCCGGCGGCGTGCTTGCGCTGTCGGTGCCGAACACGAATTATCCGTTTTGGTGGGACCCGATCAATCGCGTGTGGACCGGCATCGGCGGCGAGCCGTTTCGCACTGGACCGATCGTCGGCATCTGGTCGAATCACGAACGCTTGTATCGCGTTGAAGAAGTCGTCGAGCGCATCGCGCACGCCGGGTTTGCAATCGAGGTCGTCGAAGAAGCGACGCACTATTCGTTTCCGTTTATGAATTTTATTGTGTACGGAATCGGCAAGCCGTTGATCGAAAAAAATCTTTTGCCCGCGAGCGTGCGCGCGAGCGCGGATCGTTTGCGCGGCGAACAAAATACCGGTAACTCGCTCAATCCGATCAATCTCGCGCGCGCAATGTTCAACGCGGTGGATCGGTGGAATGACGATCCGCGTGTCGCGCACAAGAAAACGTTTATGAATGTGTTGGTCAAGGCGCGGAAACCGGGTTAGCGCGGGCAAAATTTTCTATGCCGACGATTTACAAAATTCCGCAAGAGCGTTCCGACTATACCGACTCCTCCGCGTTTGTGGTTGGACTAATTTCTGCGATTGTGGAAAATGCGATTAAAACCGGACGCAATCGCATTTTCATTCACACCAATCTCAAACGTGGTTTGCCGTTGGAAAATATCAACAAGGTCGCGGGACCGTTTGTCGAAGCGTGGGCGTTGGAACAGTTCGAGGAAATTGCCGACAATTTGAACAATCAATACGCGCTGATCAACGTTGAAGCCGGGAAACGGCTCGATCCATTTGACATCGTTTTGCAATTCAAACGCGCGCGTGATAATGCCGAGTACATTTCCGCGAACGTGGATGTCAAAGCGACTGCCGAAGACATCAAGACTGCCGGTAAAAGTCCGAACATCACATCGTTCGCGCGGATTCGGTCGGAGTATATTAAAGACCCGGATTATATTTTCGTCGTGCTATCGCTCAAGCATCGCGTTTATGGCGAACGCGACGTGGCAACCGGAATGACGAACGGCATTATGGAAGTTGTTACGCACGCGGTTTACGATCTGAAATATATTTCAGCGGCGGACCTCAGTTACAATCCGGCGTTAGGCACGGGGCAATTACAGATTCGCGACATTCATTATGTTGAAATCGAAACGCGCACGACGTGGGAATTTTTGCAAATGTTGGACGCCAAGTTCATTCGCTCGCAAGGGAAAAAAGCGTGGCTCACGCTCGCGCGCAAGTATGAATGGATCAAGGAATCGAAATGATCCAAACCAATCGTCTGATTTGCGGCGACGCCATCACGGAGATGGCGCAATTGCCCAATGCGTGCATTGATTTGATCGTCGCCGACCCGCCGTACAACTTGGGAAAAGATTACGGCAATAATCGCGATCTCAAACAATGGAACGAGTACGCGGCATTTACGCGCGGGTGGATCGCGCAAGCCGCGCGATTGCTCAAGCCCACCGGCTCGCTCTACGTTTTTATGGGCGTGCGCTTTATCGCGCGTCTCTTGATTATTTTGGAAGATGAATTTGATTTGGATTTCAACGGTTGGATCACCTGGCATTACACACAAGGGATGGGACGCACGACCGGCTTTTCCCCACGCCACGAAGATATTTTATATTTTACGAAAACAGAAAATTATACTTTTAACTTGGATGAAATCCGAATTCCGCAAAAGTATTTTCGCGAGCGCAATAATATGGCGGGCGCGAATCCCGGCGATGTCTGGGAATTTTCGCACGTCCATTACTCGAATCCCGAACGCGAAAATCATCCGACGCAGAAACCGGAAGCATTGCTCGAACGAATCATCAAAGCAAGTTCGAATCCCGGCGATCTTGTGCTTGATCCATTTGTTGGAAGCGGAACAACGTGCCGCGTCGCGCAAATCCTGGGACGAAAATGGATTGGGATTGACATCAATCCTGATTATATCGCGATGAGCCAAAAGCGCGTGGACGCGACGCCCGCCCCGTTCGATTCGTTCGATCCGCGCACGCGACGCGTCCCGCGCGACATGCCTAAAAAGCGCGCGCGCCAGATCAACTTTTTTTCGAGTGCCGAGAAAAAATAAAATGCAAGTCTACGATCTGCCGATGGAAACAATTCTCCGTTGGCATTGGAACGATCCACTTTTGCGCCATCTCACGAACACGATTCTGCGCTTGACGCCGGAATCGCGCGGACGCGCGCTGGATGTCGGAACCGGCTTGGGACGCGCGGCGGTTGCGCTCGCGCGCCGCGGTTGGCAAGTGGACGCGCTTGATCCACAAGCCGCAGTGATCGAACGCGCGCGCGAAATCGCGCGCGAGTTTAACGTCGCCGTAAATTATTTCGTCGCGGATTTTGGTCAGCCCGACGCGCGTTTTCCAGATGAAACGTACGACCTGGTGGTTTGCTCCGAAGTGTTGGAACACATTGAAAATTGGCAGGCGATTACGCAAAACATTCGCCGCGTGCTCAAGCGCGGCGGCACATTGATTTTGACTGTGCCGAACGATCCCGCGCAATTTTCGATTCTCGATAGTTACGCCGGACATTTGCGCCGTTATCGCTGGGACGAACTCGCGCGCGCGTTCGATGGTTTGGAAATTCACCAAGCGTTCACGGTTGGATTTCCCTTCACGCGCACGCTTCATTGGCTCTACACGCGCATCGTCCAGCCGCTTGTGCTTCGTGAGCATCGCCCGGATAAAATGTGGAAGTCCGGCTCGGCATACTCGACGATTGGCGCGCAGGTGTTTTATCTCGCCGCGCGCGCGGACGATCTCTTCAATTCTTTGAAACGCGGCACGACCTGGATCGTGCAAGCGCGCAAACCGTGATGACCAACTCTTCGCGTTCTCCCCTCCGATTTTTTTCCGCGCTCGCGATTGTCGCGCCGATTTTTCTCGCGGCAGTCGCGCAGTACATTCGCGTTTATCAACCGACCTGGATCGGTCGCGGCGCGCCGGCGGAGCGCGCCGCGGTGGTTTTGTTTGGCGGCGCACTCGCGTTGTGGTTGATCGCGCTCGTAATGAATCGCGCACAGATTGGTACGCGCTTGAACGAAGCCGATCCCGCGCCCGCGCCCGCGCGCCCCGCGCCAACGCGCGGCGTGATCGTGAGCGTGATCGCGTTGGCGTTGTTCACATTTATTTTGTCGGGCGACAACACCTTCACGCAAGAAAATGTTTTGGTCTGGGCGTTGACCATTGCGGTTTTCTTTTACGCGTTTTGGGAACCGGGAAAGAATTGGCGCGAATGGTGGGCGCAAGCACGCAGGTTGACCGAAGGGATTCGCATTCCACCGCGCGCGATTTTGTTTGGCGCGATTTTGTTGCTCGGCGCGTTCCTGATGTTTTACCAACTCGACGCGATCCCGGCGGAAATGACGAGCGATCACGCGGAAAAAATCTTTGATGTGAACGACGTGCTGGAAGGCGCGCGCCCGATTTTTTTCGCGCGCAACACCGGGCGTGAGCCGTTGCAATTTTACTTGGTTGCCGCGTTCACTGAATTAACGAATCGTCCGCTCGATTTTTACGCGCTGAAATGGATCACCGCGCTTTTTGGTTGGCTCGTCATTCCCGGCGCGTACTTGCTCGCGCGCGAATTATTTGATGATGATGTTGCATTGTGGACGGCGGCGTTCGTCGCGATCAGCCAGTGGCACGTTACGATTTCGCGAATGGGCTTGCGCTATCCGCTCGCGCCGGTTTTTCTCGCGGCGATGCTGTACTTTTTGATTCGCGCGCTCAAGCATCACCGGCGGAACGATTTTTTGCTCGCGGGTGTGATGCTGGGGCTCGGCTTGAACGGCTACAGCACATTTCGAATCGCGATCCCGCTCGCGATTTTTCTGCCCGCGTTCCTGCCGATCATCGCGCCAAAAATCGCGCCGCGCGATGGTAAACAATTCGCGATCAACATCGGCTTGATGTTCGCGCTCGCGTTCGTAATTTGTTTGCCGCTCGCGCGCTATTCCTTCGATCACCCGGATCAATTCTGGTATCGCGCATTGACACGCGTGAGCGGTGCGGAACGCGCCTTGCCGACCGATTTGGTCGGCACGTTCGCGGAAAATTTGTGGAACGCGGCATTGATGTTCAACTGGGAAGGCGAAAACGCTTGGCCCACCTCTGTCCCCGGCGATCCCGCGCTCGATTACATTTCGGGCGGATTGTTTTTGCTTGGCGTCGCGTTCGCGCTTTATCGCGCAATGCGTTTTCGCGAATGGACGTACGCGCTCGTGTTGTTGTTGATCGCCGCGTTGCTTTTGCCGAGCGCGGCGAGCATCGCGTTTCCGAATGAGAATCCGAGTTTCGTGCGCGCGGGCGGCGCGATTCCGGTCGTGTTCATTTTGCCCGCGCTCGCGCTGACGTACGCGACGCGCGCGTTGCGTCAGTCGTTGCCGCGCGCACTCGCGTTGATCGTCGTCATCATTTTTTTCGGCTTGGCATTGCGCGCGAATTTTTTGCGCTATCATCGCGATTACGATTTGAATTATCGCCGCTCGTCGTGGAACGCGTCCGAAGTCGGCGCGGTGATGCGCGCGTTCGCGGCGAGCGTCGGCGAAATGGACAATGTGTGGATCGTCGCGTACCCGCATTGGCTCGACACGCGTAATGTTGGCATCAACGCCGGGCGCATCGGCTGGAGCAATTTGTTAGACACGGCGGATCAAGCCGCCGCGCACGCGAACAGCGGCGGAAATAAATTGTACATTCTATCGCCCCAGGATCGCGCGAACCTGACGCGCTTGCAAGAAATTTTTCCCGAAGGGCAACTGCGCGTGTTGCAATCGCAATCGCCGAACAAGGACGCGATTTTATTTTTCGTGCCGGGCGCGAACGAATCACTTCCGCCGCTCGTTCCAAAGTAGCATCGCCCCGTGTGGGCGTTGTGCGCGTTGCGCGCGTAATCATCGCCCACAAGGGGCGACACTACCGGATAATTTTTAGCGAGAGTGAATCTGTGATCAACGAGTTTGCCGTAACCGAATCGAATCCCGAATCGCGCGAGATGCCAGGTTGGTTGGTCGCGCTGGCGTTGACGCTGATCATTTTGGTTGGCGCGGTGTGGCGTTTCGCCGGAATGAACTGGGATGAGAATCAACATCTGCATCCCGACGAACGTTTTTTGACGATGGTCGAATCGGCGTTGAATTTGCCGGGAATGGGCGTTGGCGCGCCGCCGCCGGGTTGCGCGAAATGGAGCCGCTATTTCGATACCGCGTGTTCGCCGCTCAATCCGTACAACCGCAACTATAATTATTTTGTCTACGGCACGTTTCCAATTTTCATCGTGCGCGCGGTCGGCGAATATCTCGAAATGGTTGGTTACGATCAAATTCATTTGGTCGGGCGAATGTTGTCCGCGTTGTTCGATTTGATGTGCGTGCCGTTGATCTTTTTTATCGGGCGACGTTTGTACGGCGAGCGCGCGGGACTGCTCGGCGCATTCTTTCTCGCGGGCGCGGTGTTGAACATTCAACAATCGCACTTTTTCACGGTAGACACATTTTCGAATGTGCCGATCCTGCTCGCGTTTTGGGGCGCGCTCGACATCGCGGAGCGCAAACATTGGCGCGCTTTTATTTTCGCGGGCGCGTTTT
>Ga0233425_10009921_pt1 | contig 11838 bp, 9 predicted proteins | sample Watercolumn_Towu_2_FD_181712 | JGI IMG/M metagenome (GOLD analysis project Ga0233425, IMG submission 181712) | Freshwater microbial communities from Lake Towuti, South Sulawesi, Indonesia - Watercolumn_Towuti2014_140_MG | ecosystem: Environmental > Aquatic > Freshwater > Lake | place: Indonesia...
AAAAGCTATACCTGTCGTTGCTGCGCGACAGCAAGGGAGAGCCTTTGAAGTACAGGCGCATGGGAAGCTGCTGCGCTTATACGAATACCAGGAGCGTCATGGGGATGGCCTTATGCGACCGCTATGAGGTAGAGATCGACGGAAAGGTCAGGTCCCTGTACATCTGCATGTATGATTACGAGGAGCCGAAAATCCCTCAGGGCCTGCAGTCTGTGAGCGAATTAAAACAATAGTGGTTTCAGTATTCAAACAGCCAGGGCTCGTTTTTCAGGCGGTAGCGCTCGTCGAGCACCGAGGCGTTGAAGTACGTCGTGCTTTCTGATACTACCTTTCCGTAGGCTTCGTGGATGTGCCCGCCGATGTAGTATTCCGGCTTCAGCTCCTGCACTTTTCTCAGAAGGTCGGCGCAGCCTACCGGTTCGCCGCGCACCGTTGTATCGAGGATGCCGGCCACCGGCCCGTGTGTCATCAGGATGTCGGTTCCCTCCGGGATCAGGTCCCAGTGCCTGGAGATTGCCTCGCCCCGGTCGCGGTTGAATGCCCAGTCGAAAAAGGTCGGCGTTACCGGCGAGCCCCAGATATTGATCCCTTCTATCGTCACGCCGCTGTCGCAGAGGTAGATGACATTCCCGGGAATGATGTCCTTTATTTTTCCGGCGGGCATTCGCTCGAAATAGAAGTCGTGGTTGCCCGCGATGAAAATCTTATAGCGGTAATCCAGGTTTTTGAACCAGTCGAGGAAAGCAAGGATCTCGTGCTCCTCCCCCCGTTTGCTGATGTCGCCGGCATGCAGGATCATGTCGGCGGGTGGGAGCTTTAGCTTATGGTGCTGACTGTGGGTGTCGGAGAGAGCAAGGATTTTCATTGTTTTGCAAAGATGGTAAGATAAACTATTTGGCTATTGGAAATGGTTACACAACCGCGCTATTACCACGGATGAAGTGCTCAAACGATTATCACTGAATAAGAAATGAAAAATCGATTAAAACCTCACCTGGTAGACATCCATGTTATTGCGGGGAATGTTCCTGGCTTCGAAGCCGCCGTCGAAGGGAATGTTCTCGATCAGGTCGAACATGGTGCAGCCCTTGCTGAGCCCTTCGAAGATAAGCGTGAAGCCTTTGCCGTCGCTGAGCGTCCATTGCGGTGCAAAGGAAATGTTGAAGGCCGTGATGAGCTTTGCTTTTCGGCCTGAGCCGTGTTCCAGCAGGTAGGTCGAAGGCCAGATGCGGTAGGCATCATCGGTTCCGCAATGGCAATGCACGATCGTCTGGCGCTCCTCGCTTTCAAGGGGCCTGATCTGCGTGGTGACTTCTTCTTTGGTTATTTCCTGTGTATCCGGCATAGCGTTCTGCAAAGATAGGGGATTTTTGCCAGTGGTTAGAAAAAAAACGGGACACTGATGAGGCAAACCGGCTGATGGCCACAGAATAGAACAATGATTTGCATGCTATTGCTTCGTGCTTCGGCCTTTGGCAACCGGCGCGGCATTCCAGGGATCGTCGGGCCAGGCATGTTTGGGATAGCGGCGCTGCAGCTCTTTCTTCACTTCGTGATAGGTGGTGTTCCAGAAGCTTTTGAGGTCGGTAGTGACCTGCACAGGCTTGTAGCCGGGCGACAGCAAATGCATGACCAGAGCGTTCTTCCGGTTATTTACCGTCGGGGTATCGCTCAGGCCGAACACTTCCTGTAAGCGCACCGACAGGATCGGTGCTGCGCCATTGAGGAGGTACTCGATCGGCAGCTTCGATCCGCTGGGCACTTCGAGCCTGGCCGGCGCCAGCTGATCCAGGGCCTGCTGCTGCTCCCAGCTCAACGAGTGCCGTAATGCGGCTGCCAGGTCGAGCTTCTTCAGGTCTTCCGGCTTTTTAATGCCTTTCAGGTAAGGCCCAAGCCAGTCCTTGGCTGTAGCCAACAGGTAATCGCTATCGACGGAAGGCCAGTTCTCCTGAGGGTTCCAGATGTGCAGGCTGGCGATGCGGTGCCGGAGCTGCACAAAAGCCTGATCCGACAGATCCAGCAGGCTTTCTCCTTCGAGCCTGATGGCCTGGCAGATGGCCTCCAGCACCAGGGCCTCATCAGGATTCGTGAGGGGCTTTGATTGCAGAACAATGCTCCCGATCTTTAATTCTTTGGCAGCGATAAGCCCGCCTTTGCGTGTATCCCAGCTGATGTTCTGTTTTTCTTTGACCAGGTGAATCAGGTCGGTCGGGTTGAGGGGTGCAGCCAGGAAGATCTTTCCGAGTCCGTCGCGCAGGTCCATATTGGCGACTGCCAGCCAGGGCTCATGGGCGAGGTCGTCCTTATGACCGGCTGTGGCGATCTTCCCATTGGCCAGCTGGAACTGCGCATTGTTGCCGGGTTTGGCCGATGCGATGCGCTCCGGATATGCATAGGCCAGCAGCAAGCCTGTTTCCGACGGGTCGACAGGGTCATTACCTGCTTCCAATTTCAGAAGCCTGCGGTAGCTGGCCGAATTTTTTTCGATGCGTTTGAATTTGTGGTTAAGGCTGTTGGTTTTCCTGCCTCTTCTCAGGGCTTCGATCCGTAAATTGAGATCGATGCCGCTGTCTTTCGGCAGGGGATCGCGCTCTTCGAGGACGGCGGCAATGTCGCAGGCCAGCTGCTTCATCTCTGGTGTTTCCGCCAGGATAAGCATGTGCGCGATGCGCGGGTGGCAGGCCAATTGGTGCACCTGCCGGCCATGCCCGGTGATCTTTCCATGATCGAGCGCGCCAATCTGGTGCAAGGTATCGTAAGCCTGTTGCAATGAGCTCTTCGGTGGTAATGTCAGCCAGCAGAGTTGTGTGATATCATCGGTTCCCCATTTGGAAAGCTCCAGCACCAGAGAGCAGAGGTCCGCCTCCATGATCTCCGGCATACGGTGCTCGGCCAGGCGCTCGTGTGTGGCTTTGGTCCAGAGGCGGTAGCAGACGCCGCTGCTGAGCCGCCCTGCCCTGCCCGCCCGCTGGTCGGCCGCATCCTTGGAGATGCGTAAGGTTTCCAAACGCGATAAGCCAGAAGCGGGATCGAAGCGGGAGCTGCGGCCAAAGCCTGAATCCACCACAATGCGGATGCCTTCGATCGTCAAGCTGGTTTCGGCAATGGACGTGGCGAGCACAATTTTGCGCTTGCCCTGGCGGTTGGGCATGATGGCGGCATACTGCTCTTTCTGCGGCAGCATGCCGTACAGCGGATGGATCCTGAAATCAGGAAGCTGTTTATCCAGGAGCTCTTCGCATTTGCGGATCTCCCCTTCTCCGGGAAGAAAGGCCAGCACATCGCCTTCCTGCTCCTTCACAGCCCGGGCGATGGCCTGCGCCATTAATTCAGGAAGCAGGTATTCGTCGGCGTCACCGCCATGAATGATCTCTACCGGGTATTGCCGTCCCTTGCTTTCGATCACCGGCGCATTAAGCAGGGTTTGCAATTGTGGAATGTTGAGCGTAGCCGACATGATCATGATCCGTAGGTCGGGGCGTAACACCTGCTGTGCTTCGCGGCAAAGGGCCAGCGCCAGATCGGCCTGCAGGTTGCGCTCATGGAACTCATCAAAGATCACCAGGCCCACCTGCTCGAGCGCGTTGTCGCTTTGCAGCATGCGGGTTAAAATACCTTCGGTGACCACCTCGATCTTTGTTTGGGCGCTCACGCAGTTTTCGAAACGGATGCGGTAGCCGACGGTTTTTCCGGCTTCCTCCTCCAGGAGGTCTGCCATACGCGTGGCAATGCTGCGGGCCGCCAGGCGCCGGGGCTCCAGCATGATGACCTTTTTGCCCTGGAGCCAGTCTTCTTCAAAGAGGGCCAGCGGCAGGAGCGTACTCTTTCCGGCTCCCGGAGGCGCACCGATGATGAGTGTGGAATTGGTTTTTAAAGAAGCCCGTACCTGAGGAATGATCTCTACGACGGGAAGCTCGCTATGTAAGGGGTTGAAGGGCATGTTTCAGGGGGCGAAGGTAAGGATTTATTTTCTTTGAAACTTCGCTCTGCGGTGCCTTCGGCTACGCTCAGGCAGCGATTGTGGTAATTGAGGGCATCATTGTTCCGGAAGTTGAGTATTTTAAAACAATGAACTCTTAAATTAAATAGGTGTTGAAAAACTATTTTGCGCGTAGTTTTACGTAACTGTCTGTACATATTAGATTACTAAAATCACTTAGATAAGCTATAATATTATCACTATTTTTAAAATTAATTTTTACTACAATGAATATTACCTTTAGAATTTTTGATAGCTACAAAGAGTTTGTCTATGGGCAATCAGGAAACGTAATTTTTAATGGGCCTTACTATACAGATGAAGAAATACTTGAATTTAATAAGACTATTATAGCTTATGATAGTGAAGAAGAATTTATTGAGCTATCTAGTCAGTTTCATGTGTTATTTAATAACAAAAAAATCAATGTTCTGAAAATCAATTTTTTTGGCACAATGCAAAGTCAAAATTTTGATGCATTACTTAAAGATTATGATGAAACTAATTCTGTTATTAATATAAGTGTGCCAAGTCCAGAGTACGTAAACCCTATTGCTATTTCAAGTTTTGCAACACGATACAATAAATACCAAATCTTTATTTTTATTTCTATCAATCAGCTGGAGAAATTCAGCTCTGAATTTATAAATACAGAATTCAAATGGGCTGATTCAACTTATGAGTTAACAAGAAAAAATTACGCAACTGAATATCATGATGGAACAAGATTTCATGATGGAGCTATAAGCTATGGAGAACAAAAAAATGTAATAAATCTTATAAACGAAACATTAGGAAATGCTGATATTCAACAAATAGTTAATTCAAAAGAGTTTTACTTTCAATATTTAAAAGAAGAATGGAATGAATTTGAGCGTTTAGCGCTTAATGATGTTAATCTTATTAGGATTTTACTTGGGAAATACGTACCGTATAGGGGAATCCACGAAAATCTTGATATTACCTTTGAAGATCTATTAAAAAAATTCACTGAAAAAGAATCAACATTTCAACAGTATTTCCAAAACCTTAAACCTGGTTATATTGAATACTCTGTTTTTCGATTAATTGGTGAAATCATAGCTTATTTTGATGACAAGGGATACAATAAATTAATATGGAATAAATATGAGGATAAAAGAACTGTTTCCAGATCCAATGTAAGACAACAAATTTGGGTAAAGGCACTGTTGAATTATAAAAAAAATAATAATACTATCCAGAATATAAATTCAAAAAGTATTCAAAATGCTATTTTGTTTTTGAAAAATCCAAGTCAAAGATTATCCGTCTTATCTGATCGCCATCGTGAGAAAATCTCTGTAAATTTTATGAACAGAGCGTACAATAGATCCTCTTTTGATGGAGATGTAATGGATTTTTTCGATCAATATAAGATAGAACTATCTAATGAAAAAAATAGAGGCTATTTAATTTCTACAATTTTGTATTCGCCTTTAGTTAAAGATATATGGGATCCATTTGACGAGGAGAACGAAATAGAGCCCGAAGACAAATTTGACAACATTGTTAACGAAAAAATAAAAGACATTGATGATGTAATAGTACATAAGCAACGAAGTTTTACTATCAGCGAAGGGAATGGCAGCGTTATAGGAGTTAATGAATTAGCTGCGGTCATGGCTAACTTATTAATTCAATTAAAAGAAAGTGATAAAGGCAAAATGGTTGGTGTTTTTGGGCATTGGGGAAGGGGAAAAACTTTTTTGATGGACAAAATATGGGAACAACTACAGAGTCAATCTCAGAGATTTTACAGGATAGATTTTCACGCGTGGAAATATCAAGATACACCTGCTTCATGGGCATATCTATATGAAGCTTTTTCGGAAAAGTATTTTGCTTCAAGTGGTAAAAAATGGTACGGCGCATTAATAAATAAATTATTAATGCGCATGGACTTAAATTGTACGAGAATAGGTATTATTCCCATATTGTTTTTCGCTATCTCAATTTTAGCCAGTATTCTTTCTTTTATTTTTATTGCAAAAATAAAATCCTTTGGGCAGTACTTACTTTTTTTTGGAATTATATCTACTACTATAGTTTCATATATTAAAATCGCCAAAAAATCTTTTTCTGAAAATGCAAAAGATATTTTCAGGAAGTATTTTACTCACGTATCTTTTTCAAAATTACTCGGAATTCAATCTGAAATTCAAAGTGAACTTAAAATATTAATTTCTCATTGGTTAAAAAATAAGAGGCTAAATAAAGATGATAAAAAAATATTACTATTTGTTGATGATATAGATAGATGCTGTGAAGACCGTATTATTCAGATAATTGATGCTCTCCGCGTTATGCTAGAGGACGATGAAATCTCTAAAAAAGTAATAGTGATAGCAGCTATTGATGAAAGAGTATTAAAAAGAGCAATTGGATTAAAATACCATGAACTTTTAGAGAAAGATTTCAAATTGATTGGTGATGAAAAAATCAAAGTAGCTGACAATATTGCTAAAGAATATATGGATAAATTATTTTTAGCTGGAATTAATCTTGGAATTTTAACATATGAAAACAGGAAAGATATTTTGAAAAAGTACATTAACAACCGTGTATACATTCAACCTTTAAAACAAACGCCAGTAATTGAAAATTCGTTAGAAAACCATCCAAATATTCTTTCTTCTGTTGTTAAAAATATTGACGCTCCAGAAATCATTGAAAATACGGCGCATGTTAACCCTGCTCAAAAGTTAATGGAAATAACAGTAGATGGGAAAGATTATGACCTATTTAAATCAGAAGAAGAATGCTTACTTACTCTGATGGAAATATATGACGAAGCTACACCAAGACAAATAAGAATATTCTATTATCGGTATTTATTAGCAAGAAATTTATTACTCAAACAAAATGAAAATGGTATAAATATTACAAAGAGGCAGTATATTCAGTTTAATAATTTGGCTAAATTTTTATTGCATTATACTGTTGAAGAAACACTTGATGTGTTTCGTAAAACTAAAAATATATTATATCAAGAAAAAGACAAAGGGAATAGGCACTATTCAATTAGTGTTTTGAAAAGTGTAGAAGCTTTTAATGTCGATGATTTAATAGAAATTTATAGTGTTTTAGATATCGTTCTGGCGTATTAAAGAAGATAGAGCTTTATATTCTCTATGCCTAAATAGTTTATAACGTTCGTATCTAAAACTGTTATATCATCTTGAATACTGAATTAAACATAGAACACCACCCCCGACTGGTACCACGATATTCCGGTGATGCATACGCTGATCCTGGGAAGCTATCCGCCGCATGAAGACCGGAGGCATTATGAATTTTACTATCCGAATAAGGTCAACCGCTTCTGGAATATATTGGCAGGCATCAAAGGTTATACGTTGCAGCATTTCAAGGGTTAGGATGCCGTGAAAGAGCGAAAGCGGCTGATGGAAGACCTGAGGATCGGCGTGCAAAACACGGGCCTGAAGATTTCACGAAAAGGCAAAAGCGCCGCCGATACCGACATTGAGATCCTTGAATTCCAGGACATCCTCGGCATCATCCGACAGCATCCCGAGCTCAGGCGAATCCTGATGCCGGGCTATTCCGGCAAGAGCAGCACGGTTCATAGTTTTATCCGCTATCTGAACGCTCATGGAATAAGCATCGATGTTCCCAAGCCGCTGAGACATGGTGCTTCCTTTGCTTTTCAGATAGATGACAGAACGATCGAGTGCCTTGTGTTGACCTCTACTTCGCCGCGGGTGCGCATGAGTCTGAACGATCTTATTGCACGCTTCTCGGAATACATCCAAGCGCATTAAGCCTTTTTACAAAGCGCTTCCAGCAGATCGGTGACTTTCTGTAATTCCTCGTATTCTTCCGGTAGGTAGTTCCATATGAAGGTGCTGCTAATGCTATAGTTTGTATAAAAGGTCAAGGTATGCACACAGCCATCGAGCACAAGGCTGCCATTATGATCAAGGTAAGGATTGAGGCGAAGGTTGCGGAGAACATCCAGCAAAGGCCCGGCATCTTCCGCATTCACGATTCCTGATTCTGTCATCAATGTTGGCTGAATTGTTTTGCCGACGTATTTAAGCTGCTCGATCGGATTGAGGAATTTAGGAGCATCTTCATCCTTGAGCCATACGGAGCGGAACCATTTGATCCTCTCTTCCTCCCATTGTAACTGGAGCAACACATGGTCATAGAAATGCGGCTCCAGCATCAGCGATACAAAGCGCTTGTGGGTCTTGGGTTGCGAAGCTTTCAGCGCCTCATTGGCCAACTTTACAAAGCCCGGCCAGTTATCGGGATGTGGAGCGTTTGATTGCATGCTTTAAATGTATTGTTTTTTATTTCTCTTTCCTCAGCTCATAGAGGGGTTTTTACTATTCATTCAAACGTTCTGCGGAAATTTAAAGAACTGTAAACCAGCAGGTAAACCTCTTTTTTGTATTTTGTTTACCCATTTGGGTAAATAATTAATACCTTTGTTCCGATGTCCGTGAAATCAGATAACAGCACCGAGCAGAAGATACTGGAAGCCGCCGAAACGGTGTTCCATGAAAAAGGCTACGATGGCGCGCGGATGCAGGAGATTGCCGATAAGGCCAGCATCAACAAAGGGCTGCTGCATTACTATTTCAAAAGCAAGGATGCCTTATTTGACGCCATCTTCAGCATGGCCCTGAAGCGCATGATGAGCAACATCAACTCTATCCTGTCAACGGATATTCCCCTGGAAGAAAAAATCGACCTGATCGTAGACGGTTACATGAACATGCTTTCCCGCAACTCTTCCCTGCCCCGCTTTGTGATCACGGAGCTGAATAAAGATCCTGACAGGTTCATTGCCAAGCACCTGAACGGCTCTGTCAAAAATGTCTTCTCCAGCTTTATTGATTCGGTGCAGAAAGAAATCGATGCCGGCCGGATCAGGCCCATCGACCCGAGGCATCTTTTCATGAACATGATCTCCATGATCATTTTTCCTTATGTTGGGAGGCCTATGATCCAGGTGGTCATTGGGCTCGACAATACCGGGTTTTACAATCTGATGCAGGAGCGGCGGGAGGTCATTAAGCTGTTCATCAAACAGGCCCTGAAGCCGTAAATTTTTTTTGCACTTAAATTACCCGTTTGGGTAAAAGACATATTAAAACATCAAATCCATGAGAACAAGCACCTTACTGGCCGGCATGCTCTTCCTGCTGATCCGGCTGCAAAGCCAGACAGATACGGCGCTCAGCCTTGAGCATTGTTACCAGCTGGCCCGGCAGAATTATCCGTTGGTGAAACAGATGGCCCTGATTGATAAGACGAGGGAATACACGCTGGCCAATGCTTCCAAAGGCTACCTGCCTCAGCTCACGCTCGCCGGGCAGGCTACTTACCAATCGGAGGTTACCAAAATTCCCATCTCGCTGCCAGGGATGCCTATTTCCGAATTGAATAAAGATCAGTACAGGATCTATGGGGAGATCAGCCAGTCGCTCACCGATCCTTTCATCATCAAACAGCAGAAAGCCCTGCTAACAGCGGGCTCGGAGGTGGATGCCGGGAAGCTGGAAGTGGAGCTGTATAAGCTCAGGGAACGGATCAACCAGATTTATTTTAGCATTCTTTTGATCGATGCCCAGCTGGAGCAAAACGAGGTGTTGAAAAAGGACATCGCCACGGGGCTTCAAAAAACCAATGCGGCCATTGCCAACGGCACAGCGCTCAAAAGCAACGCCGACCTGCTGAATGCCGAATTGCTGAAAGCAGAGCAACGAAGCACCGAGCTGAGAGCAACCCGCAAAGGCTATGCGGACATGCTCTCTGTGTTTATAAACAAACCCCTGGATGAAAGGGTTTCCCTGAAAGAGCCGCCGGTGCAGGCGGTTTCCTCCGGCATCAACCGCCCGGAGCTTAAGGTGTTCGACGTTCAGAAAAAGGGCTTTGACCTGCAGAACAAATTGCTCCTGGCCAAAAATCTGCCACGGCTCAGCCTGTTCTTCCAGGGCGGCTACGGCCGGCCAACGCTCAATATGCTCAGCAACGATTTTGGAACGTATTACATCGGTGGCGCACGTTTCAGCTGGAACATCTCGGGCTTTTATACCTATAAGAAAGAAAGGACACTGCAGAGCCTGGGCGGAGACGCGGTCGATCTGCAGAAAGACGTCTTCCTGTTCAATACTTCTGTGATGCTGAAGCAGCAAAACAGCGAGATCAGCAAATTGTCGGAGCTGCTTCTTTCCGACAAACAGATCCTTGCCTTGCGGGAGAAGGTAAAACACACATCGGCAGAGCAGCTGTCCAATGGCACGATCACGGCGCTCGACTACCTCAACTACGTCAACGCCCAGGACCAGGCCAGGCTGCAGCTCCTGCTCCACTCCATTCAGCTGCTCATGGCACAGTATAACTACCAAACCACCTCAGGAAATTAAACCACCGATATATTTTATACTTATGAAAACGATACCCTTACTCCTTGGCTTTTCTGCGCTGCTGACCTTAGGCTCCTGCAAAAGCGACAAGGCTTCATTCGATGCTTCCGGATCGTTCGAAGCGGAAGAAATAATAATCTCCTCAGAAGCAAGCGGCACCATCAGGCAGCTGACAATCGAAGAAGGACAGACGCTGCAGGCCGGGCAGTACATCGGCTACATCGACAGCGTGCAGCTCTACCTGAAAAAGAAACAGCTGGAGGCGCAGATCGGCGCTGTGCTGAGCAAAAGGCCCAATGTGGCCGTTCAGCTGGCAGCCCTGCAGGAGCAATTGAAAACGGCTGAAAAAGAGCAGAAACGGATCAGCAACCTGGTAAAGGCGGATGCGGCTACCACCAAGCAACTCGACGACATCAACGCCTCCATCGAGCTGATCAGAAAACAAATCGGGGCGCAACGCTCGTCGCTGGACATTTCATCGGAGGGGATCGGCAAAGAAGCCGTGCCGCTCAGCATCCAGGTGGAGCAGGTGAACGACCTACTCCGCAAATGCCGGATCGTCAACCCGGTGGAGGGCACAGTGCTTGCCAAATATGCCAATGCCAATGAAACAGCGGTACAGGGAAAGCCCTTGTATAAGATCGCAGACCTTTCCACGATCATCTTAAGGGCCTACATCACCGGCGACCAGCTCCCGCAGCTGAAGCTGAACCAACAGGTGACCGTTCATACGGATGACGGCAAGGGCGGATTTAAGCAGGCCCGGGGCACGGTGACCTGGATCAGCGATAAGGCGGAGTTTACGCCAAAGACCATCCAGACAAAGGATGAGCGGGCCAATATGGTGTATGCGGTTAAAGTGACGGTGAAGAATGACGGCTCTTATAAAATAGGGATGTATGGCGAACTAAAATTCAATTAGGATGGATGATGTGGTGCTTCATAATCTGACAAAGACCTACCATCAGGGAGCAACTGCTGCGGTAAAGGACGTGTCGTTTTCGGTAAGGAAAGGAGAGCTCTTCGGGCTGATCGGTCCGGATGGCGCGGGTAAAACGAGTATCTTCCGGATGCTGACGACCCTGCTCCTGCCCGATGGCGGCAGCGCTACGGTCAACGGGTTCGATGTGGTAAGCGATTATAAGAGCATCCGGAAAGAGGTGGGCTACATGCCGGGTAAATTTTCGCTTTACCAGGACCTTACGGTCGAAGAGAACCTTCACTTTTTTGCAACGGTGTTCGGCACCACAGTGGAGGCCAATTACGACCTGATTAAAGACATCTATGTACAGATAGAGCCTTTCAAAGGCCGCAGGGCCGGCAAGCTCTCGGGAGGCATGAAGCAGAAGCTGGCCTTGTGCTGCGCCCTGATCCACCGCCCTACCGTTCTGTTCCTGGATGAGCCGACAACGGGTGTGGACACGGTATCCCGCAAAGAGT